>Ga0209164_1001346_pt1 | contig 32781 bp, 24 predicted proteins | sample MTBNYHSulfiMetaG_FD_187458 | JGI IMG/M metagenome (GOLD analysis project Ga0209164, IMG submission 187458) | Enrichment culture microbial communities from rom New York Harbor, USA that are MTBE-degrading - MTBE-NYH (New York Harbor Sulfidogenic)... | ecosystem: Environmental > Aquatic > Marine >... | reverse complement strand
AATTCAGAGCTTTGTTATGCCTTAAAAAACCTTCCTGCCGAAGGCAGGATAGTCTCTTAACGGAGAAGTGGATTTGTCCAATTCACGCTGAACCAGTACATTTGCACAGACTTGAGGTCAACTAATTTTTTTAAAATTAAAGCATTTATCTGCAATAATCTTGTATAATTATACGTTATACGCAATGTCATATTATGAAAATGAATGATTTGACCAGGCAGGTGTCTATATGAGTGGGCAGAAGTAATCAGAATCCCAGAAATAAAGCTATGAGAACCATCTCTAAATTCTTATGTATAATCAGCTTAATACTGATCCCGCAGACCGCTCCGGGTGAGCAGGGCCAAGTTGTGCGTCCATTTGAGCAGGAAGGCAAATTCGTATCAGCAAATCCGATTGATGGGTTGATATCGGCCGAGTTGGAAAAGAACGGCATCACCTCCGCTAATTTATGCTCCGATGAGGTTTTTATCCGGCGGGTTTTTTTAGATACCCTCGGTATCTTACCCGACGGGCAGGACGTGCGCAGGTTTTTAAGAGATAATCGGCTGGATAAACGGTCCGCGCTCATCGAAGAATTGCTCAATAGAAGGGAAGAATTTGCCGAGTACTGGTCGCTCAAGTGGTGCGATATTTTACGGGTCAAATCCGAATATCCCATCAATCTCTGGCCTAACGCGGTACAGGCTTATCACCGCTGGATTTACGAAGCCCTCAGGGGAAATATGGCTTATGATAAATTCGCCCGCGAGCTGTTAACCGCCAGCGGCAGCAATTTCCGGGTGCCGCAGGTCAATTTTTACCGGGCCATTCAGGGCCAAAATAAATCGGCTATCGCCGGTGCGGTGGCCCTTACTTTTATGGGAAGTCGGCTGGAGAAGTGGCCCAGCGATAAACGCGAGAATCTGGAAGTTTTCTTTTCCCGGGTGGGGTATAAGAAAACCGCCGAATGGAAAGAAGAAATTGTTTATCTCGATCCGTCTGCCAGTGTACCATTGGCAGCGATTTTTCCCGATGGCAAGGGGGTTTTAATTCAGCCGGAACAGGACCCGCGAGAGGTATTTGCGGATTGGCTGATTACCGGGGGCAATCCGTATTTCGCTCGTAATATTGTCAATCGTATCTGGTACTGGCTGATGGGCAGGGGAATTGTTCACGAGCCGGACGATATTCGGCCGGATAATCCGCCCAGTAATCCGGAACTGCTGAGCCTGCTGGAAAGGGAACTGGTTAAATCAAAATATGACTTACGGCATATTTACCGTTTGATTCTCAATTCTCGCACCTATCAGCAGTCGTCCATCCCGCAAAGCGATGACCCCCAGGCCGAAGGCCTCTTCGCCTATTATCCGACGCGGCAGTTGGATGCTGAAGTATTAATTGATGCGATATGCAAGATTACCGGCACCCAGGAAAGCTACCAAAGCCCCATTCCGGAACCATTTTCCTTTATCCCGACCCAGCAGCATTCCATCGAACTGGCCGACGGCAGCATAACCAGCTCGTTCCTGGAAATGTTCGGCCGGCCCGGGCGCGATACCGGGCTGGAATCGCAGCGCAGCAACCAGCCGACGGATGAGCAGCGGCTGCATATGCTGAACTCGACACACATTCAGCAAAAAATTGAAAATAGTCAACGCCTGCGCGGACTTGTGAAAGTTGCCAAAGGCAAACGGCCCATGATAATCGATATACTGTATATGAATATTCTGTCGCGTAGCCCTACACCGGCTGAGACGGCAGCCGCGATGGAATACTTTAAGACCGAGGCAGTCACACCTCCGCAGGCCGTAAATGATATTACCTGGGCTTTGATTAATACCAAAGAATTTCTTTACCGGCACTAAGTTGGGGTAAGATGTTATAATGAGTAAAACCAAGGCTAAAACAGAAGATGCCATAGTTATTAACCGGCGAGAAGCGATAAAGTTGGGGCTGCTGGGGGCGGCGGGGCTGACCTTTATCGGCAGGGGCCGTCTTTTTGCCGGTGCCGCCGGCACCTTGCAGCAAGCAACAAAGGCGCGGGGAAAGGCAAAATCCGTCATTCAGATCTGGATGTGGGGCGGGCCCTCACATCTGGATACCTTCGACCCGAAACCGCAGGCCGGCTATGATTACTGCGGTCCTCTCGACAAAGTCGTTGAAACCAACGCGAAGGGAATATTTATTAACGCCGAACTGCCGCTGCTGGCAAAACAAGCGGATAAATATTCGATTATTCGCAGTATGACTCACGGGATAAACGCTCACGAGACAGCTTCCTACCTGGTACAGACCGGACATGAGCCGGGACGAATTGTTTATCCCTGCATCGGCGCGGTAGCGTCATTGTTCAAAGGTTACGAGCATGGTTATAAAGGACTGATTCCGCCATATATTGTGCTGACCGAGTCGCAGGGACGTTTTTCCGAAGCGGGATTTCTGGGGATACGCTACAAGCCTTTCACTACCGGAGGCGACCCGAATAAAGACCCGTTCGCGGTTGAAGGTATTGTCGCAGAGGGCGTTTCTGATAAAAGACAGCTCAGCCGCCGTGAACTGCTGCATTCACTCGACACCCTGGGTATAGCTATGCCAAAGAATCCTCATTTTGAAAAGCTCGATCATTGTGAGGAAAATGCTTATCACCTGATGTTTGGTGATGCTAAAAAGTTATTCGACCTTTCGCAGGAAAAAGAAGAAATTCGCAACCGCTACGGCAGAAACACCTTCGGCCAGTCCTGCCTGATGGCCCGTCGGCTGGTTGAGAAAGGCGTGCCCTATGTAACGATTAATTATAAAGGATGGGATACCCACAAACAGCATTTTCAAATCATGAATCGCAAACTGCCGGAGATGGATAAAGGTATGGCGACTCTCCTGCGGGACCTGGCGGACCGCGGGCTGCTCGACAGTACCGTTGTCTGGTGGGGCGGCGAATTCGGACGAACCCCGAAAATAGACTGGAATCCGCCCTGGAACGGCGGACGGGGACACTATGGTAAATGTTTCTGTGCTGTGGTGGCGGGCGGTGGTTTTAAAGGAGGCTGCGTCGTAGGAGCTTCCAATGAGAACGGCAGTGAAGTGGCTAAACGCCCGGTTTATCCGCAGGACTTGTTAGGCAGTATGTATGAACTGCTCGGAATAGACCCGGACGGGCCGCTGCCCAATACCAGCGGACTGGATGTTAATGTTATGCCTCCCGCTAAATCCGGCGAAGGCCGGTTAAGAGAGATAATGTAATTCATGATTTTGAAAAATACATATTTTTACGGTAGGATTTTGATACTGGTACTGTGCTCGACATCTGCCTGGGGGGCGATGGACAAACGGGAGCCGCATATCGGTTATCTTTATCCGGCTGGCGCTCAGCTAGGCAGCACGGTTTATATTACCGCCGGCGGCCAGTTCTTAAGAGGCGCCAGTGATGTTTACGTCTGTGGCCGGGGCGTTCACGCGGAAGTGGTTAAGTATTATCGGCCAATCAGCAATCTGCAGCTTCCGCTGCTGCGGGAACGACTCAGAGAAGTTCGCAATGAAAGGCTGAGGGAATTGGGCATTAATCCTGATAACCTGCCTGACAGACCCAAAATACCAAAAAGCAAAAATGAACCATCAATAAACAAGACCGATCCAAACCAGGTAAACGCTACAAAACCAGCGAATATAACTATGCCCGAGCATCCCCTGCTGGAAGACCTTGACAATAAAAGCCTGCGGGAGCTGGCCAATATCTGGCAGATGCTTTTGGCCTCACGCCGGAGGAACCAGGCTAATCGGCAGTTTGCCGAAATGGTGCTAATCAAAATAAGTGTGGACCAGGCAGCGGAACCGGGCAGCCGCGAGCTGAGGATATTGACTGCCAACGGCCTAACCAATCCGATTGTTTTCCAGGTAAGTCAACTGCCGGAAGTTCGAGAACTTGAGCCCAACAGCCGAGAGGAGCCTGCGGGCATGCCGGGACTGGCGAGAATTCTCCAGAACGTGCAAATGCCGCAGGAAAAACCCCTCGATTTGCCGATAGTTTTGAACGGGCAAATTATGCCGGGTGATATTGATCGCTTTCGATTCAACGCCAAAGAGGGGCAACATCTGGTTATAGAAACGTATGCCAGAAGCCTTATGCCGTACCTGGCGGACGCGGTGCCCGGCTGGTTTCAGGCGGTTATCGCTCTTTACGATGACAAAGGCAATGAGCTGGCTTATGATGATGATTATCGTTTTAATCCCGACCCGGTTTTGAGCTTCAGGATTCCTAAATCAGGTCAATATGAACTTGAAATCCATGATTCGTTGTACCGGGGACGACAGGATTTTGTATATCGAATTTCCATAAGCCAATGTCCTTTCATCACGGGGATGTTTCCGCTAAGTACCAGAATGGGCGCCAAAACGGTTGCTTCAATAAGCGGCTGGAACCTGAAGGAGAACAAACTGCCTCTTGATTCTCAAAGTGGCGAAGATTTCATCAGGCATATTGCCTGCCGGTATGGGAAATGGTTTTCAAATCCTGTTGCATACGCCGTTGACACTCTGCCGCAATCCACCGCAAAAGAACCCAATAATACCATCGAAACCGCACAAGATATCCATCTTCCAGTGATGATTAATGGCCGAATCGAAAAACCTGGTGATATTGATGTGTTTAAATTATCCGGTCGCACCGGCGATAAAGTGGTTGCCCAGGTTTATGCCCGCAACCTGAATTCCCCGCTGGATTCCTTGTTGCGCTTGACGGATAAAACCGGCAGGGTGCTGGCGTGGAACGACGATTACGAAGTGGAAGACAATTACCTGTTCGAGGATCTGACGGGTTTGGTAACTCATCATGCAGATTCATATCTGATGACAGAATTACCCGGTGATGGGATTTATTATCTGCAAATCACCGATGCCCAGGAACATGGCGGCGGTGCGTATAGCTATTGTTTGCGCATCGGAGGGCTGCTGCCTGATTATGAACTTAGAATGACGCCTTCAAGCTTGTTTGTTCGTAAGGGGGAAATAGTGCCGTTTAACGTATATGTTCTGCGAAAAGACGGATTTAACGGCAGCATAAATGTGGTAGTGAAAGATGCACAATCCGGTTTTAAGATAAATGGCGGACGGATTCCTGCCGACTGCAAGCATATTTGGATGACTCTTGAGGCTCCGGTAGAATGGCAATCAGGGCCGGTGTCTTTGAGATTAGACGGCGTCGCACAAATTAACGGCCGAACCGTCAGCCGACGCGTCGTACCGGCTGAGGATATGATGCAGGCCTTTTTGTATCGACATCTGGTACCTTCCCAGGAGCTCCTTGTCGCAGTCAAGAAGACACCAGGGCGAGTATCGCCCTTTAAGCTTGCTTCTCCAACTCCCATCCGGATAAAAGCCGGCGGCTCGACTATTGTTCGGGTTGAAATCCCCAAACGAGCGGCCATTAACAAAATAGATTTGGAATTGGTTGAACCACCTCAGGGCGTTACCCTTGGCAAGGTATCTGCGATTCCCGCAGGTTTGTCCTTTAAAATTATGACGGATAAAAGTGTGATAAAAAACAATATAATCAGTAACCTGATTGTTGAAGCATTCGCGGAATTAAAACCAAAAGCAAAGCAAGCGAAAAATAAAAATGGAGCTCAACGTGTTTCGATGGGAGTTTTGCCGGCTATCCCCATCGAGATTGTAAAACAGCCGGATTCTCAGGCTAATGCCGGTTTGTAATTACTTCTCTTGAGGGCATGGTGGATTTTTATACTTATCAATACCCGGCGATTGCGACAAAGGTGAATGTATCTCATTTTCACGGGAAAAACGGAGTCGATGAATACCATCTGACCGTGCAGCCAGACCGGTATGACGATTTTGAAACCCAACTGAACCGGCTGTCTCAGGCGTATCAGAACGTACTTCAAACACTTGGTTTGGATATGCAGACGGTTATTCTGAGAAGATTCTTTTGCAGTGATTTATTTAATCAGGCGCCGGCACTGGAGAAAATGCCGTTCTCTAACCCTCAAAATCCGGATGAGCCTTGCGCTGTTTCCTGGATTTGCCAGCCGCCGGAGCCTACGGCGAAGATCGCCCTTTGGGCATACCACATAAAGGATGCAAACGAAAAATTGACCAAGCGGCAGGAAGGCCATTCACTGACATTAGAGCGAGCGGGGCTTAGTCATATCTGGACTACAGGTTCTACCAGCTGGGATTCCGTTTCATGTTATGAGCAAACCAAAGGAATATTAAAGAAATATGATAAGCTCCTGAAGGAGAAGAAATTATCCTTAGCCGACAATTTGATACGCACCTGGTTTTTTATTCAAAATATTGACGCCGATTATCAGGGATTGGTAAGAGCCCGACGCGAGTTATTCGCGGAATATGGTTTAACACCTGATACCCACTTTATCGCGAGCACCGGCGTGGAAGGCAGCCATCCGGATATAAATGTAAAGGTCTCCATGGACGCCTACTCTATTTCAGGCGTGCTGAGGGAACAGGTACAGTTTCTAAAAGCACCCGACCATATAAGCGCTCCTTACATTTATGGAGTAACCTTTGAACGCGGCACTTCGGTTGCTTATCGAGACCGTAAACATATCATAATTTCCGGCACCGCCAGCATTGATCACCAGGGTGAAATCCTCTATCCTGGTAATTTATTGGGTCAGATTGACCGCACCGTCGAGAATATTGAAGTCCTGCTGCATCAGTCCGGCGCTACTCTGAATGATATGGGTATGATCATAGTTTATGTTCGTGACCCGGCTGATTTCTGCACGGTTAGGCAGCAGATGCAGCGCCATTTCGGAGATGCCCCGGTTCAGGTTGTCTGGGCGCGAGTCTGTCGTCCCGGTTGGCTTGTTGAAATTGAGGGCATAGCAATTACCTCTGAATCGAACTTACAGTTTCCTGAATTTTAGAGGTGGCAATTTGAAAAACATCAAATCTATGCTATCTCCTTTTTCCATCTGAAGTAATGGCGAAAAGCAAACGGAGGAGGAGGGATTCGAACCCCCGGTACCCAACGGGTACAACGGTTTTCAAGACCGTCGCCTTAAACCACTCGGCCACTCCTCCAACTGCTTGGTTATAAATACTTTATCGCAGATTAATATATAGGTGAGCAGGGGGATTTACAAGAAGATTACAGGAAAGATTTATGGTTTTTGGTGCGCATAAACGGGTTAAAAATGGTTTTTTCTGCGCAAAAACGAGTCAATTTCTGGCAAAAAATGGTTAAATATGTGATAAAAAGCACGATTTCGCGGTAATTTCCCACAAAAAAAGAGTTTTTCAGAGAATGTCTTAAATAATATCCGTTGATTGAGCTATTTTTCACAAGATATTTTACTTTTCGGCAAAAAATTTCCGCGTTCCCAAAAAAGAAAGAAAAGCCAAATAACACAGAGATTATTATCCGCAGATTTCGCCGATGGCCGCAGATTATAAGATCAAGAAATATAGGCGGAATTTATAAGATAAAAATTTCAGGTTGAAGATCAGGAATTGGGGAGGGAGAGAAAACCGCTAAACCGCCGGGCTACTCGCCGGGCGAAAAATACGCAGCCGCCCATTCGCACGATTAAGAACGTGATAAGCGTAACCGCCTAATGTTATACGTTTTGCTCTACCCATGTCACAAAAATAACAGGAAAATAGAGAAATTCAAATAATAAATGTACTGCACACCTTTAATTCATTCCGGCATTAGCCGGTGTCTGGTCGTCATACGCCTCCTGCTTCAGGCGGTTGAGATAATCATAACTCCAGGTAATAACAGTCTCTGGATCGTCCACATCGGTTCCGTATTCCGTTACTTTTTGCCGCTGGCCATCCGCATAGAGGTCATATTTATACCGGCAAATCTGATTGCTCGAGCTGTTCTGCCAAGTTACATCGGTCAGACGATTGAGGGCATCATATACATAGGTGACGCAATTACCATTGGGATGGCAGAGCCACTCCAGCGAGCCATCGGCATCGTAGCCACAGGTAAACGTCTCCGCCGCGGTTTGGCCGTTACGTTTTTCTATTGCTATCGTATCCATGCGTCCCAAACTATCATAGCCGTAGGTTACCTTACTGTCGCTGCCGTCCAGAGGCGTTTGTACCAGGATTTTTCTACCGGTGACGGTTTAATTTAAGATACATTGCAACGAAGAAATGCTATTCCATTAAAGTTCTTTCCCGCCAGACTTTTAGCAAGCTTTTCACTTACAATCACTGTATACTTACATTTGTCCGGCATAAAAATATGATGTTCTCCAATTTTTTTTGCTATAATATAAATTTTCCCGATACCCAATATCGTTCCATCCTCGCGTCTGCGTTCTTTTGTCTTATCCCAATCTATACAATCAATCACTCGTACCGGATTGATTATTTTATACCCTTTAACCCTTTTCCCATTTTTATAGTATACAGGCGCATCAAAAACTTGCACATCATCTTTTATCATGGGCCACCAATAATCTACTAAACTTTCGGAAAATATCAACCAAGAAAGTGAGCCACCCAACAGTGAGGCTTGTGGCAATTTTTCTTCCCCTTTTCTGATATATAGTTTTAATTGTTTAGGGATTTGCCCTTCGAACGGCCTACCTTCTAAAAAAGCATAGTAATCAAAATCATCCATCACATAATCTTCTATGGTTTGGATATTCACTTTTGGATATGCATCATTAATTAGTTCATAAAAAGTCATTTCAAATAACCTTTATTTAAGGAACATATACATCCTTATTTACATAAGGCTGCAAAGTGCCATCGGCTATCAGATTTTCGATTTCAACATAAATATTATTTAATACCTCAATTGCATTTTGCTTTCCTCTAATTGTTTTGTTTGCTTCATCTAACAATTTTTTTATAGCCTTAAGATACGCACTCGAATGACGTCCACGATGATTCCCAAGAAGCATTTGATTTCTTGGGTCTTTCTTCAAATCCACCCCTGATTTTTTGACTAATGGATGATTTTGAAAATCATATTCTTTATTTCCATAAGGCGCTTTGTGATGAATTTCAACCGAACCTCTACTCGACCTCGACGTGAGTGCCATATAAGCGCTGAAAGCGGGAGGAGCGACTCGTTTAATCACCCATCCGGCCAACTGCGGATTCGACACAACAACCGTCCAGAATCTTTCCGCTACAAGAGTACCACCTCCGCTTAAAGCTAATGCAGGCATTTGAGCTGCCGGCGGTGGAGTAATACTACCGATCATCCCTGCAATATTAAATGCAAGTCCGGTACCATGTACAACCCCCATAACAACGTCAGGCAGACTACCCCAAAAATCACCATCCGACCAGGCATTGTATACGTTGACTGTCGATGCAACTAAATTCTTAGCATGGTAAATCGCCCCGGCAGCATTCATCGTTATCAATACGGATTGAATAGCTGCAGTAACATTGATTTCAGACAAGTAAAATTGTCCCGTAGGATCAATGCCATTCAGCGGATCCGCCTGACAATACAAGTATTTATGCAGCGACGGAGGGTCGTAATTGTCGCCCGGATAGTCATCCAGGCGGTTGAATCGGCCGTTTGATGGGTCATACCAGCGATGCCAGTTGTTGTAGAAGCCAAGATTCGTATCCAGCATCTGGCCGACGTAGAGGATGTTGGTCGCGGGCGTATCAGAACGCGACAACAACTGGCCATAGGCGTCAAAATGGTAATGGCTGGTGATAACACCGCTGGGGTCAGAAATCTGTCTTACGGAACTGTGGCCGTCACGAAGTAGATATTGCGGATCAGCGGTCCCGACAGCCTGGGAGATAATCTCGGACCCGATAGAATAGCTCGTTTGCGTAGAACCTGATGTTTCCGTAAACACCTGCGGGTAACCGGTTTGATTGGCTGGATCAATCAGGTAATCCGTGGTCTGGCCGCCGGCAATCTGCTTCTCTACCCGCACGCCATCAGGATCATACCAGTAATAAACAACGGTTGTACCATCATCTACCGAGGCTAGTCGATTTTGGAAATCATACTGGTAAGTTGACGTACTTCCGCCGGTAACCGTCTTCTGCGTCAGCGAACCGTTGTCATCGTACTGATAGCCGACCAGGATGTTCAACCCGTCAGAATCGGATGTCTCTTTTTCAAGCTGATCTACATCGTTGTAGAAATAATAAGTACCCGGCGTGCCGTCGATATCTAATCGAATGCGGTTTCCAATCAAATCGTAATGATAGCCGTGAACGTAATCATCAGATGTCCCCGGGGCATCGTAGGTCTCGGTCAGCAGACGATCTAGATTGTCATACGTCCAGTCAATCGTCGTGCCGTCAGACTCGGTTACCGATGCCCGCCGGCCGCTGGCGTACAGGGTATAGGCAAAACTGCTGCGCACCGACAATTTCTGGCTCGTCGCCCAGTTGGTAAGACTGGTCAGGCGGTTCAGGGCATCGTAATCATACTCCGCATAGTTGCCGTTGGGATATAATGTACTTTTCAAAGAGCCATTTTCATCGTAAGTATATGCCGTTATTTCGTCAACATCAACACTATTTCGCAGATCACAGGTTACGGTAGCCAGCCGGCCCAGGGCGTCATAACCATAATCAACCTTGCTGATAAGCGTACCTGACGCAGGGGTATAAACCGAAACCTGCCTGCCCGTAATGTCATTATACGAATAACCAATTGAGCCGGATGCGGCATCAAGATAGTCAATTCTGCCTTCGTTGTCATAATAATAATCGCAGTAATATACCTCATTGCCCGTTCCGCCGCTGTCATATTCGGTAACGGTTTCCGAAAGTTTACGACCCAGGTTGTCATAAGTATAACTTATTTCCGGATTTGCATTATACGTCGGGTTTTCTGAATCATAATCATCGACAGAAGCATAGCTGCTATCAAACTCCAACTGACCGCGGTCATTATAGCTCAGCAGACGGAGATGGCCTTCGTAATCGGTATGCCCCTCAAGCCGGCCAAGATCGTCATAAACCCAGTATTCAGCATCAGGCGAAGCCGAATCAAGAGTATTGTAAATATCATCAACGGTTATTTCACCGCCTGTTGGGTCGGTAAAGGCGTATGGCATATATTTAGCTGTCTGCTGGTTCAATTCATTGTATTGGAAGACCGTCAGCCGATCCATTGCATCCTGTATCCCCACTTGATTACCATAATTGTCGTAGAAATAATAGTAGGTCGGATTAGTATCGGTGGCAGTGGGTTTGGCCAATGTGGTTGAGACTAGCCGACCGGCAATATCGTAGTAGAACCACTTCAAGCCGTCCACGTCGGTAAGAGGATCCATACTTGTATTAGTAGTAGCGGTTATCGCCGGCTTCCCATTCGGAAGTGGAATCGTTCCAGGTTGACTTGACCTGGCTGATGACGTCGTCGCCGATAGTATAGGTGGTGGCGGTAATAGCCGAGCCGTCGTCGGAGAGCTCCTCAATTACCTGGGCGTAGCCGGTATGATTGTAACTATCTATCAGGAAGGATGTGGCAGTATTATCGGTGGTCGATCGGCTTTCGCCGCCCTGGCCGATGTCGGTGACTTCCTCCCGCTTATATTCAGTTCCGACGCGGATACCCTCATCGTTGTAATAATACCAGGTGGTTTCGACGATCGCGTCATCTTCCTGCTCATCGGTATCCAGATCAGCCGGGGTGGTACGGACCATCTGCGACAGGCGGTTCTGGAGGTTATATATATAGACAACCTCCTCGGCATCGACTCCGGTGGTTACTTTACTGGTCAAAGAGCCGTTGGCGTTGTATTCGTAGGTTATGGTGTTGCCAACTTTGCCCCAGGCGAGGGTGGAGATATCGGCATACTGGGTGGCGGCGGAAAATGGTGTGAAAGGTGCGAAAGTGAGAAGGTGGGAAAGGCAGCATCGCGTGACAAAAGGAGAACCACCCTGCGGTGCAGGGGGCTAAAAGTTTTATGGGGAGAATGATTGGGTTTATGGCGTTGGGGACAAATTACGAAACCTGGTTACAAGGAGACAGGAATCGCGGGAACACCTACCGGTTTTTTAATATTGACAGGGATTTGGTTTTTTGTAGCATTTAACAGCTATTTATTGTTAAATAAAACATTTAACACTAAATCTAATATAGTAAAAATGGACGAGTTGAACATTCAAACAAAAGGAGAGCAACAAGGTTAGCCGGTAGAAGCCTGCCCCAAAGAAACTATGCTTTAAAGTGGGGTGTATTTTGATTTTTAGGGCTGATTCCGGAGAAGCGGCTGACCAAAAGGCAAAGATGGCAAGCGAGATAACTTTCAGGATTTACGCGGGCGATAAGTATGTAGATATCAAAACGGCAGCAGAAGGGCTAGACTGGGAAAGCCTCTTAGAGGTGGAAAAAGGAAAAGGGCGGGAAAGTTCCGTTTATTTGAGAGAGCCTAATTCTATAAAACCAGCGGAGATAAGGTCTTTTCTGACCGCCATGAAGGGGATTAAAATTGTCGAGAGCAAAGCCGGTGATGCGCAAATAAACATATCCATCGATGATAATCCTTCTTTAAAGGTGGTGGAGGGGGTCTGGCAGTTAAAGCTGTCGCAGGGTCTGGTCGAAAAACCCAAAGATAAAAGAAGAACGCTGGCGGGCAATCTGGGCCTGTTTTATTCCCTGTCGCTTTATTTGCTGGAAAAGAAGTACGGCATCGTCAGTTATCACTCCAGCGCCCTGGTTGACGAGAAGAACCGGATTATTTTTATTAATGGGGGAGAGGCTTCCAGCGGCAAATCGGTAATAATGCTCGATTTTATGGCCCATTACGGCCGAGGTTCGGAATATAAAGTCTTATCCACGGAGATGGGGCATATAAGCATAAAAGACGGCCAGTTCAGGGCTTACAGCGGGGCGGCTTTTGATAATATCTCATTGTTTCCCAACGAGCCGGAAAAAATCCAGTTGTTAAATAAGCTTTTTCCCGATACGGCTCTGCCCGACCCAGATGCGCCTACGGAGGTTCGCGGGACCGACGGCAGTGTAAAAACCCCCATATCCGTCAAAGAATACTACGCCAGCCAGGACAGTTATTCTTCCCGGAACGGTTACAAGCTGGTGTATCTAATGCCCACGATTAAAATGGGAAAAGCCACCCGGTCGCCAGCGATTATGGAAAGAAAGGAATATGGTGGGCTATTCAGCACCCTGGTGGGGGCGGCCCGGCAAAAGCTCGGCCAAAAACAGCCGTCATGGATTTATGATGAAAGGGCCAGCCTGTTATTGCCGGTAGGCGCTCTGGCAACCGAGCAGGAAATGGAAGCGAAAACAGTTGAAAATTCCTTTAAAAAAGATATTTTGCAAGCGGTAGTAAAAATCGAAGGAAACCCGGTAGATTTTAATAAGAAGCCTGGAGAGTATTGGAGCCAGATAGTCGATTTGCTGGATTTGAACTAGCTTTCTTAAATTCTCCCAAATTTACCATTGACTTATATAAAAAAATAGCAAAAATAGCATTTTTTGAGCATTTTTGAGTTAGGCGCCGAGAGTGACAGAAAGTTTTGGCTTGCTTATTTTGGGTCTGCCGGCGGCAGATAGAAAGGTAGGCGGCGGGCAGGTGTTTTTTTTGAAACTATTTTAAAAATAAAGAGTTAAGCATCATATAGGCTTTGCCACAAAATGTTTTGTCGGCAATTTGGAATTAAGGATTAACAAATTTTAAAGAAGGGCAAAGAAGATGACAAGAGCGTTTGAAAATTTTGTGACGGTTCCCGAGGAAAACGGGATCATAATGGTAATTGAGAAGGAATTCGGCCCGGATGGCGCCAAAGATTGGTCCGACATAGCGGAAGGTCTGGCGGATATTGTAAAATGCACCTTCGGTACCGGGGCACTTTATAACGAAAAAATATTGAAGAAAAAAATCGAAGTTTATAAAGAAGCCGGGATCAACCCCATGGTCGGCGGGACATTAACGGAAGTCGCTATTCTTAACGCCGGCGGTTATAGCAAGTCCCATCTGCAAGGGTATCTAAAATATGCCAAGGGCCTGGGATTTACCTACCTGGAATTCTCGGACGGCACGATTTATATCCCGGATAAGGATCGCAAAGATATCATCAGGATGTGCATCGACGCGGGCTTTACCGTGATCTCCGAAGTGGGCAAAAAAGACCCCAAGAAAGACGCCCTGATCACCATGGAAAAAAGAATTGAGCTGATGAATCAGGACCTGGAAAGCGGCTCAATCATGGTCATCATCGAGGCCCGCGAATCGGGCAAGGGCATCGGAGTGATGGGCAAAGGCGGCGAGGTCGATATGGAAGAACTAGACAAGATCATTCAAAGTGTGGGCCTGGAAAACACGATGATCGAGGCGCCGGATAAAAACCAGCAACAGGCGGTATATATGAAATACGGTCCTAAGGCCAACATCGGCAACGTTCAGCCGAAAGATATCGTAGCAGCAGTGGCGCTACGCAGCGGTCTTCGCGGTGATACCGTGGGCAGCCTGAGAAAAGAACAATGGAGTAAGTATCATTCCTCCGTCAAGGCACCGGCGGACTATAATTTGTAAAGAGTAACATTGCTATTTAATAAGCGGGTATTTGTTAAGCATTCAAACTGAACATAGGTTTGTTTGAATGCATAGATAATATCTGCGGTGATTTTTTTTGATTGTTTCATTGCCAACAACCGTAAAACCATAAAATAATGATTTTAATTTGACCTACAAACTTTTGCTGTTTATGATAAATAAACAGGCAAAGTAGTTTTTCTATGTGTTCTTCTTTTTTTAGTGATGACGACGGTTCAGAGGAAGTACGGGAGGCTGGGCGGTCTAGTAAGCATACGGGGGAGGCGAGCAATCATCAAGCATGGGAATATTCCACAAGGAGTCCCCGCGCCGCAGGAAAGAGAATCCTAAGGAAGTTGTTTAAAATAAGCTGATTTGCGTGATGTACTTTCGTACTTTTTCTGGCGTAACATTGGTCCTAATGAATCGACAGACTTCGGCGAGCTCTCTTCGAGCCTGAGCCTCAGAGCCGAAGGCAGTCGAGCCGGGCCATTTGGTTAGTTCGGTCGTATTTTTGTAAAGTTCGAGGGTTAGTTCGAACCTGCAATTTATTACCGTTATATATTATGGCCCTGTTTGAATGCAAACTTTGGTAAAATAATCTGCGAAAGTTAACTGTGTGGTTATGGAGTGATTTTTAAGAAGGAGCGAATATGGCTTCGGAATTAGTCCCTATTTTTATCATGGGCAAGAAATACGAAGTTCCCTCGACCTTAACGATCATGAAGGCGATGGAATACGCGGGTTACCGGTTTATCCGGGGCTGCGGGTGTCGCGGTGGATACTGCGGGGCCTGCGCTACGGTATATCGCAAGCCGGGCGATTATAAATTGAAGGTCGGGCTGGCCTGCCAGACGGTGGTCGAGCCAAATATGTATCTGGGAATGCTGCCCTTTTATCCGGCTAACAAGGCATTATACGAACTGGATAAGGTCAAGGCGGCCTCGGAGACCATTATCAGCCTTTATCCGGAGGTGCTGCGGTGTGTGGGGTGTAATTCCTGCACGCGAGTGTGCCCGCAGGATTTGAAAGTGATGGAATATGTGTCGGCGGCGGCTAAAGGCGACCTGGCGAAGGCGGCGGAGCAGAGCTTCGAATGCCTGATGTGCGGATTATGCGCGACACGGTGCCCGGCGGGGATCGTCCATTACTACGTGGGGATGCTGGCCCGGCGCCTCTACGCCCGCTACCTGCTGCCGGAGGACCCGTTTTTGCCGCAGCGGATCGAAGAGATCGACAGCGGTAAATACGAGGGGCAGATAAAAGAATATATGAAGATGGATAAGGAATCGCTGGAAAAAGTATATCGCGACAGACCATTCGACCTGGAGTAAGACATGACGTACCCGAATAATATGAAGGAATCGCTCAAGAAGGTGGAAGCCAGCAGGGCTCGCCGATTAAAAGAGGCATACCCTCCGCTGAGCATGGAGGAGAAAAAGCAGGTTTTGAAGGAGTTCTATCCGGTCAACCGGGAGGGCGCCTTGAGAAAGCTCAGGATAGGTCCCAATAAGGGCGAGCAGGCGCTGCAAGAGTTTGCCGACAACTTTGAGAAGCACAGTTATATCAATCCCGACGAGATGGACCTGTCGCAGATCACCTACGACGTGGACGTGTTAATCATCGGCGGGGGAGCGTCGGGACTGGCGGCGGCGCTGACGGCCTACGATAACGGGGTGGTGCCGATGATGGTGACGAAACTGAGACTGGGGGACTCTAATTCGATGATGAGCCAGGGGGGGATTCAGGCAGCGATCGATCCCAAGGATTCGCCGGCGATTCATTACCTGGACGGGCTGGGCGGCGGGGGGTTCTTCAACGTGCCGGAGCTATTAAAGGCGTTAGTCAATGACGGGCCGGGCGTGATCCGGTGGCTGGAAGGTCTGGGGGTGATGTTCGACAAGCATCCGGACGGTATGATCAAGAGCAAGGCGGGGGGCGGCACCTCACGGCAGCGGCTGCATTACTGCCGGGACTTAAGCGGAGCGGGGATAACCACGGTGCTGCGAGATGAAGTATTAAACCGGCGGATACCGGTGCTGGATTTTACCTCGGCAGTGGAACTGCTGAGCGACGAGAAAGGCCGCTGCGCCGGGGCGGTGCTGATGAACATGGAGACGAATGAAATTTCCATCGCGCGGGCCAAGACGGTGGTGTTGGCTACCGGCGGGTCGGGGCGACTACATGTACAGAATTTTCCCACCACCAATCATTACGGGGCGACGGGCGACGGATTAGTGATGGCCTATCGGCTGGGGGCGAAGTTTATCTACCTGGATACGGTGCAATACCATCCCACGGGCGGGGCGTACCCCGAGCAAACAGTGGGGCTCCTGGTGGCGGAGACGGCCCGCAGTACGGGGGCGCAGTTAGTAAACAGCGACGGAGAGCAGTTCCTGCATCCTTTAGAGACCCGCGATGTAACGACGTCGGTTATAATTCGGGAATGCCGGAAAAACGGTAAAGGAATAACCACCCCGCGGGGCACGGAAGGGGTGTGGCTGGATACCCCGATGATAGATATCATTCATGGCGAGGGTACGCTGCTGGATATCATGCCGAATCAGTTCCGCCGTTATATGAGATATAATATCGATCCCAACAAGGAGCCGATTTTGATCACGCCGGTGCTGCATTATCAAAACGGCGGGATACTCATCAATGACCAGGCGCAAACGGGAGTGGAAAACCTGTTTGCCGGCGGCGAGGTGGAAGGCGGGGTGCATGGGCGGAACCGATTAATGGGCAATTCCTGGCTGGATATCATGGTGTTCGGCAGACGTGCGGGCCGCAGCGCCGCTTTGAAGAGCAAGGAAGTGAAACCGGGCAAGATAAGTCTGGAACACACGAAAAAATATAACAGTGAGTTGGATTCGCAGGGAATCAAGGTTGAGGGCGTTTCCCCGATACTGCTGCCCAATTACAATACCGAAGAGGTAAGGAAAGGGCTGAAAGCCAGTTGAGAAAGGAGCAAGCGGAATGAGTGAATTTCCCTATAAGGTAATCGAAGACACGGCCAAGGAGTTGTATATCCGGGCGTTGAAAAAACTGCCGCCGGATGTGAAAGCAGCCCTGGAGAAGGCGGCGCAAAAAGAAACCAGCCCGACGGGCAAGGAGGTTCTCAAGACGGTCTTACAGAACGTGGAAGTAGCGGAAAAAAACGATATGTTGATCTGCCAGGACACGGGTCTGGCGATTTATATGGTGAAGATCGGTTCCAAGCTGCGGCTCGACGGCAGCAAGATAACCGAGGCCCTGCGGGAAGGCTGTAAACGGGCGACACTTGAGCATCCCCTCAGATCGAGCGTGATGCATACCATCACCCGCAAACCCGCGCCGACGGGCACGGGTGACGGGGTTCCGATTATTTATTATGATTTTCTTCCGGGGGCGGATTACGTGGACATCCTGGCGGTGCCCAAGGGTTCCGGCTCGGAAAATATGAGCGCCCTGAAGATGTTCATCCCGGCGGCGGGCGTCAAGGCGGTCAAGAAATTTATCCTGGATACGGTGGTGGAAGCCGGTGCTAATCCCTGTCCGCCGACGGTGGTGGGCGTGGGGCTGGGCGGAACCGCGGATCTATGCGTCAAGCTGGCTAAAGAGGCAATCGCCCGCCCCATCGGTTCGCATAATCCCGATCCCATGGTGGCCCAGTTGGAAGATGAGCTGCTGGAGGCGATAAATGCCACTGGAATCGGTCCGATGGGACTGGGAGGGATAATTTCCTGCTTAGCGGTTCAGATAGAAATTGCTCATACCCATATTACTTTAAATCCTGTGGCGATAAACACGCAGTGCTGGCCGGCTCGCCGGGCAAGAGCTAAGGTGTACAGTGACGGCAAGGTGGAGATGGGATTTTAAAGGTGAGACAGGTTTAAAGTGGAGAGTGGATTTTTAAAAGGAGATCACAATGGAATATCATTTGAGAGCTCCGGTGACCCCGGAAGATATCAGAAAGATGAAAGTTGGCGACAAAGTCATCCTGGACGGCACCCTCTTCGGGATCAGAGATGCCACCCAGATCAGGATTTTCGATCAGGGGGTGGAGCCGCCGGTGGATTTGAACGGTCATTTTTGTATTCATACGGCGCCCGGCGTGCGGAAGATCGGGGAGCATAAGTATGAGAAGGTCTGCATCGGGACGACCACCTCGACGCGTATGGACCGGTTCGCGCCCGGCCTGATCGAGAAATACGGCGTTCGCGGGATTATCGGCAAGGCGGGCCTGCTGGAAGGCAGCGTGGCGGCGATGAAGAAGTTCGGAGCCTGTTATTTAGCGATTGTCGGCGGGGCGGCGGCCCTGGAGACCACCCAGATCGAGGAGATCGAGGAGGTTTACTGGGAAGACCTCATGCCGGAATGTCTGTGGAAGTTCCGGGTGAAGGATTTCGGCCCGCTGATCGTGGCTATCGACGCCCATGGGAACAACCTTTATGCCGACGTCAAGAAAAAGGTCAAGGAACATCTTCCCAAGATTTACCAGAAGCTGGGCGTCTGACTAAAGTGATAAACGGCGGTGGAGTGTTGCAGTGAGAATCGAAATATCCAATGAAAAAGTTAACAGTGATTTCGTAAAGAAGATCGAGGAGATCAGCGGCGAGAATATTTTTAGCTGCTATCAGTGCGGCAAGTGTTCGGCGGGCTGTCCTTTGGTCGGCGAAATGGACCTGCTGCCCAACCAGGTGATGCGACTGGTGCAATTAGGCCAGGAACAGGAGCTGCTTAACTGCCGGACCATCTGGCTGTGCGCGTCGTGTTTGACGTGTTTTTCACGTTGTCCGAAGGGCGTGGACCTGGCCAAGGTGATGGAGGCTTTGCGGGTGCAGCTTACTCGCGGCGGAATTGATAAACTGGAGCTGCGAGAGATACCCAGCGATATTCTCGCCGAGACGCCCCAGATGGGGATAATCTGCAGTTTCCGTAAATTTACGGGTTAGAGTATTTTCATAATTTTTTTGAGCGACCGAGTTAGAGATGACAATGAAACTTCCGTATTTTCCGGGTTGTACCCTGCATGAAAAGGCAAGGAATTTTGACCAGACCGCCCGGGCGGCGGCGCAGGCTTTGGGATTCGAACTAGCCGAGCTGGAAGGCTGGACCTGCTGCGGGGCGGCTTTCCCGCTGGCGGGCGATAACCTGATGGGGCTGGTGCCGGCGGTGCGGATTCTGGCCCAGGCCAGTCAGCAGGGTGAGGAGCTGGTAACCTTGTGCTCGTTCTGCTACAACGTGCTCAAGCGGGCCAACAAGGTTGTCCGGGAAGACACGGAAAAAAGGGATAAAATCAATATGTACCTGGATGAGGAGTTCGACGAACCTTATACCGGGCAGGTGGAGGTACTACATTTTCTGGAAGTTTTGCGGGACAAGATCACCTTCGAAGAACTGGCCCAGCGGGTCAAAAGAAAACTGCCCGAGTTGAAGCTGGGGCCGTATTATGGGTGTCTCTTGTTGCGGCCGCCCAAGGAGATCGGCCTGGATGATCCGGACCACCCGCAAATTCTGCATAATTTCCTGAGCAGCCTGGGCTGCCAGGTGATTGACTTTCCCTTTGCCTCGGAATGCTGCGGCTCTTACCAGGCGGTTCGGGCGCCGGAGCTCGCGATGGAGTGCTCTTATCGAATTATTAAATCAGCCCGCTTGAACGGCATCGATGCTTTGGTTACCAGTTGCCCTTTGTGTCACTTCAACCTCGATGCCAAGCAGAAAGCGATGGCGAAGAAATACGGCGAATTTTCCCCGCTGCCCATTTTTTACTTCACTCAACTGTTGGCGGTTGCTCTCGATCTTGAGGAGAGTATCTGGGGTTTTGATCAGCATCAAGTTCGGCCGGACGAGTTAATTAAGATTCCTGTAGTTGAGGAGAAGCAATGAAGCGGATAGGGGTATTTGTCTGCTGGTGCGGGTCAAATATTGCGGAAGTAATAAAACTGGACGAAGTGCTGGAGGCGATCCGCAAATATCCCGGCGTGGTTTTCGCGGAATATTATAAATACTTCTGCTCCGAGCCGGGCCAGCAGATCATCAAGGACGCGATCAAGGCGAACCAGCTCGATGCCATGATAGTTGCTGCCTGCTCACCGGCGATGCACCAGGCGACGTTCCGCAAAGCGGCGGCGGCGGCGGGCCTCAACCAATATCAGTGTGAAATCGCTAACATCCGTGAGCAATGCAGTTGGGTCCATCGCATGCATAAAGAGGAGGCTACCCAAAAGGCGATCGACATAATCTCCGCTACCATAGAAAAGGTAAAGCAAAACGAACAGCTTTCACCCTTAACCTCCCCCCTGATCAAGCGGGCCTTGATCGTCGGGGCGGGCATCGCCGGTATGCAGGCGGCTTTGGATATCGCCAATAGCGGCTATGAAGTGCTGCTGCTGGAGAGGGAACCCTCCATCGGCGGGCACATGGCCCAGCTTAGCGAAACCTTCCCCACCCTGGATTGTTCGCAGTGCATTCTTACCCCGCGAATGGTCGAGGTAGCCCAACATCCCCGGATCAAGCTGATTACCTACGCGGAGCTGGAAAGCGTAAGCGGCAGCATCGGTAATTTTACGGTTAGTATCCGTCAGAAACCTGCTTACGTGGATCGGCAGAAATGCACCGCCTGCGGGGCATGCATAGAAAAATGCCCCGTAAAAGTGCCATCCGAATTCAATTTCGGCCTGGAGATGCGCAAGGCTATTTATGTTGTCTCACCCCAGGCAGTGCCCAATAAGCCGGTAATCGACGCGGATCATTGCATGTACCTTACCAAGCAGAAATGCGGCGTATGTGCGAAGATCTGCGAGGCCAAGGCAATCGATTATGAGCAAAAAGAAAAAATAATCGAAGAAAAAGTCGGGGCGATCATTGTGGCGACCGGATACGATCTTTTTTCGGGCGAAGATTTAGACCTGTACGGTTACGGTAGATGCAAAAATGTGATTAGCGGCCTGGAATTCGAACGAATAAATTCCGCCTCCGGCCCCACCCAGGGCCAGATAAAAAGACCATCCGACGGGCAGGTGCCGAAGGAAATAGTTTTTATTCAATGCGTAGGCTCTCGTGACCCGGAAGGGGGCAAACCCTACTGCTCCCGCATTTGCTGCATGTACACCGCCAAACATGCCATCCTCTACAAGAAAAAAATTCCCGATGGTCAGGCCTACGTTTTTTATATGGATATTCGGGCCGGCGGCAAAGGGTACGAGGAATTTGTCCAGAAGGGCATTGAGGAAGAGAAGATTTTGTACCTGCGCGGCCGGGTCAGCAAGGTTTTCGAGGATAACGGCAGCGTGGTGGTGTGGGGGGTGGATACCTTGAGCGGCAAAAAGATCGAGATCAAGGCGGACCTGGTGGTTTTGGCGTCGGCGATTGTGCCCCGCCAGGACGCTAAAAAAATCGCCAAGCTTCTAAACATCGGCAGCGATGAGCATGGTTTCTTTAAAGAGACTCATCCCAAGCTCAAACCGGTGGAGAGTTCCACCGCGGGAATTTTCTTCGCCGGTTGCGGCCAGGCCCCCAAAGATATCCCGGATACCGTAGCTCAGGCGGGATGTGCCGCCGCCAAGGTGAACAGCCTCTTTTCCATGAATAAGGTGCTCAGTGACCCGGTTATTGCCTGCGTTAATGAAGAATTATGCCAAGGCTGCCAATTGTGCATCTCGGCCTGCACCTACAATGCCCGGGAGTTCGACTCACGACGGAATATCGCCAAAGTGATTGACGCCCTGTGCCAGGGGTGTGGGGCGTGTGTGGCCGTTTGTCCCAATAAGGCAGCCGAGGTGAAAAACATGACTACCGGCCAGATTTTACACATGCTGGATCAGTTGCAATGACAATGAAGGTAAAAGAGCAAAATGAGATTAGTGAAACAGGCGAGCTTTTGCCTCCGGAAATTCTTGAGGAGATCCAGCAGGCCTTACAGGAGTGCTACGTGTGCCGCAGGTGCATTTCCGGCTGCCCGGTAGCCAACCAGATGGAATACCCGCCGGCGGTGCTGTTGAAATTACTGGCTTTGGGGCAAGTTGAAAGAATCCTGCAGTCGCGAACCATCTGGCTGTGCACGTCTTGTCAAAACTGCTATAGTCGCTGTCCCTTTGAGATCAATATTCCCTATATCATCGACCTGCTCAAAGAGTACGCGACAAAAAAAGGCGTGGGTACATCGGAAAAAGGCATTCGTAAGTTTCACAAGGTCTTTCTTGGCGAGGTGCAGCGGACCGGCAGGGTGCACGAGATGTCGTTAATCGCCAAGTGGAAGGTTTTTTCGGGCAATTTGTTCGGCGATATGCTTTTGGGGATGAAGATGTTTCTCAAAGGGAAACTGTCTTTTTTGCCGGAGAAAATCAAGGATAAGGAAAACCTCAAGGAAATGTTTAAGCCTTAAAGAATCATTCGGGCTTAGTGGATAAAAAGAAACAGGTGATTTGATGAGGATGGCTTATTATCCCGGTTGTTCATTGCACGGCACGGCTTTGGAGTATGATTTATCTACTCGTGCCGTATGCCATGAGCTGGGAATAGATCTGGAAGAGATTCCCGATTGGAATTGCTGCGGGGCGACCTCCGCCCACAGTCTGGATAAGAATCTTTCATATTACCTGCCCGCCCGGAACCTCAAAATTATCCAGGAAACCGGCCTTGATGTGGTAATACCCTGTGCCGCCTGTTTTTCCCGTACCCGCTGCTGTGCGGACGCCCTGGAAAACGATCCGCAGATGCGGCAGATAATCGAAAAGAAATTAAGTTATAAATTTCATAACGACACCCAGATTTATCATCTCATGGAGCTTTTGGCCCAGCAACTCGGTCTGGAGGCGATCAGATCCCACGTCAAGCGTCCTCTGAAAGACTTGAAGGTGGTTTGCTATTACGGATGCCTCTTGGTTCGGCCCCATCAGTTCACCCGGTTGGATGATAAAGAGAATCCTCAGCTTCTCGATGAGTTAATGACAACCATCGGAGCCACATCAGTCGATTGGCCGTTTAAAACCGAATGTTGCGGGGCCTCTCTTTCCCTGACCCGGCCGGATTTGGTCCTTGATTTGATTAAGCGGATGACGGACTGGACGCAGGATGCTGATATCGACGCCATTGTTACCGCTTGCCCTTTGTGCCAGGCCAATCTGGAGATGCGGCAATCAGCCGACCAAAAGATACCGGTGTTTTATTTTACCGAGCTTTTGGGCCTGGCTTTCGGCAGCGAGGAAGCAGCGGCGGTGGTAAAGAAACACCTGGTCAGCACGGATACGCTGGTGGCGAAATTGATGGACGATGTTACGCAGGCAAAGGAATACGCTCCTACTGCGGAAAAGTAAGCAAACATTGAATAGGATCATGGATAATACAAAAAAAGAAACTAAAAAAATCGGTTCCACCATGGTAGTCGGCGCCGGGATCGCCGGTATGCAGGCGGCACTGGACCTGGCCGACGCCGGGATCAAGGTGTACCTGGTGGAGTCAGCCTCGGCGATCGGCGGGCGGATGGCCCAGTTGGATAAGACCTTCCCGACCAATGAGTGCTCGATGTGCATTGTTTCTCCCAAGCTTGTGGACTGCGAAAGACACATCAATATCGATATTCTGACTAATACCGAGGTCCAGGACATTGCGGGTGACGCGGGTAGTTTCCAGGTTACGTTGCACCGCCGGGCCCGCCACGTGGACATTGATAAATGCACCGGCTGTGATGAATGTACCAAGGTTTGCCCGGTGGAGGTGCCCAATAAATTCGACGGCTTCATCAGCAAGCACAAAGCGATCTACCGAATGTACCCACAGGCGGTCCCGCGGACGTTTGCCATCGACAAGCAGGATACCTCGCCTTGTGTGGCGACATGCCCGGCCCATATCCACATCCAGGGTTACATCGCCCTGATCGCCCAGGGAAAGTATAAGGAGGCCTACGAGCTTATTCGATCCAAGGTGCCGTTCCCCGGCATTTTAGGTCGTGTCTGTTACCATCCCTGCGAAGGGGAGTGCAATCGCAAAGATATGGAAGGCGCTTTGGCCGTAAATCAGTTAAAGCGATTCGTCACTGATTTTGTCTATGAGAGCAAGGAGTCCGAGCTTTTCCCGCAGCAGCCCGACCCGAGCCAGGAGCCCTCGGCCGGCGAAAAGTCGAAAGCCCGGCAGCGGCCCTATTCGTTTGATAAGGATATTACGGAAGAGCTGGTTAAAGAGCGAAATAGTCGTAAGGTCGCGGTTGTCGGAGCGGGGCCTTCGGGTTTGACGGCCGCGTATAATCTTCACCGCTGGGGGTATTCGGTGACGGTCTTCGAACGAGAGGACAATTTAGGCGGCTTAATGCGATATGGCATCCCCTCTTATCGCCTGCCTGATCAGTTATTACAGCGGGAAATCGACAGTATCGTCAATACCGGATTTGAAGTCAAAAGCGGCGTGCAACTGGGTAAGGATTTCACCCTTTCCAGTCTGAAAAAAGACGGCTACGAGGCGGTCCTGTTAGCCGTGGGGGCGAGCAAACCGAAAGAGCTGCGGATTCCAGGTTATGATTTGAAGAATGTAACCCAGGGCATTGATTTTCTGAAAAAGGTCAACTGCCGGGAGGAGGTATCGTTAAAGGGCAAGGTTGTCGTGATCGGCGGCGGCAACGTCGCCATCGACACCGCCCGGGCTTCTTTGAGATTGGGTGCCAACCAGGTCGATTTATATTGCCTGGAGTCCGAGAGCGAAATGCCCGCTCATCCCTGGGAGATTCAACTGGCCCGCGAGGAAGGCGTGGTTATTCATAATTCTTACGGGCCTAAGGAAATCGTTGGGGGAAATGGCGCTGTTTCCAAAGTAAGGTTTTCCAGGTGTCTTAGAGTATTCGATGACGAGCATAAATTTAATCCCGTTTTCGCGGATGATGAGCAAATCATAGTCAATGCTGATCAGGTGATTTTTGCCATCGGGCAAGGTTCCGATACCTCGTTTCTGCGGGAAGGTGACATGATCGAGCGGGCTGGCTGGGGTGGGATTAAGATCGATCCGGTTACCTACGCCACCTCGCAAAAAGGTATATTTGCCAGCGGCGATGTGGCTTTGGGCCCTGCTTCGGTGATTTACGCGATCGCCTCCGGGCGGGAATCAGCGGTTTCCATCGATCGCTACCTTCGCGGTGTGGATTTACGCGAAGGCCGAGAGGAAACCATGGTCAAAGCACCTACCCCCCAGATGGAATTTTCCTCAAAGCCCAGGGTTAAAACCGCGCTTTTGCCGCTGGCCCAGCGCCGCGGTAATTTCAACGAGGTGGAGCTTACCCTCTCGGAGTCCGATGCCGTCGCGGAGGCAAGCCGCTGTTTGAACTGCGCCATTTGCAGCGGCTGTTATGAATGCGAAAAGGTCTGTGAAGCCTGCGCCATTAGTCACGACATGCGGGATGAGACTTTGAATCTGGACGTGGGGGCGGTAATCTTTTCCACCGGCCTGGAGACCTTCGATGCCAATCGCAAGAAGGAATACGGCGCCGACCGCTATGCCAACGTGGTGACCAGCGTGCAGTTCGAAAGGTTTTTAAGCTCGTCCGGCCCCACCCAGGGCATGGTGGTTCGGCCCTCGGACGGCCAACCGCCGCGGAAGATCGCTTTCATTCAATGCGTCGGCTCGCGAAATCCAGCCGACGGCAATGAATTCTGCTCCTCGGTCTGCTGTATGTATTCCATAAAGGAGGCTACCATCGCCCTGGAGCACGATGCCAATATCCAGCCGGCAATCTTTTACATCGATATCCGGTGCTTCGGCAAGGATTACGAGCGTTATTACGAAGACGCCGAGAAAAATAAGGGCGTACGCTTTATCCGTTCGACGGTTTCCAAAGTTTACGAAAAATACCGTACCAAAAATCTCGTCATCAGGTACGTCGATGAAGCCGGCCGGGTGCAGGAGGAAGAGTTTGACATGGTCGTCCTGGCCGTGGGGCTGTTGCGCAGCGAGAAATTTAATGACTTGGCGGAAAAATTGAACTTCAAATTAAATGGATACGATGTGGTTGACGGCGGATTGAAAAATCCCGGCACGACCACTCGGCCCGGTATTTTTGCCGTCGGCACCACCGCTGAGCCTAAGGATATCCCCGAATCGGTGGTGGAAGGTTCGTCCGCTGCCGCCCTGGCTTCCAGTGTTCTATGTGACGTGCGGGGCCAACTGGTGAAAAAGAAAAAGTACCCGCCGGAGAAAAACGTCAGCGACGAAGACGTCCGGGTGGGCGTCTTTATCTGCCGCTGCGGGAAAAACATCGCCTCCGTGGTAAATGTTCCCGAAGTGGTGGATTATGCCTCCCACCTGAAAGACGTCGCTTACGCCAGCGAGTTTTTATATACTTGCTCGAAGGATGCCCTGGAAGGGATCAAGGAAAGCATTGAAAAATATAAGCTCAACCGGGTAATTGTCGCCAGTTGCACCCCCCGGACCCATGAGGCGCTTTTCCGCGATACCGTTCGCGAGGTAGGGCTGAATCGGTATCTGTTTGAAATGACCAGCCTGCGGGAGCAGGTCTCCTGGGTCCACCAGAGCGACCCGGTACGAGCCACCCAAAAGGCCAAGGAGCTGGTTAAGATAAAAGTAGCCAAAGCCCGTCTTTTCACTCCATTGAAGGAATCGTTTGCCGACGTGAATCATACTGCTTTGGTTGTCGGTGGTGGGGCGGCGGGGATGCATGCCGCTCTGACTATCGCCGATCAGGGTTTTGAGGTCTGTCTGCTGGAGAAGAGTGATGAACTGGGCGGCCACCTTAAAGAGCTGTTCTTCAACCCCCAACAGCCTGATCTGCCGTCGTTTTTAAACGATCTGGTCCGGAAAGTTACTTCCAATGAAAAAATCATGGTTTTAACCAATGCTCAACTAAAGGAGACAACCGGCTTCGTGGGCAATTACCGATCTCTGATCGATTGTGCGACAGAAGAAATGGAGATTGAGCACGGGGTAGTGCTTATCGCTACCGGGGCCCAAACCTATCAGCCCGAGCCCGGTGAATACGGTTACGGCAAGAGCGACCACGTCTTCACCCAGGTGGATCTGGAACGCCGGCTGACCCAACAGCCGGGTGATTTTGCCCAACCGAAAACCTTTGTCATGATTCAGTGTGTCGGCTCGCGAAATGAAAACCATCCATACTGCAGCAGAGTATGCTGTATGAACGCGATAAAGAACGCCCTGAAGCTCAAGGAAATCAATCCCAGGCACAAAATTTACGTCCTTTATCGCGATATCCGCACCTACGGACTGATGGAAAAGTATTATACCCAGGCCAGGGAGAAAGGCATAATATTCCTGTGCTTTAAGGCAGAGAGTGCCCCCGTGGTGACGGTACAGGATGATAAGATAACAGTTGATGTGTCGGACGAGCTGGTTAAAGAGAACATCTCGCTGCATCCCGACCATGTGGTCCTTAGCGTCGGCGTCACCTCCGGTGACAACGAGGACCTCGCCCGCCGCTGCAAGATATCATTGAACAGGGACGGATTCTTCCTCGAGGCGCACCCGAAGATTCGCCCGCTGGATTTTACCACCGACGGTATGTTCTTGTGCGGCATGGCCCATTCGCCGCGGTTTCTCCAGGAATCGCTCGTTCAGGCTCAAGGCGCTGCCATGCGGGCCTGTACCATTCTTTCCAAGGACACTATCGAGGCTAAGGCGATTATCGCCTGCGTGGATGAGCGTTTGTGTCAAGGCTGCGGATTGTGCGTCGCTGTTTGCCCCTTTGACGCCCGTGAGATGGATGAGGAAAACAAGGTGGCCCGGGTAATTGAGGTGTCCTGTCAGGGCTGCGGCGCTTGCGTAGTGGTTTGTCGCAGCCGGGCCAGTACCCATAAAGGTTTCACCCAGAAACAGATTCTGTCGATGGCCCAGGCGGCGGTTGACAAATAGAAAATATAGAACCGGCAGTACAGATTTTGCCGGTTTCGGTGGTAAACGAAATTTTGAGAAAATCGGTAAACTGCCCTGAATTAAGAGGAAAAGCTTATGGCCGAATTTGAACCTAACATTATTGCTTTCGTGTGCAATTGGTGTACCTACGAGGCTGCCGATCTGGCGGGCACCTCCCGCATTCAGTATCCGCCCAACGTGAAGCTAATTCGGCTGATGTGCAGCGGCGCGGTCGATCCGATATTTATTATCAAACCACTGCTTGACGGTGTGGACGGTGTGCTTGTCGGCGGTTGCCATCCGGGCAGTTGCCATTATGTCTCCGGAAATTACAAGGCCCGTCGAAGATTTATGATTTTAAACAAGGTCCTCGAATGTGTCGGTTTCGATACCCGCCGAATCTGGATTCGCTGGATAGCGGCCAGCGAAGGAAAGATCTTCGCCCAGACGGTTACTGATATGGTGGAAGAAATCAGAAAATTAGGTCCCAATCCATTAAAACAAATGTGGGATATCTGATTGAATTCGGTATATCTATGATATTTATAGAAGGAGCAGTAAGTGCCCAAAGCATATAAACTTCAGATAAAAAATAACGACCCCCTGCAGGAGATAAATGAGTTCTTCCAGGCTCTCTTGAGTGAGAAAATCGTTGATGCCCTGCTGTTGCCCCAGGATACGACTTCGCATAAATCCGTCCTGCCGACCCTGGTGAAGGATCCCCAGCAGATCACCACCGCCAACCCTTTCGTGCCTTTCCTGCTGCTCAATAGTGCCAGCTTGCTGGCGAAGCTTTCCAAGGGCAAAGCCCGGGAGAAGATTGGCGCGGTGCTGCGTTCCTGTGAGATACGGGCCGCTGTTGAGTTGATTAAACTTAAGCAGATTAATCCGGAAAATCTCGTCATCATCGGCGTGGACTGCCTGGGTACTTATGAACCTTCCGCCTTTAAAGAATTGGCTCAAAACTTTACCGACGCCGCAGAACTTACGCGGGCGTATTTATCCGATACCATTCATGCCCAACCTAACCAACTGAACGGCAAGGAGTTACGGCTGGCATGTCAAACCTGCGAATATCCCACCCCAGCTAATGCCGATATTTCCATCAACTTTTTCGGCTGCGATACCAGCCGGGAAATCATCATTCAGTCCGCGGAAAAATTTGACGCGGTGGATTGGGCCAAGCTGGGCCTGGTCCCTGCCGGGGACATCTCACCTTGGAAAAATGCCTCAAAGACGTGCCTCGATACCCGTCTGCAGGCCCGCGATAAACTTTTTCAGGAAGTAGCCCAGCAAACCAAAAACGTAGAGAGTTTTCTGAAGGAATTGGAGAATTGCCGCCACTGCAACAATTGTCGAAAAGAATGCCCCATTTGTTATTGCCAGGAATGTATTTTCGATTCACGGATCTTCGAACACGATCACGATCAATATATTAACTGGGCGGAAAGAAAAGGCAAGATCCGTATCCCTACGGATACCCTGCTTTTTCACCTGACCCGCATGAACCACATGGCGGTATCCTGCGTCGGATGCGGCCAATGCACCAGCGCCTGCCCACACGGGGTGCCGGTCGCTAAATATTTCAAGACCATCGGCTTTAAGGTTCAGCAAATATTCGATTACCAGGCGGGCAGGAGCGTGGCGGAAGAAGTGCCTCAATCCACCTTTAAAGAGGACGAATTCCCCCATGTAGGTGAACCGGACAAAAAGCCTCATTGATGCTTTCGTAAAAAAGCAGTCGGCGGGCTTACCTTATTTTTAAGGCCCGCGGTCGCATTTTTATTTCTTGACCCGTTCCAGGTATTCTCCCGTACGCGTATCAACCCGGATTAATTCCCCAGTTTCCACGAAGGGCGGCACGGTAATCACCACTCCGGTCTGGAGGGTAGCCTTTTTGTATTGGTTCGTGGCCGTTGCCCCTTTGAAAACCGGTGGTGTATCCGTTACTTCTAATTCCACTGTGTTAGGCAGTACCACCGTCATGGCTCGGCCGTCCAGAAAATGTATTTCCACGTCGATATTTGGCTTGCACCACTTGGTGCCGTCGCCGAAGGTTTCGCTATCCAGGGTGATCTGTTCGAAGGTCTCTTTGTGCATGAATACATGCTCGTTGCCGCTGGAATAAATATATTCATACTGCTGTCTATCGACGAAAACCTGCTCCAGCGACTCCTCTGAGCGTATCCGCTTGGTTGTTATTGTTCCGTTGACAACGTTCTTGAATTTGGTCTGCAGGACGGCGCCCCCTTTGCCCAGCTTAACATGTTGATAATCTATCACTACGCAGGGATTGCCATCGACCAGCAGAACCATTCCTTTTTTCATTTCCGTTGCTTTTATCATGTTTGTTTCCCGGATTTAGGGTAAAAAATTTTCTCTAAATTTATTATATTGTAGTCCTCGCCCTATATTTATAAACTATAATAGCAATTTAAGCGTTTTATGCTAAATCATTCAGGGCCGACTGTCAACACATAAAGGAGCCGATCATGTCCGTCCGAATGGCTACGGTAGCCGGTCAATTTTACGAGTCCACTTATAAGGGGTGCTTGCAGCAGATCGAAGAATTATTGCCCCGTCAGCCGATCAAATTACCTCTGCCGGAAAAAATATTAGCGGGCGTCGTTCCCCATGCCGGCTGGGTTTTCAGCGGCGACCTCGCCGCTTTGGTTTTATCCGCTATTAAGCAAAAACAAAGCGTTGATACCTTCGTCATATTCGGCGCCGTCCACACGGCAGCCGCCCGTTGCGGCTTGCTTTACGATTCGGGTCAGTGGGGCACCCCGCTGGGGACCATCGATGTGGATGAATCACTCAGTGCGGCTATATTGGCCCAGGCGCCCAGCCTCATCCGGGCAGACCGTTCCAGTCACAGCCGGGAACATTCCATAGAGGTACAAATCCCCCTGATTCAGTACCTTTTTGAAAAGGCCGCCATTGTTCCTATTATGGTCCCTCCTATCAGCGCCGCCCATGAAATTGGTAAAGCTGTCGCTGAGGTGATTGAACGTACGGATAAGCAAATTGTGTGTCTGGCCTCGACGGACCTGACCCATTATGGACCATCTTATGCCTTTACCCCGATGGGTACCAGCCGGGATGGCATCCGCTGGGCCAAGGAAAAGAACGACCAATTTTTTATCGATCTGGTTCTTTCGATGCAGGCGGACAAATTGGTGGAGTCAGCCCGGATGTATGGTAGTGCCTGCGGTGCCGGTGCGGTTGCCGCCGTGGTGGCTGCCGCCGCCCATCTTGGTGCTCAGAAGGGGCAATTACTGGCTCATACTACCAGTGCCGAGGTAATCAATAAAAAATTTCATCAACCTGCCGATGATAGCGTCGGTTATGCCGCCATCATCTTCGGCAAATAACAATGCCGCCGCGTCGATTATTTTCTTCAGATAGGCGTTTACCGTTCGGAGTTGGGGGAATCCTCTTTCTCCGGGAACCGCATGATAAGACAGGTGCCTTTTCCCACTTTACTTGATACCTGAATGCTCCCGCCGATTTCCTCGATTATCCCATGGACTACCGAAAGCCCCAGTCCGCTGCTGGGTTTATTCCCACCCGCCGAAATACCATGGGTGGTAAAAAAGGGATCGAAAATATGGGGCAGATTCTCCGCGGCTATTCCAACGCCGGTATCGCTGAACCGCAGAACCGTCTCAGCGCCTTCCCGCTGCAGGGATATGCAGATGGTGCCTCCCTGGGGCATGGCATTTTCGGCATTATCCAATAGATGCCCCAGGACCTTTAACATTTGCGAGGTCGGTACTTCATGAATCGACACCGGTTGCAGGTGCAGTTCCAGGCGAATATTCTTTTTCAGTAGGGGTTTTTCCACCAAATGACCAAAAGTCAGAATCACCTCCGTCAAGTCGGAAAGATCGAATTCCTGCCAGTTTTTTTTGGCGAAGGTTAGCAGTGAGAAAGTGATCTGGCTGATTCGGCTGGCTGCCTCACTGGTCATTTGCAGGGCCCGCTGGGTAGCCTGTTCATCGCCGGTTTGGAGAGCGTAATCGGCAATGGTGGCGGCCCCGCTGATAATATTATTAAAATGGTGGGCCACTCCCGAAGAGAGCGTAACCAGGGAAGCCATTTTTTCCGCCTTGGCGAGATTGCGCTGCAGGGTTTTTCGATGCGTTATATCATGGATCCAGGCGGCCAGGGCCAGGATATTGTTTTGCTCATCGAAAATCGGCGTGATAACCGCTTCCAGGGTTATAGGCTTCGGCCGATTCTGGGAATGCACCACTTCAAATTCGCTGCTCTGTTTCTTGCTGAGCACGCGTTTTATCGTCTTTCTTAACAGCGATCGGCGTTCCTGCGGGACAATAACTTCTATATCGCGACCGATCATTTCCTGGGCCTTAGCCCCGAAAATAACCTCTGCCGCCCGGTTCCAGGTAATGATTTTACCCTCCAGATCCGTGCTGATTATAGCCAAACTGGAACT
>Ga0209164_1001345_pt1 | contig 32816 bp, 21 predicted proteins | sample MTBNYHSulfiMetaG_FD_187458 | JGI IMG/M metagenome (GOLD analysis project Ga0209164, IMG submission 187458) | Enrichment culture microbial communities from rom New York Harbor, USA that are MTBE-degrading - MTBE-NYH (New York Harbor Sulfidogenic)... | ecosystem: Environmental > Aquatic > Marine >... | reverse complement strand
TTTTCTCCCAGGCAAAAGGAGTAGTGCGACCAAAATTAGGCCAAAATCCCATAAATAAATCGCATTTGACTCGCGCAGGCATAGCCAGCACGATTTTATAAATGAATCCCATTCAGTTTTGCCAGGGCGAGCATGAAAAATCCCTATTTATGGATGGACACTAGGTAGGGTTCGATCCATGCATTTTGCTCCTGGGCGGGAGCTTTTCGTGCTTGTGCCGCAGGATCTCCAGGGCCTCTATGATCTTTTTCCTGGTGTCTTTGGGTAGAATGATCTCGTCGATCATCTGCGCGGTCCATGTATAGGCGGTGTCGAAGGCGTCCACCTTTTCCCGGGACCGATTGAGATAGGCTTCGTAGGCGTCCTCCTCGATCCCTTTTCCATAGACCTTCCGGTAATCCAGTTGAGAAGCTTCCACCGCAAACCGGGCAATGGGCCAGGCATAGGCCAGATCCGCACCCATGGCCTTGGGTATGCCCATCAGCATGCTGCCCGCATCTCCATAGGCTTCCCGCAGGACAAGGGTGATCTTGGGCACTGTGGTGGTGGCGTAAACATCGGCGATCTTCCCCATGTGCCGGATCAGCCCCCGGGCTTCTTCCGCTTCCCCCGGCACCACGGGCGGTGTGTCCACCAGGTTGACCAGGGGGATGTTGTAGGCGTCCAGGGCCTGCAGGAAGCGGTAATACTTGTCGCAGGTGTTTACTTCCAGAACGCTGCCCGGGTGCAGGGGATTGTTGGCCACAATGCCCACCACCTCCCCGTCGAACCGGCAGAAGCAGGTGATCAGATTCCTGGCGTACTCATCCTTGATCTCCAAGTATTCTCCGCCGTCTGAAATTTCCTGGATCACCCGGTGCATATCATAGGTTTGATCGAAGTCATCGGGAACCATATGGGTCAGCGCTCCCACTTGCCGGGCCGGATCGTCGGTTCGTTCCCAGGCAGGCACTTTTTCCCTGAAGTTCTGGGGAAGGTAGCGGAGAAGCTCCCGGCATTTCTTCAGGGTCTGCTCGTCATCATCCCCCACCAGGTCGCAGCTTCCACTGAACCGCATGTGGTAGTCGGCACCGCCGACGTTGCGGTCGATCACCTCCGAGGTGGCCGCCTGGGTCTGGCGAGGACCGCCGAGCCACATGTTGGCCGAAACCCGACTCATCAGAAGAAAGTCGCACAACGCGGGAATGTATGCCCCGCCTGCGATGCAAGGCCCCATGAGCACGCAGATCTGGGGGACTACCCCCGAATAGACCGATTGAATCCGGAACGTCCAGTCAAGACCCGCAGTGGGCACATCGTTGTATCCGAGCCGACCGCCCGAGGAATCCAGCAGGGTGACCATGGGAACCCCCCACAAGGCGGCAAGTTCCACCAGCCTTGCGACCTTGTAAGTGTGTTGGGTGGCGACGGACCCGCCCAGAACCGTGAAATCGGTGGCTTCGATCATGATCAGGCGGCCGTGAACCCGGGCTGTTCCCAAAACCGCCCCGTCACAAGGGGCCTCCGGTATCCGGCCGTCAATCCGCATGCTGGTGGTCCCCACGAAGGAACCAATCTCGCTGAAACTCCCCGGGTCCACAAGAACTTCAATCCTCTCCCGGGCGGTCAGCTTCCCCCGTCTGTGCTGCCTCTCAATATGCTCCACGCCCCCACCCAGGAGGTTCTTCTCCTGGATCTCCCGGTATTTCTTAAAAGCTTCTTCCATTCGGCTTCCCATGTTTGAAATCCCAGTCTCCTTCACTCCTTTGTCATTTTTCCATCGGTGCTTGGGCGGATGATCCGGAGCTTGCGGCCGGACAGAGCCATAAGGTTCGAGAAAGCTTTGCACCGCCTCGAATTGAATTCAATGTTCCGTCGTTTTTCCCTACAGGTAACTTCGACAATTTGAACCGCGACCGGTAACCGAAGTTGGACCGTGAACGTGGCACCACCCCTCCAAAAGTCCTCGATCCCCGCGATCATCACACTCATGACCATCCGGATTGGTCTCTTTTTTTTCAAATTCGCTCACGGTTCGCTGAACGTAACCGTTCAGAGGCTCAGGGTTCAGCGTTCAGGGTTGCCTTTCTTTCGCTGACTTATCCTTCGACTCAAAGGTTCTGTATCACCCAAGAGAGATTTTTGTCAAGGATTTTTACTGTATTTCAATAGGTTACATTAGAAAGATGAAATTCATCAGCATTGATGGAGGATCAGGACGTCATCAAAAAAATCCTCAAGCACCTGGCTTTATGGGACGTTAAGCCCCGGCCTCAAAGAGCGGATGCTTATCCCCTATCACCATCATCTTTTAACCTCATCCCGAAGCTTGCAAATTTAAAGCAGTACTATATAATTACATGAAAATCTAAACCGGCGTTTTGGAAAACCATGTATCATCGCATTCAAAAGCTGCCCCTTAGCGCAAACGAAACCTGTTTTTTATGGGGACCCCGACAAACTGGAAAAAGCACTCTTCTTCAAACCCTTTTTCCCGACTCCCTGCAATATAACCTTCTTTTATCCGAAATATATGAGAGGCTTTTGCGAAACCCAGGGCTTATCCGAGAAGAATGTCTGGCTGCCGGCCTTGACAGGCAAACGCAAAAGCAACCTATTGTGATTGACGAAGTCCAGAAAATCCCCCCCCTTCTTGATGAGGTCCACTGGCTTATCGAGAACAGGGGATTGCGCTTTATCCTCTGCGGTTCGAGCGCCCGGAAGCTCGTTCGCGGGCAAGCAAACCTGCTCGGTGGACGGGGAGTTCGATATGAGCTCTATCCTCTGGTCTACCCGGAGATTCCTGCTTTCGATTTGAACAAGGCTTTAAATGCCGGCCTGATTCCTCGCCATTACGATAGCCCACACCCTCAAAGATTGATTCAAGGATATGTGGGGGACTACCTGAAGGAAGAGATTGTTGCCGAAGCCCTTATCCGCAACGTTCCCGCCTTCAGCCGTTTTCTGGAGGTGGCCTCCATGTCCAATGGCCAGATCGTCAATTATACCAATATTGCAAGCGAATGCGGGGTCAGCTCTCCCACAGTCAAGGAATATTTCCAGATCCTGGAAGACACCCTGATCGGCCGGTTCCTTCCTGCTTTCCGGAAACGCCGGAAGCGGCGCCTGGTGGGGAGCCCAAGGTTTTCTTGTTCGACCTCGCTCCTGTCATCTATTTCACCCGTCGCGGACCGGTATCTCAAGGCTCCGAGCTTTTCGGCAGGGCTTTCGAGCACTATCTGTTCATGGAACTCAGAGCTCACTCGAGCTATTCCGAGATTTTCTACCCCCTGTGCTATTGGCGGACGGCTTCAGGTATGGAGGTCGATTTTATCCTGGGAGATCATGATGTGGCGTTGGAGGCAAAAGCCACGGATCATGCCAACCCGAGCCATTTGAAAGGCCTCCGTCAATTTCGGGAAGAGTATCACCCCCGCCGCAGCATCCTCGTTTCCCTGGACGCCCGACCCCGAATGACCGAAGACGGAATAGAAATCCTTCCCTGGCCGCATTTTCTGGAAATGCTCTGGGGAGGAGAAATTCTCTAACCAAGGTTGCGCGGTGCAGGGTTCAGCGTTCCGGGTTGAGAAACGCCGAACCTACTTCTGTTATGGCATTCCGTGTTCATCCTGCTTATAGCGGCTCAACACCCAATGGGTAAACTTGAGGTTTTGGCATTCGAACGTTAAGGCAACGCGCGCACCCTTCCTGGGACGGCCGGTTTGCTTAAGAGGGAGAATCCGACAATCAATACGTTCTTTAGGATCCGGTCTCCTTTTTCCCCAAAGGCTGACCCCAGGCCGGGACGGGGCTGCCCTTTCGGCGAAGCTAGTCCGTGACAGTTAAAAAAAGCCTGAGGCTTTCCTCGGCCCGCAGAGAACCGCCCGCAACGTCACCGCTGCACGAACCTCAGGCTTTTGGTTGTGAACCCGTTTTTTCATCTGTTTTTGGGAAGCGGGTTAACTCTAGAACTACAATAAACTACTTTGAACTATCTAACAAGCAAAGAAATTGACAGGTAGGTCGATTTTTTGTATATGGAGACTATGCCTAAGCCCACTAGCATCAAACTAGATCCTGGAATGAAACGCGCCCTTGAAAAAGTGGCAAAGGAACAATTCGTTCCGGTCAGCTCGCTTATCAAACAGGCTATTGCTAAGTACCTCAAAGAACAAGGCATTCACTGGCAAAAAGAGAAGGATTCTGACTGATCCTTTTGGTAATCGTTAGAAATCATGTGGAAATGGCTCATCGGATTAGCTATCTCTCTTATCATGGGCCAAGTCTTCACGGCTTCATTTCTTGTTGTCCTGCGCAGATATCTTCAAAAAACAGAAGAAGAGTTCAAACGATTGTCAAGAACCAAAAAGCTCCTTGCTTTTCTTGGAATAAGTTTTTTCCCGCCACTTGATGATCCTTCAGAAAGAAATGTGCCGCTGTGGATTGTTGGGCCATTAGAACGTCTCTTTTTTACCCTCATCATTGCATGGGATATTCCTGGTTTCCCTATCGCAATGGTTGGCTGGATAACTCTAAAAATGCTTGGGAGTAGGCCATACCGTAAGATAGAAGCTAATTCACAAGGTGCTACAGCCCTCTCTTTCGAATTTGCGGGCCTCCTTGGCAACCTGTTATCAATGCTTTTTGCACTCATCGGAGGCATGATAATTCTGAATTTTGACTGCTAATGTCCTAACCGGCTCGAGAAATCGTAGTGGTTCCTACAATGGAAACCTGGAGTTCACTAAAATTCTTTCTACATTTGGAAGGGGGTGAATAATTTTATGAACAGGGTACAGTGAACATTACCCAATCAAGGTTGACAGTATCAGGAGGTCAACCCATCCCCGAGCCCTCCACCATGCTCCTTGTTGCCTCCGGTCTGTGGGTTTATTGAGGTTGAGGAAAAATTTGGTCGGCCTACGCCGCCTTCAACGGAGTACAGAAGAACCTTGAAAGAACTGAAATTGGAACCTCGACTTCAGAGTCTTTCATGCGTCACCGACTACAAATGAGCTTGACATAATGGCCTATTAGAGGCAATTCTTGGTTATCTGCCAAATCGTGTGCTTGTAACACCCCAACGCGGTTATTTTCTGTGGTGCTGCGACGACCACCTGCTCATGTGGTATTCCGTCTGTATTTTTGTATTAATGGTTTGCATCTAGCTGAGCCATAAGGAATCCGAGAAATCCGATTGTGGCAAGGAACATTTGGAAGCCCATTCGATTCTATGAATAATCCAATCTGAGATCCACGGAATTTGGGAGCGAGAGTATGTTGACCAAAATAAGTGTCCAAAGAGATTTGGTCATGTCCCTGCTTCGTGGCGCCTCGGAGCCCATGCCCATCTCAGACGTTTGGAGGGGGTTGGTAAACCGCGGCGTTGAGGTTGGCTACAATGAGTTTGAAGACTGGCTCCTGGACCAAGTCGATCTTGTGCAGCTTTCAACCCAGGGCGGGGTCTTGCTCAGGTCCGGTGTTGATGTTTCACATGTGCGCCGGACTCGCATTGTTCCTGACCTTTATGAGCAAAAGGGCGATGTAGATGCGACCACCAGACTGCACCGCCTCATTGCATACTACCGCGACTGCCTTCGCGAAGAAGGGAAGTCCATTGCCGCGTACCGTGAACAGCAGAACAGCAGCTTTGTTGTGCTCGGTCAGGAGCTATATGCAACCGGCAAGAGCTTCGCCTCCGTGCGAACGAGCGAGGTCGTGGATTTTGTGAAGAACGTTTCTGGGGGTAAGCGAGGCGCGTTTTACGGCTATCCGCTGCTCCTGCATTGGATCGAGACAGGAGATGGCGAATTTGCCGATTATAAGGTCATTCCTGTCTTCATTGCGCGACTCGAATTACAAGAGGAGCCGGAACGTTGTATATTCCATCTGGCAGCAGATGCCCCGAGGCTTAACCCCCTCATCACAGCCCGTTCCAGATGGAAGGACCGTTCGTTTGTGCGCACCAAACTGGATGCCGATCCGGAGTATTACAGCAACTTCGAAGAGCGTGTTTTCATGGTCGCATCCGTTCTTCAGGATGTTGATATACGTGAGGACCTTGACCCAGGGGCTATTATACGGGCTACTGACCTCTCACTCATCGATGCCAATTGCAGCGGGTTGTACAATAGGTGCGGCATTTTCCTCGGTGGCGCCAACCCATACGTTGCCGGTCTTATGAGTGATCTGGAAGAATTGCTTCACAAGGCCGGCAGCCATTTCGAGCAAACCGCCTTAGCGGCACTATTGCGCTCTGCGGCTGAGAACGCAGAAGCTACCTCTAAATCAACCCAATCAATCCATGTTTTCAGTCCTGGGGAAGAAGGCGAAATCTTGAACGCGCCCCAGGAGTCTGCCGTTAAACAGGCATTCTCGCACAACCTCAGCGTGGTTACTGGCCCACCTGGCACTGGAAAAAGCCAGGTCGTTGCGGCCATAATTACGTCTGCCGTGCTGCAACAAAAGACGGTCCTCTTCGCAAGCAGAAACAATAAGGCACTCGAAGTCGTTCAGGAGCGGTTGAAGCGAATCTGCCCGGATCGTCATGCCCTCATGAGGGTGGGTGGCAATTACGACGTGGAGTGCCGTGAACTTCTGGACCGTATGGGGAATCTCCCCGCGCAAAAAGACACCATGCCGTTTCGTAAGCAAATGGAGAGCATAGAACTTCATCTGGCCGAACTGGACAAGCTGGATAGGACGGTTGACGAGATTGCGCTTGCCCTGGGTGAAGCAAGCTTGGCGGAGGAGCGCTTTCAGCTTTTAAAGAAAAATTTGCTTCCAGGTCGTCCGGACGCCTATGAATCTGTTAAGGCATTCGATTCCAACACATTACTAGCTGTTGCGAGGCGCCTTGAGAAGCTGCTGCGTCGCACTGCAACATGGCCCTCCTTTCTAGCAACGTTAATCATTCGTGGCCAGTCTCGCTCAGGCAGAAAAGAAATCGAATCCCTTCGAGCGGAGCTGCACAAAACGCACATCGAGTTAGATCCAATCTGGCCGAAGAGTCGGGAAGAACTTCAAAAGGCATTCAAGTTACTGTTTCCACTCGTGGACTTTGTCAAGGCTGCGGCAGAAATGTCCGCCGCCGCAAACAAACTCGGAGATGCCGCCCAACTAGACTCCATTTTCGAGCAGACCGTAGAGCATAAAAGGACAATTGGCAAAAAAGTTCCGGCCTTGCTGCTTGCAAAGGTTCGGGAGAACGCCTCTGGGCAAGAGCTGCCGGAAGAGACTCAAGACGCCATACTTCAATATCGTGACACGATGCCCCAACTACGAGGAGCTCGACTCAACGAGGAACAGCGACGCATACGTCTCGAATCACTAGGTCGCGTTTTTCCTGCCATACTCCAACGACTGCCCGCTTGGGCGGTTACTAATCTGTCCGTTTCGCACAGGATTCCACTTGAGCCAGGACTGTTCGATCTTGTCGTGATTGACGAGGCCAGCCAATGCGATATCCCCAGCTGTTTGCCTTTGCTATATCGCGCTAAGCAGGCAGTAGTCATCGGCGACCCGTTGCAGCTTCCACAAATAACACAGATTTCCCAAGTAGTCGAAGATCAATTCCTTCGGCAACACCGGTTAGACGGGCCTGAAAACGACCATCTTCGATACTCGGAGAAGTCGATGTATGATGCTGCCCGCAGAGTAACGCCTCGAACCGCTTACCAGTTTCTTTCCAGCCATTATCGATGCCATCCCGACATCGTTCGATTCGCCAATTGTACGCATTGGTATGACGACCTCCTCGAAGTTTTCACAGATGTTGGGCGACTGAAACGTCCGGCGTTCTGGGAAAAGGGTATTGAGTGGATCCAAGTGAACAGTCAAATGGTCGCAGATTCTCCCAAGGGGTATTACTTGCCGGAGGAGGTGCAGCGTACTGTCGATATCATTCAGGAATTGCTGGAAGCCCGCAAATATGAAGGGACCGTAGGTGTAGTTTGCCCTCTGCGAGGCATGGTGGATCTGATTCGTGACAGGGTGGAGAAGACTGTTCATGCGCGGCTACTGCAGGCCGCCGAGTTTGAGGCGCAGACGGCACACGGCTTCCAGGGTGATGAACGGGATGTGATCATATATGCCACGGCCGTGCATCCAGACATGCCTCGCGGGCCAAGATGGTTCGTCGCCGAAAACAGCAATCTCTTTAACGTAGCTCTGAGCCGGGCCCGCGCTGCGTTCGTTGTCGTCGGTGACATGCATGCAGTTCGGGATTTCACTTTTGAGAACCGGCCCGTCAGTTATCTTACAGATTTTGTCCGCTATGTAGAGACACTCGGGGATGAGGAATGTGTTTCCTGGGGCGAGCCAACCTTTACGCCGGAGCAGCTATGGGAGGAACGATTCTATGTCCAGGCTCTGAAGCCTGCAGATATACCGGTTGTCAGCCAGTATCCACTTGGGCCTTACAAGCTCGACTTCGCGCTGCTGCGGCAGAATCGGCAGAGGAAATTGGACATCGAGATCGATGGCGAGACCTATCACAAAGACACTGCGGGCCGGCGCCTCCACCACGATGTCGACCGTGACATTTACATAAAGGCTCAGGATGGGCGGTCATGGGACGTTTTGCGCTTCTGGGTTTATGAACTACGAGAGGACATGAAATCATGCCTAAAGAAAGTACAGCAGTGGATGAACTCAGCGCCATGAAGGCGCGACATGCAGGGGGAAACGCTTCCGGCTCGGCCCCTGTAAAGGGCAGACATGAGGAGCATCGTCGAATCATGTTCACTCCTTTTGTTTGGAGACTCTTGGCGGTCTTGTTGGCCGGATTTTGCGGCGTCTTCCTAGCGCAGTCTTACAGGGAAGTCCTGAGCATACGTGACCGGGAAGCAGCAGTTCGAAACAAGGAGACCCACCTCAAAGACTACGAGGAACGGGTATCTGACTTTTCAGTTATAATCGGCAAAATGTCCGCCCAGCGGGAACAACTGAACCACGAGATCCCTATCCTTAAGGCAGAAGCTACCAAACATGCGGAGGCTGGAGCGGAGCGCCGTCTGCTTTCCACCGTGCTCCGCGAACTGAAGAAAGACCACGAGGAACTGAGCGTAATTATCTCGGCCTTAAGGACCGAAAAGTCAGCTTTGGATGGGGAGATTGGGCAAGCCCGGACCATCCTCGAGACGATTCAGTCCTCGCACAAGAACGAGCAGGCGCGCCTGAAGAAGATAGAGTCGGCGATCGACGCCAAGCTCTCTGAACTGGGCAGTCTGGAAACCACTCTTGCCAGTAAACGTGCAGCGCTTGAAGGCGTCCTAGGGCGGATCGAAGCCCAGAAGACACAACTTGAGGACCTTACCACTAACTACGCCGAGCGGAAGGGAAAGCTGGATCAGCTCAAACGGGATGAGACTGACCTCCGCGCTTCGATAGCCGTGGATGAAAAGGCCGTCAGTGGTCTTCGTGGGGAATATGCCCGTCTGACCAAACAGATTGACGCAGCCAATGTAGAAATATCTCGAATAGGTGCAAGCATAAATGCAGATCGAATACGGGCCGCTGAATTGGAAAAGCGAAAAACCGAGCTTGCCAGTGAGGTTGCGCAACTGGCTGCCAATCGCCAGCAGTTAGAGGATGCAAAGCAGGAGGTCGCGGAAGCGACCAAGGAGCTAGCCGCCGTGGAAAACAAGCTGAAGGCTAAAGAACTGGTCCTTTCTGAACAGAATCGTAAGGTCACTCTGGCCGAGGCACAACTTGCTGAGAGAAAATCATCCGTTGGAGAGCTTGAAGAGAAGATAGGTGAATTAGAAGAAAAGCGCCTGGAGCTTGAAAGGAGTGTGAGCATTCTGCTTGGCCGGCAGAACGCTCTTGATAGCCACGGGGCTTCAGCTAACGACGCAGTAATCAGATAATTGATTGAGGAGGGCTTGGGATATGTTGGAGCAAGTTGTAACCCCCGAAATTGTGATCCTGGGAGGTGTCCTTGCCTGTGTCCTGGCTGTGTTGACCCTCATATTGGCGGGGCGATTCGCCTTCGTACAGGGCTTGGCCAGCCGCCTTGCTGCACTCGAAACTCAGATAGCTGAACGTCAGAAGATCCTGAGCGACGTGGGCCAGCGGCTCGCACAATTCGAGGAAATACAGAAAAAGCTGGACCATGCGGAGACGCGCTTTGCTGCCTTGCAGCAGGAAGTAAAACCGATGGAGGAAAAGCACTTAAAGGCCCTTAGTGATTATGAGGATGCGAAGGCCAAACTACGCGAAACACGAGAAGAATGGAATCAACTGAAGGACAAGGTTGAGTTATACAAAGACCGGCTCTCCCACCTGGACACTTTAGAGCAGGAGGTGAAACAGCTTTTGGAGCAAAGGAACCAGCTGGAGGCCCTGGTGAAGATTCTGCCGGAGCGTCAGAAAGAACTTGAGCAACTTCAGAAGCAAATCGAGGACAGGTCGGGTGAACTTGAAGGATTGAAGAAATCGCTCAAGAGGCTTGCGGATGATAAGGTCAAGGCACAAGAGGTTTTAGACAATGCGCGAAAAAAGATCGAGGCCTGCGAGGAAGAACTGAGGAAGCGCCAAGATGAGATGGGTAAACTCGAAAATGCTCGAACTGACCTTGGCGCCAGATTAGAAACTCTCTCGGAGAAACTGAAAAAAGTCGGCCGGATGCCCCCAGAAGCATTCGAGTCACTGGATGTGCCTGTTTTTCCGGTGAATGCCAACGTGCGCACGGAGGCTGCCGAAAGAACGGCTATTCAAGGGCTGCACGACCTGGTTGAAGCTTCCGGTTTCGAAATCCCAATTCGTCTTCAGGATGCTTTCCATACCGCACTGAAGACCTCGGACATCTCCTGCCTTACGGTCATGGCCGGCGTCAGCGGCACCGGAAAGAGCGCTTTCCCGAAGCTTTATGCACAAGCTATGGGTATCCACTTTTTACCCCTGGCTGTCGAACCCCGGTGGGATAGTCCGCACGATCTGTTTGGATTCTTGAACTACATGGAGAACCGGTTCGAGGCCACAACTCTTGGCAGAGCGTTGGTTCAATTCAACAACTCCCCACACGCACCTCAAGATAAAGCCTCCTTGAGAAATCAGCTGTTGCTCGTACTTCTCGATGAAATGAACCTGGCTCGAATTGAGTACTATTTCAGCGAATTTCTCAGCAAGTTGGAAATGAGACGTAACTCGAACATCTCCCGTGAAGAGGATTACCGGGTTGTGAGCATTGAAGTTTTTGCGGGCTACACTCGTGATGAAAAAGTTGATCCCAGCCCTCCTGTTCGCCTTTACGCGGGCAGTAATGTTCTCTTCGTGGGCACCATGAACGAGGATGAATCAACGCAAAGCTTATCCGACAAGGTAATCGATCGCGCCAACGTGCTCTACTTTAGTAGACCAAACAAGCTCCAAAACATGCATCAGAGGATCTTTGAAGATCGTGACTGGCGACCTCTTACAGAGAACATGTGGCGTTCCTGGATCGTCAATGCAGGCAGTGAGACTATTCCTGCATACGAACAGGTAGATAATCTAATCAACGGCATAAATCGCACACTCGGATTATTGGGCCGGCCGTTTGGATGGCGAACCTACAAAGCGATCCAATCATACACTGCCAACCACCCGGCTGTCCGATTTCGTGAAGACAAGGGGTTGTCCCCACTGGCCGACCAAATTGCGATGCGGGTGATGCCGAAGCTTCGGGGTGTTGACCTCGTTGAGCATGGAGAGGTCTTCAACAGCCTCGGGCAGCTGCTGCAGCAGGTGAATGACCCAGCTCTTCAAACGGCTTTCGATCAGGCAAGACGGAGCACGCAGGGATTCTTTGATTGGCGGGGCATAAACTGGGAGCAGTAAGGGGAAAAGGTGCAGTACCTCTTCGTCAGACATGCTTGGGACGTCATTGACGCAATCCTGGATCCCACTACTTTCCAAGGGAAGCAGATAGATGATTTCACTGGATTTTGGCCGCAATTCCTGATTACTGACAGCAGGGTACGTGTTCAAGGGAGGACCAGCGTCGAACCTTATCCATCACGCCTTATAGGGATGGAGTGCCCTAGCCTTCGGGTCACCGAGCTTCCTGGCCCGGCAATAACCGGTGATACCGCGTTCAAGGACCTACTTGAGGCTCACCAGGACGGTACTTCTCTTACTGAGATCCCCTTGAGGTATATTCGTCGGTATCCTTTTGACGGGGCATATGAAGCCTTCTTCGACCGACTACTAAACGAGATGCTTTTCGTTATTCGGCATGGATTGAAGGCAGATCAGCCAAGGTCCCTACCTATTTACTGGCGAGAGTTACTGGAGGATTTGAAAAAAAGCTACGATGAGGATCCGGCCAAGCATGCATTGATCGTGGATCTTGCCGAATCAATAATCGAACCGATCGACTACATAACCAGTAGACCCAAGCGAGTCCTGAAGCGCATACGTGATCTGCAGCGCATACAACATGTGCAAGAAATTGACACGCAGTGTCTTGTAGATTTAGCGCGCCGCCCTGGATACAGCCTTCCCGAAAAGGCCGGGCCTAAACAGAGGATTCTGGCAATTAAGCGACACGAATCTATTAATGTCTTGGAGAACCGGGTGACGCTCCACTGCTGCAAATTGCTCGCCCTGTCTGCATTACGCTACTTGTCTGCCCATAGAGGAATTAAAGCGAGCAGACGTAAGAGGCTAGTTGCTGCCCTGTACGAGGGCAGCAAAAGACTGCCGTTGAAGGCATCTTTCCGCGGCGTCGGTCGGTTGCAAAACCCATGTAGGCATCCCAACTATACCCTCTTGCAGAACGTCCATTACGCGGAGGTTTGGAAAGCATACTCTCAGCTTGTTCGGAATGAGGAACTTCGTGACACGATTTGGCGCTGGGCGCGTCGACTATGGTGCGATTACATCGGGGTCTATCTTGCCGACACTCTCCTAACGTGGTGCGAGAGAAGTCAGCCTCCGATTTTTGTGGAAGCTGGCGAAAAGATAGCCCAGGCAATGTCCCGACATTGTTTTGGGAAATGGCTCTTGGGTGATGTTATGCCTGGGCCGTTTATCCTAGGAAGGGACGACGCCAGCATCGGAACGCTATATCTTATTGACGGAGATTCATGCGGGGCTCTGGGCTCCCAGATGGCAGGCCTATCTGTCCTAAACGCCGATTACGTCCTAGTATGGCTCTCGCAGAAAGGTCAACGGGTGTTGCCAATTTATGCATACCTGGGTCCGCCGGATTGTGAGCAGCGACGTCATCTTGCGTACAGTGTGAGCGAAATTGCGGAAGATGTTTTGAAGAGCATTGAGAAATTCAATTCTAGATTCGATGACTTGGAATGTCCAGGCGCCTGGGTCTTACACGGGCACTGGCAATGCAGCGCCTTCTTGGAGGGACATCAAATAACGTATCAGAACCTTTGTTGTTGGCAATCTGCTCCGCCAGCAGATCTTGTTTCTTGGTCGAGATTGGACGAATCTCGGTTTATGCCACTATCCGCAATAGTTGGGATGTAACACCATGCACCTTGGAATTGATGTCAGCGGAGACGCAGTCAGATATGAAGGTCTCGTTGCCGGTCATAAAACTCATGGAACGCTTTTCGGAGTCGTAGGTCTAGCTCCACGTCTTGCTAAGGAGACCTTCGTATGGAATCGGCGTAGGGCTATACGTTCTTCTGCACCTGCAGTGTTGTTGTCGTTAGCGCAAGCATGGCGGGATTTTATCGATCAAGAAGGAAGTGTGTTTACATGGCTCTACGAAAGTGGCGCCAGCGGCCAAGCCCTGATGGTCAACTTGATTTCTGATGGTCTGGTTCAGAACCTGCCGGCAAGTGCCTCAGCAAAGACTGTTATAGCGATAGACAATTACCTCCCAGAGAGCCGGCAGGAGGCCCTTATATCATCCCTTTCAGGAGCAGGCATCACTGACATCGAGCTATTGTGGCGTCCTGTAGCCTTGGCGCTTTCCTTTTTGGATGACATTAGTCAGGAGCGTTTTCAGGACGGCGACCTGCTTCTCGTGGTGGATCTCGAATGTCGTATACCCGAAGCAACAGTTCTAGAATTGAGAGAATATAAAGGTGCCCTGATACCTTTGCGAAGGGAGCCGAAGGATGAAGGCCGACTCGGCCTAAACCGAGATATTTACGCCATTCGGCGCCAAATCGCGCTGGATATTGCAGAGGGTGATTCCAACATCGCGAACCAACTGTGTGCGGGCGCTTTTGCCTGCGAGTTCATCGCGTTTACGGAGAATCACCCTTACGGAGAAGTTTGGTATCGCAGAAACGGCGAGTATTTAAGGCTGAGACTGGACGGGCCTGTGGCCTCGGGCGGCATAACGCGTTATGTGAATCGCGATTGGATTTATGACTTAATGAGAACTATATCTGGTAAACACGATTTCGGGCGACTCTCAGCCGTGTTATGGCACGGTTGGCCTTTCCGTATTGCGTACCGGCAACATAGCCACAAGGAATTCGTGCTGGCTGCTGATGCAGTGTGTCACGGTGCTTCTTTATATGCTGCAAGACTTACCACCGGACTTCCTACTTACCTGGATACGCTGCCGGGACTTTACATATTGAGCGAAGTTCAGGAATTAGGCACATACGCTTTCTTCCATCTTGTCAAACCCAGTGTGATTGAGGGAGGTCGCGTATGGCGCCGGCAGGAGCCCTTGACAAGATTCGCTGTGCGGCAAGGGATAGATAACTTCACGGCTGTGCTTCGGCGAAGTGATGAGCGCAAATGCCGACACTTGGTCACCTCACTTCCTCAGAAACCAAGTGAAGACACGCCTGCCCTGATTCGGGCAGAAATGCGGCCAGCTCATGGCCGTGCGCAGATCACAATCGAAGGCGCCGAAGGTCACGAAGGTATTTTTGGCGAAGTCCGACGAGTAAAACTCGACTGGAAGTCAATGACAGAAATAGAAAATCCCCTCGTATATGCCCCGGAAGTGTACCCTGTTCGTGGGAGGCTTTTCGACGATAATGATCCAGAGTATATGAACATTTTGAAAGCATTTATTAGCGACGATAGGAAATCATTATTCGACAAAATACTATATCGTGGCCATGAGGTAGCATTCTGGAAGCTCATGCAGCCATGGGGCCTGAAACCGCCTTGGGATCAAGGGCGTGGGCGGGCAATGAGTTGGAATGAACAACCGACTAGAGGAATGTTTGGGTCTCTAAGGCTACCGTTTGATGAAAATTTAACTCAAAGTCTCGGCCGGCGTATAAATGAGATCAGAACACAAGATCGTGTTAAATTCCTGAATTATATGTTCATCTATGCACCGGAATCATACAAACAAGAACTCCGGGGCAAATTTGCCCAACGCTCGCCAGCTTTTGAAGAACACACTGGATCTGGGAAAAAAAGGCCATCCTGGAACTGGATCATCGGCCCTGGCCGTGTTTTTTCAACTAGCAATGATTTTGAGCTTTTTCTTGATTTCATCATCGAGCATTCTAAGGATGGCTATCCGGCATATCCTGAGCCATCTTTTACCCAGCATTATTGGTGGTCTTTCTTTCGTTGTTTATGCTACCATAATGACACGATAAATGTGCCTGCCGATAAGATCACAAAAGCGCTTAAAATGATTCATGTATTCGTAAATAACACAAGGGTGGACAATACTGTAGCGAAGTATTGCCTTTGTTCCATTCTATTCAGTTTGCGAATTAGGAGCCGTCTTCCCGACTTTTTGCAGCCAGGCAACCCCCTTTGTAAAAATTTGGAGAACGATATTCGTAGAATCATACCTAAGGTGGGGTATCCACGCGCTATGCTGTCCACGGTACAAGACCCTCACGGGCAAGGCTTGAATGGTTTCGTTTTGAGGTTTTTATTACAAACCGCAAGCACAAAGGATTTCCGAGCACTTGAGGGCCTTACTACCTCGATGGCTTAGGCGGAATTACAGAAACCTTCTCCTACGATCGAAGCCTATGGCCGAACTACCAAAATCCTCAGGTCTGGGAGTGATTAGAAAAAGCGAATTTCCTCTTGGATACCGATGAAATAAGATGGACGCGGGAGGTCCTTCAGCATGAGACACTCTCACAATCTGAACACCCTAATCTTAAAGTGATGTTGAATGTTCCCTCGGAAGCCTATTAAATCACCCACAACTTATGACCACCCCAAGAGGGGCATAAAATGGGAAAGACGGTTCTGTTCCTAGTTGTCATTGTGTTAATCCGTAGAAAAGTGGCGGTATTGAATGCAACCCTGATCGACTGTGGTGGTGGATTAATCTATGATAGCGGCCAAGACATCACTTGGCTACAGCATGCGAACTATCCCAATACCTCAAGATATGCTGATGCTTTGTATGGCTATCACACTGATGGCCGCATGAATTGGCAGGATGCAAGGACCTGGGTAGATAGCTTTGAATATTATGACCCTCTGAGAAACGTCACTTGGGATGCCTGGAGACTGCCGTCTACCCCAGAGACAGAATTTGGATATACGCCAGAAGGCGAGATGGGCCACTTATACTATGAAGGTCTTGGAAACACAGTCAAAGAGCCCATTGCAAATACAGGCTTTGTTAATAATTTTCCTTCACCACCTTCTACGCACGATCATTGAGAATACTGCCTGGCAGACATGCTTTTTTTCAACCCTTATCACCACGGGAGGGCCACCTATCATTTCAAGGACGTAATGCAAGTCTATAATGGAGAAGATCTCCTGCATTTCGTCTGGCCTGTTCGTGACGGATACCCCGGCCGTGAACCGATCCCCGAGCCCTCCACGACCCTCCTTGTCGCATCAGGTCTGGCGGGGTTTGTGGGACTTAGCGCCTGCGCAAAAATAACTTCACAGATTCAACGAAGAACCATTCGCCCTGAGGTATCGAAAGGCGCGGTTGGCCGTTCAACCTTCGATCCCTCAGCATGAACGGCTCTCTCTAGCAAATCGTGAAGTTATTTTTGCGCAAACCCTTAGGGACATTTCCATCTCCACTTCCTCTTAACTCCAGGCCTTTGTTGCGAAACCGAAAACCATGGTTCAAAGCCGGCGCAACTACACACCGGCGTTCCCACAGGGGAACTGAGGTAGCCACCAGTCATTTCTTCCTCCCTGACGGCGGTATGTCGGCATAATAGGATGGACGCCCGATGAATAGGAAAGCCCCCTTGTTCCGCTTCGCCGAAGGGGGCAAAGGGGATTTTCAGGTAAAATCAAGAGGGTATTGTCTTGTAGGAGTGATCGAGAAAGGATGATTTGGTCGGGTTTGATAGGGTTTTTAATGAAGGGAATCGAGGATTTTTGCCCTGCGTGAGGTGGAAGGTATCGTTTCTCAAGATCTAGAAGGTCCACAGCGAGGCTGAGAAATCAAAAGGCATTACAAGATTTTTCAAATGGGAGTTCCGGCAAGAAATCTGACGACCACCAGGTGGTCCATCGACTGGTCGATCTGGGCATGAGCATTTCCGAGGGCGGGTAGGGCGGCAAGTTGGAAAACCGGAACGTCAAGCGGAGACTTAACCTCTTCCCCCCCAGACGAGGTTCGCCAGGTCATTGACAATGTTCTTCAACCGTTGTGCCTGCCAATTCATTTCTTTGTAGACCGATGCAGTCTCCTGCGCTTTGGCTGCGTTTTCCTGTGTGATCTTGTCCAGCTCCGCCATTGCCTGGTTGATCTGTTTGATCCCTTGAGCCTGCTCCCGGGAGGCGGCGGCAATCTCGTCAACCAGCACAGCGACTCTGTCGGCACTGTCTCTAACCCGGGCAAAATCCTCATGGGTCTTGCCCACAAGCTCGGCCCCTTCCCGGGTTTTGTTCCCCGTGCCTTCAAGGAGTCCTGCCGTATCTTTTGAAGCATCGGCCGTGCGCATGGAAAGGTTTCGAACCTCTTGGGCCACCACGGCAAATCCTGCGCCCGCTTCTCCCGCTCTGGCGGCTTCCACCGCGGCATTCAGTGCAAGGAGGTTAGTCTGAAAGGCTATGTCGTTGATGGTTTTGATAATCTCTTTTGTTTCCTCGCCGATCTTGGATATCTCAGTCATGGACGAGATCACCTGGTCCATGGAGTGGTTGGCCTTTTCGACAATCTGGTTGGCTTCCTTGACAAGGGAGTTCGCTTGACCGGCATTGTTTGAACTCTGCTGCGTCATTGCAGCCATCTGTTCCAGTGCCGCCGCGGTCTCCTCGATGGACGCACCCTGTTCGGAAGCTCCCTGAGCCAGGGACTCGCTCGCGCTGGAGACCTGACTGGAAGCAGACACCACCTGTTCCGAACTCTTCCGGAGATCTTCAATAATTCGATTGACCGGTTTGGTCATGGAGCGGACGATGAAGAAGGTGAGCAGAATACCTGCGAGGATGCCGGCTCCCGATAAAACACCGGAAAGGAGCAATGTGAAATCCTTGACCCCTGTCATCTCGTCCTGGGCATCCTGCTGCATCTTTTGGACGATTCTGCTTATCTCCTCCCCCTTGCCCTGCATGGCCCTCGTGAGCTTTTCGTTCATTTTCCACAGGGATAGGACCTTGTCCAGTTCTCCGCTATGGTAGATCTTGAACATCCGTTCTATGGTTGCAAGAGCCTCCTTGAGCTTGTTGTCGTCTGCGGTTTCAATGAGAAAGCGAAAATCCTCCTTCTTGTTCTCCCAGGTCTTGAGCTCCTCCTTGCACTTTTCGATATAGTCGGGTTCGTCGTATAAAAGAAAGGCGTTTTCATGAAGTCTCGCGTCCTTCAGGCTCACAACGAGCTGCTCTGCCACCCCGAGGATCTCGCCCAAGGTCGGGTTGAATTCTTCGCCGTTCACCAGGGCCAAATTCTTGGCTTTCAGGATGGGGCCTCTCAGCTTCCCGTCAATGGTTTCAAAAATCGTGGTGGAAGCCTTTCTCATGGTGTTTTTCAATTCATCCATTTCATTGCAGTTCTCCGTGACCTGCATGAATGTCTTATGGTATTCGTCCACTAGGAGGCTAATTTCCGTCAGCCCGGACAAACGCCTGCTCCCCGCACCCGAACGAATCTCACCGACCAATTGCCTCAAACTGGAAACGCACTCGTTCAGGGCCTCCACAGACTCTCTCGCCCTGCTGACCATGTAATCCTTCTCATATTCCCTGGTCTTGAACATTTCCTTGAGGAGCTGGTTGGTCTTGTTGGAAAGCTCCATGATGGCGGAGATTTTGCGCATGCTGATGGCACTGGCGCCCAGACCTACCAGGAACAGAAGCAGGATCACTCCGAATCCTGCGGTGATTTTCATTCGAAAGGACAAGTGCTTCAATCTCATATGGCCGATGATCTCAAAGGGCCAAGGGGATCGGTTCAGCAACCGGGCGCCCTGACCGTTGATCCAGGGTTTCCTCTACTGGTAAATGCCTGCACCCACGTACACGTTCTCGCTTCCCATGAGACAACCTTTAATGTACGTCACCTTTGGAGAAAAGTCTTTCTCTCCCGGTTTTGGCCATCGATAGGAAACCCATCCATTTCCATCATAGTAAGTGACTCCGTTGCTGCTCTTTTCACTCCCCTTGACCACGGCTGTGAAGTCTGCAAAGAACCGTTTCCCGGTGTCGTCCTTGAGACCGATCAAGTTTTTCCCGATGAGATGATCCTTGATATGCATCAGCGTGGTCCCCTTCAGGTCATTGACAAAAACATAGTTGTTGCCGCAAAAACGAAGCTCGCCTATTTTTTCAAGCCCGACCCTTCCTTCTTTCTCGATGATGGCCACGGCCTTGTCCACGGCCGCCACCACGTCATCCTTCCCACAGTCTGCCGCAAAAAGATTGGCCGAAACTAGTCCTGCCGCCAGGAAAACCATCAAAAAACAAAGCGCTTTTTTCATAAACTCCTCCTTGAACTTCAATTTTTATATAATCCCTGAAACAGGTTGATTTGCCCGGGAAAGGAGTATTTGGAACAATCCCTAGTCCTCTCCCGGGGGTTTGAATTTTGAAAAATCCAGCGGTTCTGGTATCCAATCTAATCGGCAATTTGCGCATATTCTTAAATCAAAAATCCGATCATTTTCATTCCGGAATTGTGAAAGGCCCTGATATCCTTTGATGATCGTTTCTTAAAAAACCCACTGGCGAGTAGGGAATTGATCCGGCCGTGGTCGGGGTGTTATAAGAGGGATCTCGGGAGGATTCATGTTGACGAGCAAACCCACCAGAGGATATCTATGCGTCGTGGCAGCAGCCGTCATGTGGGCCTCCTCTGGAACCGCAGGAAAAGCGCTCTTCGGAAGTGGGATCACACCGTTCGCCCTTGTCCAGGTGAGGGTCACGCTCTCCTCACTCCTTCTGGCCCTGGCCCTGGGGCTCCGCTCCAGGGGCCTGCTTCGCATTCGCCCCGTCGACCTCCCGTACTTCTTCCTGCTGGGAGGCGCAGGAATGGCTCTTGTCCAGGTCACCTATTTTTACGCGATCAGCAAGATTCAGGTGGCCGCCGCTATCTTCCTTCAGTACCTCGCCCCGGTGGTCGTGGCCTTTTTCTCCATCTGCTTTTTGAGGGAACGTCTCACCTCTGCCAAGCTTCTTGCCCTGGTGCTTTCTCTTGGGGGCTGCTATCTGGTGGTGGGAGGCTATAACCTTCAACTCCTTCAAATGAACCGGTCGGGGATCCTCTGCGGGTTGTTTTCGGCGATTTGCTTTGCCGGATACACCCTGTTCGGGGAGCGAGGGATGCACCGATACTCCCCGTGGACGGTGCTATTCTACGCTTTTCTCTTCGCTTCGCTCTCCTGGCACGTCTTTTATTCCCCCTTTCAATACCTGCTGGCCGGGTACACCACGAGGCAGTGGTTCTGGATGATTTATATCACGGTGGTGGGAACGGCCATTCCCTTCGGACTGTTCTTCGTGGGAGTGAACCACATCCGTTCCACCCGCGCCATGATCACCGCGACCCTGGAGCCCATATCCGCAGGAGTGATGGCCTTTCTCCTGCTCGGAGAGACGCTGGAGCCACTCCAGATCCTGGGCGGCGCCATGGTGGTCAGTGCCATTGTCGTGCTCCAGGGGAAACGGGAGCAAGATCCACTGGCCCCTGAAAACATTCGAACCGGCGGCAGGTAGCGCAAATGGCAAACAGGGCCGTCGGGAGCCTCATCGGTCGGGTATTCACCGTGGCAAGGCTCCATCATCCATTCCGTCATGAGAATCAGATCCGGAAAACACCCTTTTGTGTTCGGGAAATTCGATGGCGCAAAGGGCTGTGCCGGGAGGCTTCCGGACCGTACCCCATGGAAGAGCTTGACGGCTTGCGGCGCATCGGCTATTAATTTCCCAATCACCCTCACTCTTGTCCAAAATCGATGTTTCTTTGGACAGCATTTTCATGAAAACCTTTTGTGGCGAAGGAACCTCTTAACTTCCCCCTTTTAAAAAGGGGGATCGAGGGGGATTTTAAGAACGTTCATGAAATTCCCCCTGCCCCCCTTTAAATAAATAGGGTTTGGATCGTCCTAACGGAATCAATGAAATCTGATTTTTCACATTCGGATGCGAAGCTTAGAAATCAAGCACTTACGGATCAGAAATCCTGAATTTGGGTTTATCTTGGACACTAATGAATCACCCTATTGTTTTTTTAAACAGGTCTAGCGAGGTACCGGATGGAAGAACAAATCGTTTTTGGAGACCGCATGATCCCTGTGAAATTGCCGGATCGCGTGCAGACTGCTCCTCCAGGACTTGCCACGACCCTTAGCCCGGTGGAGGACCTTGGGGGTACGATCCGAAAGGCCCTGAAGGATCCGCTGGGCCGTCCTCCCCTCAGCCGGATGGTGAGGCCCAATTGGAAGGTGACCATCGCCTTTGACGACCCGACGGTCCCCTGTTTTGCGCCGGTCTGGGAAACGGCGATGAAGCTCGTCATCGAGGAGCTCGAAAAAGGGGGAGTGAAAAAATCCAACATCACCCTTCTCTGTGCCAACGCCCTGCACAGAAAATTCACGCGCCGCGAGCTGGCCAGGATTATCGGAGAGGACCTGGTCAAAGAGTTCGGGTATCGGCTGATCTGTCACGATGCCGAGGACCAGGAAAACCTTGTGTACTTGGGGACTTCCGAGTCAGGACATGACGTGGAGATCAACAGGTTGGTGGCGGATTCCGATCTCACCATTTACGTGAACACGGTGGTATGGAGAGGATTCAATGGGGGGTGGAAATCCATCTGCGTGGGGCTTGCTTCCTATCGATGCATCCGATGGCATCACACGCCCGATAGCATGTCCATGTCCATGGAAAAAAACCTGATGCACGAAATCCTGAACGAAATGGGAGCGGTTGTTGAGGACAAGCTCGGCAAGGAGCGAATTTTCAAGATCGAAACGGTCTTGGCCAATCCCCTTCAGGTCCACCAGGTATGGGCAGGCGGGGTTTTTGAAACGAGACAGGCCGCATTAGACCTCATGAAGTCGCAACTCAAGCCCAGGCGTGAAATCCTGGAGGAAAAGGCGGACATTGTCCTCTACGGCATCCCCAACTGGAGTCCCTACGCGGCCTTTTCCATCATGAATCCCATTCTCACGCTGGTCTCCACGGGTCTGGGTTATTTCGGCGGCGTCATAGAAGCCATGGGCAAGCCCGGCTGCTCGGTGATCCTTGTCAGTCCCTGTCCTGATCGATGGAACCACACCCATCATCCAACCCACAAGGAAATCTGGGAGAGGATTCTGCCCAATTACAGGGACCCTTACGAGATCGTGGACCTGTTCGAAGAGGATTTTTGCCACAGGGAGGAATATCTTTACAAGTATCGGTTTTGCTATGGATTCCATCCCATGCACGGGATTATGACCACCTATCCCCTGAAAAGACTCCGGCATGTTTCCGGGGTTTTCGTGGCCGGTGCGGAGAATCCCTCCCTGGTCCGTCACCTGGGCTTTGAACCGACAGGGACGACGGAGGAGGCGATCGAAAAGGCCCAGGCAATCCAGGGGAAGAACGCCACCATCGCCTTCGTGAAATACCCGGTCCTCATGTACCGGCAGTGATCTTCCGGGAACTGAAAAAGGGAAAAGATGCTTAAGCTCCCGTCAAGCCTGTCCAGAAAAGCATTTCTAGATTCTTAAGGGCGGCTTTCTGCCGGTGATCCTGGAAAGCGATCCGGGGATAAACGGGTGAACCTGAACCTCCACGAACCCGGCCGTCTCCAGATACCCCCTTGTTTCCGTCTCCGAATGGGCCCTACCCGTGCTGCCGAGAAGCGCCTCGCTGATCCCCCAGAGGGCGGGGCCAAGTGGGCCGCGCTTGTCCGTATCCAGGGTTTCACCTACCACGTGAAACTCGCCACCCGGGGCCATTGCTTCGAAGGCCTTCTTGAAGACTCTGAGCAGGACCTCCTCGTTATACTGGGGAAGGTTACTGGCCATCAGCATCACGTCTGCTCCAGGGGGGAAAGGATCGCTGGTAAAATCCCCGGGATGGGTGGAAATGCGATCCCCGAGTCCCCATTGGGCGATAAACTCCCGGGTGATCCTACACACGGCCTCAAAATCCAGCACCATGGCCTTGAGCTGCGGATATTTCTGCGCGGCTGCGATACAGTAGCAACCGGAGCCCCCGCCCAGGTCCAGAAGCAAGGATCGGTGGCTCAAGTCGACCTCCCTGGCGAACAACATGCCGGCGCCGAGCCCCACGCTGTAAGTGGCCTCGTGGTATTCCCTGGCCATCTCCTCGGTCAGGCCCTCGTATATCCCCAGCAGCTTGGGAGGTTCACTTGATTTCAGATGGCCCGTCAGATCTTTCCAGCGCTCGAAGTCCTTGCTCACAAAAAGCAACCAGGGACCCACGTACGTGACTTTTCCCTTGACGAGAAACCGTTCCACATCCGGTGCGTTGCGATAGGTTTCTCCCTCTTTTTCCAGGAGATCCAGGGCCGAACAGGCGACAACCAGTCGCTCTGTATTCAAGGGGCTCAGGCTCAGAGCTTTTGCGATTTCGGGAATTGTGACAGCCCCCTGGGATACCTTGGTGAAAAGGTCCAGTTTTATGGCGGCTACGAGGGTTGCGGTTTGCTTGTGCCCGTAACTCAGGTCCTGGAGACGAACGGTATTCACCTTTCCTCTGGGCTGTCCCATAAACACCTCCCGAATGAATGTCCAACGTGAAGCGTCACCCGTTCACCGATGTCCCCGGGATTCGGTGGACTCCCGGGGCGTCGGGACAGGTTGAGACCTGGATCGGCGATCCCGACAGGTCGGGAGAAAGACACCAGTCATTCCGAGCCGCCGGCATCCAAATAAGGCCGCAGGTCTTCCGTATCGGTGAACGGACAACGGTGAACGTCACCTCTACAATGCCATGGCCTGCGCCAACATTTCACGGTGAAATTCCGTATCCCCGTATGCCAGCTCCGCGGCCTTGCCCCGTTTGAAGTAAAGCTGCAAGTCATGCTCCTCCATGAAGCCGATGCCGCCGATGACCTGATGGCCCAGACCCACCAGTTTTCGATAGGAGTCACTCACCCACGCCTTGCACATGGAGGCCTCTTTGTCAAAGGGCAGCCCGGCGCTGATCCTCCATGCAGCCTCATAGGTGATGAACTCGATGGTGTCCTGGTATGTGAGCATGTTGGCACAGTGGTGCTGGACGGCTTGAAAGGAGCCGACCGGTCGGCCGAACTGCACCCTTTCCTTGGTGTAGGGGACCACCAGCTCCATCACCCTTCGCGCACCACCACTCATTTCGGCGCATTTGGCAACAGCCGCCATTTGCAGAATTCTCTTGAGCACGGGCCAGGCCCCTCCCGGTTCTCCCAGGATGTTCTTTTTGGGGACGGGCGTGTGATCAAAGGTTACTTCACATTGTTTATCGCCGGCCGTGGTCCGCAGAACTTCCACACGGAGTCCGGGGCTTCCGGCATCCGCCAGGAAAAACGTGAGGCCCGCCGTCCCATCCTTTCCGGCCTCTGCTGTCCTGGCCACACAGATGATGGTGTCGGCCACATGGGCATCGGGCACGAAAAGCTTCGTCCCCGTAAGGATGTGGTCCTCTTCCTGGGAAGTGGCGGTCAGGGTGATTCCCTCCGGCGAGTAGGAACCTTCTTCCTCTAGCCAGGCCAGGGTCATCAGCCGCTTTCCCGAGGCGAGATCGGGCAGGATTTCGGCCTTCTGGGCCTCGCTTCCCGCTTCCAGCACCGTGAGACCCCCAAGAACCACCGTCGAGAAAAAGGGCCCGGGCAGGCAGCAATATCCCATTTCAGCTAGAAGAACCGCAAGGTCCAGAAAGCTCCCTCCAAAGCCCTCGTACTGCTCCGGAACGAGCAAGCTCATCCAGCCGAGCTCGGCCATTCCCTGCCACAATTGCGGAGTGAACCCTTTTTCATCCTGCGCCATTTGTCGCACAAACTCACCGGGACATTCCTTGGACAGAAACTTGCGCGCAGTGTCCCTGATCATCCTCTGTTCCTCGTTGATATCGTAGTTCATTTTTTTGTCTCCTTCTTACGAACGTGGAAGTCCCAGGCCTCTGAGGGCGATGATGTTTCTCTGGATTTCCGATGTGCCGGCGTAAATGGTCTCCACCACGCTGGACAGATGGAAACGAATGGTCCTGCCGTTCAGGATCGCCCATTTCGACTCCTTGGTCAAAGGACCATAGTGGCCCAGTATCTCCATGGCCGTCTGTGTGATGTGCTGGGAGGTTTCCGTGGCAAAAAGCTTTTGCATGGAGGATTGGTAATTGGGAATTTGGCCGGTGTCCAGGATATGGGCGAGCCGGTAGTAAAGAAGCATGTTCACATGAATCTCCGTGGCCAACTGGGCCAGCTTCTGGCGGACCAGGGGATTCTTGGAAAGGGGCTGTCCCCTCATAGTCGTCTTCCGGGTATGCTCCACGACCTGGTCAAAGAGCCTTTGGTAGGTGCCCAGGGTGAACATCCGTTCGTAGTCCAGCGCCGCCATCAGGTAATAGAATCCCTTGTTTACCTCGCCCACCTGGTTCTCCTTGGGCACGATGACCTCGTCGTAGTAGACCTCATTGGTCCTCCATCCGGCCATGGTGATCAGTGGACGGATGGTGATCCCCGGGCTTTTGAGGTCCACGATCATCATGGTCATGCCCTTGTGCCTCGGGACATCGGGGTCGGTTCGGTTCACCAGCCAGTGGTAATCCGCAATGTGGCTGTGAGTGTTGAAAGTTTTCTGCCCGTTGAGGACGTAATGGTCGCCTTTGTCCACGGCCCGCAGATTCACGGCTGAAAGGTCCGAGCCGGCCTGGGGCTCGGTGTAGCCCAGGGCGAATTCGTACTCTCCTCGAGCGATGGGTGGAAGCCACTTCTTCTTCAACTCCTCACTGCCCACATGGAGGATCGTAGGACCTGCCATGTGGGCTGCCACGAAGCCGAGAGGGACCCCGGCGTAAGCCATCTCTTCCTTGATGGCGAAGGTAAGCATCGCGGATGCACCCATGCCCCCATACTCTTTGGGCCAGTTGGGTACGAGCCAACCGTGGGCCGCGAATTTCTTGATAAACTCCCGGCCCAATGGGGCCCCGTAGAAGTATCCGATCTCATAGGTCTCAGCCAGCATCTCCGGAGTGGCCTCCGACTCGATGAAGGCCCTGACTTCTCTCAACACAGCCTCTTCTTCCGGCGAGAATTGAAAGTCCATTTGTTTCTTCCTCCTTGAACGAGTTCCATGTTTACCCAGAGGCTCGGGTCATACCCCAAAAAATCTTCCCCAAACCGCAACCACAACCGCTGGAATTCCGCTCGATGGTTCAACGCCCAGAAAAACCGATGATCCCAACTCACCCTTGACGCTTGGGGTCTGCAAAGATCGTCGATTTTTGTAACATCAGGGTTCCGTGGACACATTACCAAAATGATTCTATTTGGCAAGCAGTTTGATTGGGTGGTCGTCTCCCGGGGAGCGAAAAGAGTTTCAGGGCAAGACCCACGGGGAAATTGATATTCATTGACTGAACTCTTTCTTGAGGCTACAATCGGGAACCTGAAAATTCTGCCGCAAAAATGCATAAGGAGGAGGATGGATGGGACCACTGGAAGGGGTGAAGATTATCGAAGTGGGCGGCATCGGCCCGGGGCCTTTTTGCTCGATGATGCTCTCCGATATGGGGGCCGAGATCGTCCGAGTGGATCGCAAGGGGCAGGTGGACATGATCGAGCCGAAGTATAATCTCTTGCATCGAGGCAGACCGGCCATTGGCATCGACTTGAAGAATCGCCAGGGCGCGGAGGCCCTGCTTCGAATGATTGATCAGGCTGATGCCCTGACCGAGGGTTTTCGGCCGGGTGTCATGGAGGCTCTCGGGCTGGGTCCTGAGGTCTGTCTCCAGAGGAACCCCAAACTGGTATACGGGCGTATGACGGGCTGGGGTCAGGAGGGCCCGTTGTCCAAGGCGTCCGGTCACGACATCAACTACATCGCTCTCACCGGCGCCCTTTACTGCATCGGACAGCGTGACAGGAAGCCGCCCCCACCCCTCAACCTGGTGGGAGATTTCGGGGGGGGAGGGATGTTTCTTGCTTTCGGCGTTGTCTGCGCGCTTTTCGAGGCGCAGAGATCAGGGCGAGGCCAGGTGGTGGATGCAGCCATGGTGGACGGCGCAGCCGCCCTCATGACCATGTTCTATGCCATGCGGGCATCCGGCGCCTGGACGAATAAGCGGGAAGACAACCTTCTTGACGGGGGATCTCACTTCTATAACAGCTGGGAGACCAAAGACGACAAATACGTTTGCACGGGCTCCATCGAGCCCCAATTCTATGCGCTCCTGCTCAAGCACACGGGACTGTCGGAGGATCCCGACTTTCAGGTCCAGATGGACCGGACCAAGTGGCCGAGTCTCAAGGAAAAGCTTGCGGCCATATTCAGGACCAAGACGCGGGATGAGTGGTGTGAGATCATGGAAGGGACGGACGTCTGTTTTGGACCGGTCTTGAGTCTGGACGAGGCGGCCAAGCACCCTCAAAATGTTCACCGCAAGACGTTTTTGGAGATCGAGGGCGTGCTTCAGCCGGCACCCGCTCCTCGTTTTTCCCGGACCAAATGCGAAATCCGCAAACCTCCTTCCGCGCCCGGTGCCGACACGGAACAAGTGCTCAGCGCCTGGGGATTCAGCGCCGGTGAGATCGAGGCACTGAAGAAGGCGGAAGCTATTTAGAACGGGCGCTTCCTTCATCGTTGGTGAAGATATTGAAAATTGGAATAATCCTTATGTGAAGTAATCGTTCACCGGTTCAAGGGTTCAAGGTTGGAGGTAGGGGATTTACTTCAAACCTTGACCCTTGACACATTCGCTCTGAAGGGAGAGTCCATGCGAATGGAAGGATTCGAGGATATTCAGGGCGTGGCAGCCGGCCCGAGATCCACCTTGCAAGGTTTTTGGCCTCACAAAGAAAGGTAAGTCAGCGAAAGAAAGGTAGCCCTGAACGGCGCGCCCCGCACACGCTGCGGGTGAACCCTGAACCCCTGAACGGTTACGCAGTTTAAATTGTTCCCGTGCCTTATAAAGTGCCTTTTCCACAAAATCGCTGTCGTCCGATATCCATCAACCAGATAGAAAATAAAGTTATTTTTTCATGACCCTCCTCAAAGCCGTGGGAAATTTGCTCAATTAGCAGTGTTGAAACTGGGCCGGATCAGGCAATATCGGCGAGACTTCGAATGGGCGAGTAAAAACCTGCGGCTATCATCGTAGAAAGGATTTCATCAGCCCGGGGCAAGGACAAATGGCCATCCAACAATGAGGCTTTCAGGATACCCACAGTTCCAGTAAACGGAATTTTCATCAAAGAGCATTGATTTCTCGCAGCGCGGTCGTCCGTTACAACGGTTGCGTGCTGCTCCTTTGCGAATGCGATGCATGATGCTTCACTTTTCCCCAGGTGTCCGATCAGCTCCCGGAAATCTTTGCTCTGTAATAGTGACAAGGCAACCAGCTTAAATGTCCTATCCTCGATGAGTCGGTCGATGAATTTCAATTTCGGGAATTCCGCAATCCCGGCCGAGATCTCGTCATATACCTGCGAGGTAATAAAACCGCATTTGCGGTAACGCTCTTCTAAAATAAAAAGCGCTTCCGACAAAAAAAAATTGCTGAGCACTACGGTATCAAATACCCATTTCTTCTCAGGCATTTTGTACATCATCCTCGAGATAAGAATTATTTTGAGGTATATCATGCTCATTCAGCCATTTGCGGGTTCTTAAAACATCCATGCCCATCTCCTCAGCCAACTTTCCCAAGCTGATGTAGCCGCCCTGAAAAGCTTGTACAGCCCGTCTTTGCCTCTCATTTAAATCGAGCAGCTCCAGTTGGTAGCAGGACAGCACCGCCTGCCGAACCAAGTCCCCGACAGAAGTTTCCCGCTTTCCAGCCAGCTCTTTCAGGCTTTTTGCCAACTCCGGTTTTACCTTGATGTGTAAAGTCGAACTTTGCATCACATTAATCCTTTTTTGTTGGTTGAGACAGGATTTGGTACATATATACCGTATCTTAGACACTAAAATGTGTCAACCTGGAAGATTGAAGCATCCCAAACCAATTGCCCGTTACGGTGATTCCGGCCGTCTATACCGGGAGAATTAAAAAGATTAGAGCGAGGGACCCGGTGATTTTAGTTCACGAAAGTTCTTGTTCGCAAAAGTTTTTCCGCAGTAAGGTTTTAGGTGTTTCCTTCTTCAATTCAACAGGTTGTATTTGGTACCAGAAACGGCTGAGCCGGCTGATTTCAAAATCCTTTTTGCGTTCTTTTGCGACCACTTTGGCATCGATGACCTGCGCCTGCATCTTGTCCGGCCGGTTTAATGCATCCCGCCCTCAAAGACATACCTATTTTGAATGCGATGTTCTGTTTGTCCCATTAGTTCGCGATTTACGCCGCCATAAGGGTATGTTTTTGGGCCATTCTGCCAAGCATCAAATAAATCTGAATTAGAAATCCGTAAATCCGAGGAACGTCCCTAAGTCCCTACAGAGCAGAGGCCCCTTGTCGCGACCACAAAATCCTGCGGTCACATTCCCCTTGACACCCAAGCCCGTTTCCTCCATACTTTTCCAGCAAAAAGGCGAGTTTCTATCACTTCTAACAAAGGTTAATAAAGCAACCATGATAACGTAAGTAATAATCATTATAGACTCAATGCGTGATGCCGAAATATTGAAGGACATGCTGCCGATTCCGGAGTATATTTCAGCCCAATTCAGCAATGTTTTAAGACAACGGGGAATCCCTGAGTCCTGAGGCGATTTAAGACCCCGGCCTGGATGTGGGAAGCGATGCCGAATCGAGATGGAGAGAGAGGTCCAGTGGTTTTGGCCGGTAGGATTTTGGGCCGAGATTGGAAATTCATGGGGTGTGGTCGGTTCTGAGGCCGAAAAGGAAATAGACCCCCTATTCTTCGCGACAGAAGAATTGAGGGTGAGATAGGTGGCAATTTGACGGTGTAAGCTACTCGCGTTGAATGAGATTACGAATGAAGAGGGGCACGTTAGGACCAGAGATAAAATATTGACGAGGCGGTCCCTTGTTACTGCAGATTTTGTTTCGCAAAAGTAAAGTTACTTTGACAACGAAGCTTGCAATTCGCTTTAAGAAGATGGTAATGACAGCTACCTGTGAAAGAATGGATGGATGTTTGTAGCCGCGGATTTTGGGTTTGGCAAGTATGTCGAATTCTTCCTTTGCTGTTGAATTGATTCTCTCTGAAGCTGAACGTAGATCTTTGAGCTTTTGATGCCGTTCGATGCCTCGGATAACCTCAGTAATGAGTCTTGGAAATTCCTTGATCGACATGTGCTTGGTGAAACCGTGATAATTGATCCAATGAGGACAGTGATGGGCATAGCGTACAATTGCAGTATATTTTGAATTGAGGCACTGGCGTCGACAAGTAAAACTTGCTCTTTTAGAATTGAAATCGAATCCATTTGGGCGTGTAAGCAAGCCACACGGAGCGTAGGGCCAACCATTGCGGTCATATCCCATCTCTTTCAATGCGCTATGAGTGAGAGATTCGTTCCTTGGATTGTAATCGATGATGGGGATAGCACCGTGGGAACGAGAAAAGTTGTAGTTATTGTGTTCATCGTATTTTGCATCGGCAAGATCTATCTTGGAGACTTTTCCGTGATAGGTTTGGACTTGTTTTTTGTTGACGATAAAGTGTTTGCCTTCCTCTGCATTGCCTGCGAGGGTGCTGCAGGCTACAGGAAGCTCCAAACCTAGCTCGAGTTCGATGGATGTATCAATGACGGCGTTGAAGCCGAAGGTTTTTTCCTTTCGGTTGGGATTTTGTGGATTGCGGCGAACGCCGATTCTGGCCTCCATATCGGCGGGAAGTTTTGGACATCGAAAGAAGAAGGAGTCCGAGGCTGTGCTATCTGCGAGGACGATGCTGGTAATGACTCCCCTCTTGACGATGAGATCGAGACCTGCTTTTTGCAGTTCATCGTGAAGAGCGAAGATCTGATTGAAGATGCTAGGTTTGTCAGGATTGGCCTCTTTCAGGGAAAGGGTCAAGACCTCGACCTTGGGTCTTGATATGTCGGAGGGGAATCTGTTAGAGGGGCAGTCGGTCTTGATGCGGATTTCCTTGCCCGGGATGAGCCTTGAAGGATCGGCGAGGCGATAAAGGATTTTTTGCCGGGCATTTTGGATGATGCCTTTGAACTCGATGCCGTCGCACTGCTCACAGAAGTAGGTGCAGCCTTTGTACGTGGCGTTGGTGGGGAAAAGGGTGCCGTCTGTGGCGAGGATCTTGAAGGTGAGCAAGCCCAATCGATCTGCGATCCGAACGAGGGTATGGAAGATACGTTTATAGAGGGTCTCTCCCAGTCGATCTTTGAAATTGGTGAAGGTGGCTTCGCAGGGGATAAACTGATCGCCGATGCCTGCATAGAGCCGATAATGCTTTCCTTGAACCGGATCACGCAGGATGTGAACGAAAGTCTTCATATTGGGGTATTTTTCGAGGTAGCGGAAGAGCTCCAGCAAGAAGAGACTGACAGGGTCATAGGTGAAGCCGGTAAGGCAGTATTTGTGGGCGACAATGGAGCGGATAAAGGAGAAGTCTATCAGGGACGAGACGAATCTGGAAAGTCCGCCGACGAGTCGGCCGTCGGGATGGATTTTGATGTAGCGGCGCTGGTAGTGGTATTCGGAAAGCCAGAAGATGGAGGGCTTTGGAAATGGCCGGTTGTTCTCAGAGTTGATCCGAACGCGAATGCTGTTGAGTTTCTTGATGATGGTGCCAAAGGTGAAGGAAGACAGGTTCCTGTGCACTCAGCGCTCCTGGAAAAGGCTCCGACCCACAGAAGCGTTACGCTGTGGAGGGAGTTTGCGTTATCAAGGACCTTGTTTTTCCTCGACGTTGAGAATAGCGAATGTACTGGCCTCGACCCTTTTGAACATCCGTCCGCTCTTGACCTTTTTAGTCATGGCCGAAACGATGCTGTCGCGATTTAAATCGACATTAAAATCCTTCTTGGCCCGGGCGATGATCTCGGTGACATGGAGGGGTTTGTGTGCGGAAAGGAGTACGTCGTAGATGATACTCATCTGTGACTTACCCTTTCCTCGAGGCCTAAAGGTAGGCGGTTCACCCTCCTTGAGGAATTGTCGGATGATTTTCAACTGTGATTTCAATAAGGATTCTTGGATCTTGGCCCATTCTTTTAATTCCATGAGGGGTTCCTTTCGCTGTGAGGGAGGCTAGCATATTTGGGTAATTATGTCAAATACAAAATGAACTACCTGCAAAGAAAAATAGCGGATCTTATGGAATTATCATATAAGCGGGGCCGCTGGCCGAGCTGGCCAGTCTAATCAAGGACAGAAACTTTAATCATCCGGGAATGCCGGGGGCGTCTCATGGATAAAATAGGATCAACACGGGTACCGCTTTGGCAGCAAG
>Ga0209164_1001342_pt1 | contig 32931 bp, 22 predicted proteins | sample MTBNYHSulfiMetaG_FD_187458 | JGI IMG/M metagenome (GOLD analysis project Ga0209164, IMG submission 187458) | Enrichment culture microbial communities from rom New York Harbor, USA that are MTBE-degrading - MTBE-NYH (New York Harbor Sulfidogenic)... | ecosystem: Environmental > Aquatic > Marine >... | reverse complement strand
CACCGGCAAACCTCGCAATCCTTCGTCGTCTGGCCATTAGCCTGATCAAGCAAGATCCCCGTCGGAAAATCGGCGTTAAAGCCAGCCGTAAGCGCGCTGGCTGGGACTTGGAATATATCAAAGAACTCCTCGGCTTCGCCGTACCATGATTTCATGCGATTGCCCTGCCGGACCACGGGGGCCGGGATGTTGAAGAAAACGGGGACCATCCCGTGTTTGCTTGACTGAAGGGTCTGTTGTTTCGTATGTTCCGCTCAGGTCCCGCGGCCGCGAGACGGGACAAAACCATCTGATGGAAGGGGGTTCAATATTCTTATGACACCGGGGAGCGATTGCGGCGTTGCTTTGTTTGTTTCTTCATCGGGGCACTGTACCCTGGATTGTCCGTACTGCATCATCCATCCCATTGCCAAACGCGAGCCGTCTCTGGACTATGGAGATATTGCATTTCTCCTGGATACCTTTAAGACGAAGGCCTTCCTGGCCTTCTCAGGGAAGGGCGACTTTTTTGCCGGCTACCGGCGATCGGAAAGGCTGTTGAGCGAGCTTCTGCATCGGGATGTGGAGATCGGACTGGATATCAACGGGGTCCTGATTCATGAGTTCTCCGAGCTTGTCCCCGAGCAGTTGGATAAGATCCGGTCGATGAATCTCACCATGCACTACCAGCAGATAAAGGAAAAGCATCTGCAGAGGATCTGGACTGAAAATGCAAAGATCCTGATCGATAGAAAGGGTGACGAGATGCTCCTGGGCACGATCATGTCCCCTTTGGTGATGGATCTTTGGGAAGACGCCCTGCTGTTTTATGACAAAGAGATATTTTCCAAGACCGGGAAGAGAATCGTTTTGATCAGAGACATCAACCGGCCGCTTTCAGAGGAAGGGGAAGGGCTTCTCATGTCGCTCAAAGACCGCTTCTCAGACAGTGTGGAGCGGATTCACCAGGAGGATTTTGAAGACGTGTTTCGCGACTGCGATCATGTCTTGTGTCCGGCAGGGCGATCTTATTTTAGAATATGGAATACGGGCCATATCCAGGGATGTCCGAATATTTCCGAATTGGCCCAATGCGGGAATGTGAAGGAGAGAAATATTTCAGTCCGGGATGAGTTGTTCCGGTGCTCTCAAACACGGTACTGCGACTGCAATATCATCGAGGCCCTGGGAAAGATGGTCCATTGCTGAACAACCGGGATCGGACCCCAAGAATGGAATAATGGGATATCGGAAGGGTGGAATAGGCTTCAGGAAACCTTCAAGTTGACGGATAACCGCTTTATTATCAAATAATTCCCAGCATTCTGAGAGCCGGCCGCTCACATCGAACGGGTAAGCATCCAACCGCACGGATGGCGAATTTATGGTGAGAGAGACGATGAAAAGAGGACTCAAGGAGATGTTTCCATGAAATACCGGGGTTTGTTATGCACCGGGCACCCCAGATCGGGGACCCACTATATTGCGGCGCTCATGAGCGTCAACTTTCTAAAGGACCCGGATTACCTGAAGATCTACAGGAACCACGAACTGCCCGACATGGTGCAGGATCCCGATACAGCGTATATTTATGTGTGGCGGGGCTTTGAAGGAACGGCCAGATCCATATACGCATTGAAAGAGAGGTTCGGGCTGAATGTGGAGAGTTACGAGGCGTTTCTTGCGAATCGGTATAGCGACATGTGGGGGGTGGAAAACCCTGAGGATGTGGTTACGAACGTGAAGACATTGCACGAAAAGGGGAGCTTTAAGGGAATCAGCGACTTTTTCGAAAAAGCGGAAATGACGCCGAGAGGGTTTTGGGAATATTATAATGGCGCCTGGGAAGCATGCGCAAGGAGGCATCCCAATGTAGTGGGCGTTCAATATGAGGATTTGATCGAGGCGTTCGAACCCGCCATGAGATCCGTAGCCTCAAGGCTTGGCAGTGAATTGACGGCGTTCAAAAACATAGACCGCAGGGTCGGATGGTGGAAATCGACCCCGCAATCTGAGTGAAACGTCTGTTCCGGCACGTACATGAGAAGCCCTCCCGTGAATAGAGGAATCAGCATTGTCATCCCCACCTTAAATGGGGGTCGCATCTTTTCCGAAGCCCTTGAAACGATCGGCCGGCAGGTGTATGACGGCCCGATTCAGTTGATTGTTGTAGATTCAGGCTCTACGGACGGAACCGTTGAGGCGGCTCTAAAGGCCGGAGCCCTTGTGAGAAGGATTGACAAGGGCGTGTTTCATCACGCACGCACCCGAAACATGGCGGTTTCCCTTGCAGCCTTCGACCGGGTCATCTTTATGGTCCAGGATGCGGTTCCCTGCTCCGATGGGTGGCTCTCGCAGATGGGGCACGGGTTGGAGGAGGCCGGCGCGGCAGCGGCCTTTGCGGCACAGGTCCCCCATGGGGATGCGACGCCTTACGCGCGGTTTACAACCGAATCCATCGCGGCCGCCAGGCTTGAGGCGCAGGCCCTGGAGGGAACTCAATCTCTTGAATCCTTAAATAAAATGCCTTATGACCAGGCGTACAGGAGTGTGGGGCTCGACAATGTATGCGCTATTTACCGAAAAGAACTCCTTGAAAACACGCCGTTTCCTGATGTAGATTTCGCCGAGGACCTGGCCTGGGCGGTGAAGGCTGTCCTTTTGGGGTATCGGATCTTGTATCTGCCCCACATCCAGGTCCGGCATTCGCACAATCGATCCCCGGAGTATGCATTCCGCCGTCAGATCGTCAACTCGTACTGGGTGGCTAAGATTATGGGGCGGGTCATGGAAGACCTTTCCTATTTGTCGCTCGGGGATCTGATGCATGTGAGCTTGTCGGTGCGTTCCCTTCTCCTTCGCGTGATAAAAGAAGGGCGGCATGGTTTGAAGGGCCTTGAAGGAGAGGGCCTGTTTGCGGATCGCTTGTTGAAACGATATTCCCTGCCCCAGAGAATACGGATGTGGGCCGGTTTTTCCATTACTTCAAGATCTGTTGGAGGCACGTCTTCAGGAGGAGAAAGGATCGCGCGACAGGCCACCGAGGATATGGCCTGCCAGTTGGATTGGATTGAGAACGGGTATCCCCCGCGGGACGGAGATGAATGGTTCCAGACCCTGGAACAGGTCGCGGCAAATATTCTGGGAAGGGCGCATGGGGAAGCGTATGCGGCCTCCATGCTGAAGGGGCCGGTCCCGCGTCGGCTGGAGAGTTTTATCCGGCCGTTTTTGTCCGGGGTGTGAGGTGGTAAATGGCCGCACGAACGGATGCCTTCAGGACCTTTTAGGCTTCCCGGCCTGCCTGATGCGGGCAAGTCCGAAAACAGGGCGGACTTTCGCCAGCCACACACAAAAGGCCCTGGACGCTTTCGGAACAAGGGGGTTTTTGCATTCATGAAGATCGTTCAGGTCAGTACATACGATATTTCAGGAGGGGCCGCACGGGCGGCCTACCGGCTGCAAAAAGGGCTTCGCGAGATGGGTCACGACTCCCGGATGCTGGTCAGGCACAAAGACGCACGAGATGATGCAGTTGTTGGGGTGGATGCCAACGAAAGAACTGTAAATCCGAATGAGGATTTTTTCCTTTCCGGCATTATCCAGCCCTACTATATTGATTCGAACCAGACGGAGTTGAGCAATACCCTTTTTTCGCTTCCTTATCCGGGATATGACTTGTCTGAATTGCCTGTGGTGCAGTCTGCAGATATTGTTAACCTGCACTGGGTGGCTCAGTATCAGTCGCTCATGACCCTTCACCGATTGTTCGCCCTGCAGAAGCCGGTCGTGTGGACGCTCCATGATCAATGGGCCTTTACCGGCGGATGCCATTATTCTGCCGGGTGTGAGAAGTATCAATCAGATTGCGTAAAATGCCCGCAGTTGCGGGATGACCCCTTCAACTTGCCCGCTGCAATTCTCAAAGACAAATTGGAGATCTTCAAAAACGCCCCTCTCACCATCGTTACGCCCAGCCGCTGGATGGCGTCGTGCGCCAGGAAGAGCACGCTTTTCAAAGGCCTGAAAATCGAAGTTATTCCAAATTCCCTGGAAACAGACATCTATGCCCCATTGCCGAAACCGGAGGCAAAAGAAGCGATCGGAATCCCTAATCACGCGTTCGCCATCCTTTTTGGGGCCGTGGACGGGTCGGAGAAAAGAAAGGGATTTTACGAACTGGTCAATGCCGTCAAATACTGTCTGAATGAGGACCTATTTCAGCAATGGCTCCAAGATGACAAGATCAGGCTGATATGCTTTGGAAAACCGAGCCATGAACTTGAGTCAATAGGGATTCCTTTCGTGGCATTGGGGCATCTTGACGCTGATGAAAAAATCAGAAACGCCTATTCCGCCGCGGATATCTTTTTGCTCCCGTCACTGGAAGACAATCTCCCCAACACCGTACTCGAGTCCATGAGCTGCGGCACCCCGGTGGTGGCCTTTGACATAGGCGGTCTGCCCGATATGGTCACAAGCGGGGTCACGGGCCAACTGGTGCCCATGTCGGATACAAGAAAGATGGGAGAAACCCTTATGGATCTCATTCAAAGACCGGATTTGCTGAAGTCGATGGGGGAAGAGGGGCGAAAAAGGGCGGAGAAAGAATACGCTTTGAGCGTCCAGGCGGGACGCTATTCTGATTTGTACAAGGAACTGCATCTGAGCAATGTCTCGGCCTTTGACACTCAACCGGCGGCATCCACTGGTGCCGATGCATGGGGAAACGGTCCGAAAGAAGCGTCCGTATCGGTTTCGGTCACGACCGAGATAGGGCCTTCTTTCAGGGAGGTCTACGACCCAGTGTTGATGAAGGCGCTCAGGAGCATTCCCGTGACGCTGAACATATTGGAGGACAACCACCTCAAGGATATAGAGCAACAGATAAAGGAACTGCACGTTCATCTTGAGGCGCGACTGGTAAAGATACATGCCCTGACAGCGATGCTTAAGGTGGCGGAGGCGGATAGGGCCGAAGGAAAGAGGGAAATCGAGGGGTTGAAAACGGTTTTAGCCCAGCGTGCTGCGGATATCAATAGCCTTCATGAATGCATTGATACCCTCAATGGTGAACATGCGAGATGTCTTGCGGATATAGACAGGCTGACGGAAGATGTTAATAAACTTACGGAATGGGCCAAAGAGGCCCAGCAACAATATTTTGAACTCAGGCGTCGTTTCCCCGTGAAGGTAATGAAAAGGTTGAAACTGATATGAATATGAATAAGAAGATGCCCAAGATATCGGTTGTGACCCCGTCCTTTAATCAGGGACGGTTTCTTGAGGAATGCATCACTTCGGTCCTCGAACAGGATTACCCTGATTTTGAGTATATTATTATCGACGGAGGATCGACGGATAACAGCCTTGATATCATTGCAGCGCATCAACCCTATCTTGCCTATTTTGTGAGCGAACCTGATAAGGGCCAGAGCAGTGCGATCAGCAAAGGGTTTAAGAAGGCAAAGGGGGACTTGGTCGCATGGTTGAATTCGGACGACTACTATCTGCCCGGGGCCTTCAGGAGGGTGGCCGAGGCCTATGGCCGGGATCCGGAGGCATCCTTCTACTTTGGCAATGGGTTTCGTGTGGATTCAAAGGGGATGAAAAAGGGGAGATATTTTGAAGGTGAAACCGTTCATTTCAACCGCGATGCACTCCTGTACTGCCTTAATTACATTCTCCAGCCCGCTACGTTTATCAATGCCTCCTATCTCAATAAGGTTCAGTTTCTGGATGAAGATCTCCACTATGGGATGGATACGGACCTGTGGCTGAGACTTTCGAAGGAGAAGATGCCCGCCTTTGTTCCGGAAACACTGGCTGTCAGCAGGGAATATGAGGATACAAAGACATCAACCGGTTCATTTCAGCGGGCTGAAGAGCTGAGGCAAATTGCCCTAAGGCATACCGGACAACCCATGACGCCGGGCGTCCTGTTGTATTTTCTGGATACGCTTCGCAGGTTCATCGTTCAGGAAAAAAGCCCATTTCCCCAGCAGTTCAATCTGGAAGTGGATCTCTTTTCGCGCCGGGCCGCCCATCTAATGAGCGACTTCGATATTAACTGTACGGGGTTTCCCTATGGTGAAGAATATGAAAACGAACAAACGAATTGGTTGAACGCCTTGAAGCAGATAAGGGATCTGTCGGATATTTTGAAACAGCCTGAAGCAGGGGCTGAAGACCGGGCCGATATCGTGGGTAAGCTGGAAAACCTTCTTGACGGCATTGGCGCTGAATTGGCTTCGCAACGGAAACTCATTGAGAACCTTAAAATCCAGATGGAGATGATCGATGCGGACAGGATCGCTCAGTTAAGGGCGTTGGAAGGCCTCTCCTTTCGGCAGAATGCCTGGTTTTTAGCAAAACGATTGAAGAAATTGATGGGATTGGGTAGGAAATGATTATAGGAATCGATTTTCGGCCCCTCTATCTCGGCGTGAGCGGCGGAATTGTGCAGTTCGTGAAAGGGGTGTTCTCGGAGTTGTTCAGAAAATACCCTGATGACACGTACTATTTGTTTACGACGATAAATAATAGAGGGTTGCTGGAGCCGCTCCCGGAATGTGTACACAACATCACATTGCCGGCCGCGGACTTTTACCGGCAGCTTGATGATTTTGCCAAAAAGAAAGATATTGACATCCTCTTCAGGGTGTATCCTTTGGATGACGACGTTGAATTCAGCCTCTCAAAACAGATTGTCTTCGTGCCTGACATCCAGCATGAGATCTTTCCCGAATTTTTTAAGGAAATGGATTTGAGGGCCCGGCGGCTCGCATTCGGTAAGGTGCTCAGCAGGGCAGGAGGGATCATAACCCTTAGCCAGCATGCCAAAAAGACTATCAATGACTCTCCGTGGGCCTTGGACCGCGACATCTTTGTCGTGAATCCCGCCTTGCAGACCGAACATACGAATTTCGATGTATCCGACCTGAGTGACCAGGAGAAGAAACTGCTCCCCAAAGGCCCGTATTTTTATTTCCCGGCCAATTTGTGGCCCCACAAGAACCATCGACGAACCTTTCAGGCCTTTCGAGAGTTTCTCGATCGTACCAAGGCCGACATGTCGATTATATTAACGGGTTTTCAAGAAGGATGGGAAGATCTGAGATCCGCGATTTCAGGTTTGCCAATCCGGCACCTGGGGTACGTCAGCCCCCAAATGGTGCAGGTCCTGCTGCAAAGGGCTGAGGCCCTTCTCTTCTTTTCACTTTTCGAGGGTTTCGGGATCCCTCTTTTGGAAGCGTTCAAGGCGGAAACGCCTGTTATTTGCAGCGATACAACGAGTCTTCCCGAGGTCGCCGGAGATGCAGCCTTGAGGTGCGACCCTATGGATGCGCATGCCATGGCCTCGTTGATGACCCGTATTCATGAAGATGAAAATCTTCGAAAATCTCTTGTAGAAAAGGGAAAAAAACGCGGATCCTATTTCACATGGCATCGGGCGGCAGAAGCCATGCACCGGGCATTTGAGACTGTCTATGAAAAAATTGCCTTAGAGGAGAACACACTCAAGCCACGAAAGACGGCCATAGAATGGTCCGGCGGGAGGCCGTTGGTTTCGATAGTGACCCCGTCCTACAATCAGAGGGCCTTTTTGAAGCGGACCATCGACAGCGTCCTGAATCAGGATTATCCGAATATCGAGTATATTGTTATGGATGGGGGCTCAGAGGACGGATCTCTCGATATCCTAAAATCATATAAGGATTCCTTTGAATGGGTATCCGAGCCTGACCGGGGTCAGACCCATGCGATTAACAAGGGATTTGCCCGGGCCCGGGGGACCATCCTCGGATATTTGAATTCCGATGATATCCTATATCCCGGTGCGGTCGGCACTGTGGTCGAGCGGTTCCATCAGAACCCGGAGGTGGACTTGCTGTATGGAAAAGCGGATTACATCGATGAAGATGACAAAAAGACGGGGATGTACAATACGGATGCCTATTCATTTGAGAGGAACATGTGGGACTGTTGCATCTGCCAGCCGGCCAGCTTTTGGAGGAAACGGGTTTCCGATATCGTCGGCAAGTTCGACGAGAGTCTGAATTATGTCATGGATTATGATTACTGGCTTCGGATGGACCGGGCGGGCGGAAGGATCCTCCATATTCCTGATATACTGGCCGCTTCCAGGCGGTATGAAGGCACCAAAACACTTTCACAACGGGACAAGATCTTCCAGGAGATATTTAAGATATGCAAGACCCACGGGAATTATGTGAGCAGGAACTATTTTGACGGGTTGTGGCATTATCGCCTGATAGAAGATAAGAGTATCCTTTCCAAATCTCTGAGACCTATACGCCGGTATTACAGGAGGATCGCGTTTTTTCACTATATGCTGTTTAATAGGGATTACTACCGGCGTCAAAATCTCCCCATGATCTTCAAGCCGGGAAGTCTTTCTTTCCTGCAACAGAGATCGCCGATGTTATATCAGATTTTTTACGAATTCGGCAGAGACCTGTATCGGCAAAAAACAAGAGTGAAAGGGGTCTACGCGGACAACTGGATGTCCCCGAAGTGCAAAATCAGACTCGATCCATCGAATGGAAAATTCCACCTGGCAGGCGTCCCCAATGAGGACATGACGATGCTCGTTTTGGTGAATGGAAAACGTGGTGAGACATATCAATTGACATCCAATAAATACGAAAGATTTGAGTTCGAAATCAGCGCAGAGAGTGGAGCCAGATTGGAACTGCACTTTTCAAAGTGGTTTGAAGATTCACACAAGAGGAAGTTATCATTTCTCATCTACGACACGGATCTCTTTATGCCGTATGATCTGTAAATCGCTATCCAAAAATATTTGGAATCCGGACTCGTTACCGGTTGGTGGTTGCTGGTTACCGGTTGCGGACCCCTAAAATGGATGCGTTCCTTATTCAGCCCCAATAATCCATTGTTCCATCATTCCACCATTCCAAGGCGTCAAAAAGGTTGGAAGTTGCCTCGCAAGTGCTTTATTATCAAATCGGTATCGATATTCTAACAGACAATCTCTCTCATTGAACGTGCAAGAGTCCAACAGATGACAAAAACCTTTTGCATATTGCCGTGGATTCATTTGATGCTATTTCCGGAAGGTTGCGTGAAGATCTGTTGCTTTGCAAGCCGGAACGTCATGCAAGAGGGATCGCCCATGTCCCTGTATGGTTCCAGCATTGGGGAGATCTGGAATTCGTCACACCTGCGTTCTATTCGTCGCAGTATGTTCAGAGGGGAGGAAGTATTTGAGTGTGCACATTGTTATCGGGCAGAGGCAGATGGGTTGGACAGCCACCGGATCAATTCCAATTCCAGATGGAAATCCGAACTCGGACCCCTATTTTATGAGTTGGTAAGCCAATCCCGCCTTCGAGACTTTGCAGTGGTCGGGTTGCCGGTATACCTTCAGCTGATTCCCGGAAATTGGTGCAACCTCAAGTGCAGGATGTGCTTTCCTCAATTCAGTTCCAAAATTGAAGGCGACACGGTTCATAGCCGATGGGCTTTGGGGAAGTATCATGCCGGGCCACATCCAAAAGGCAAAGCAAGGGCCGTGATCGACCTTGAAAGATTCAGGTGCGTTATTAATGGAATGCGGAGCCTCAAAGGGCTCCTCTCAAGGTTGAACGGCAGCATCACACAACCGGATAATCCGGTCGCAATATCCATGGAAGCCAGGCCCGGCGAATGGAGGCTGGAAAATGGAAAACGGCATCCTGAATATGGGCCGGTGGCCGTTGGCGTTTCGTCCCGGCTTCCGGAAAGACCATGGTTCAAAGACCGGTCATGGGTTTCTGAGGCGCTTCTGGAGAAACCTGAACGGTTGAGGGCGCTCTATCTGACCGGAGGGGAGCCCATGATCCAGGGGGAGGCGGAGGAAATTATCGGGTATCTCGTTCAGAAGGGGGTCGCCCCCGGAATGACATTGGAGCTGAACACGAACGGCACGGTAGTAAAAGACTCTTTGATTAACAAGTTCTTTAATTTCAATCGAGTCTACATCGGCCTGAGCATCGACGCATACGGCCCTCTCTATGAGTATATTCGATACCCTGCCAAATGGCACGTCATCAGCAAGAATACCTCCAGGCTAATGAGTCTGCCGGCGGACAGGTTCACGGTTACGGCCGTGCCGATTCTCCAGGCCTATAATGTCCTCGATATCGTGGACCTTCTCAGATATCTCGACAAAATGGGGATGGGTTACGGGGTGGAGGTGGCTTCTGAACCCTGGTTTATGACACTGGGGGTGCTGCCCTTGCGGGTGCGGCTCCTCGCTGCCGGAAGGTTAAGGGCATATGCCGATTCAGACTGTCCCGCCACCGGTCGCTCTCACGTATTATCCGTGGCAGATGCCATTGAGTCGGTCCAGGACAATTGCACCAGGGAATCATTGCAGGCATTCATGTTGTTCACAAACGATCTCGACGCCACCCGCGGCCAGGATGTCAGGCATGCACATCCGGAACTCCTCGGCATGATAGAAGCAGAGGGGTTCCATTGGTCGGGAGAGAGGCATTTTTCCCCCTCAGTCTAATCTCGGTTTCATTCAATCCGGCAAATTCGTTTTGGCTGAAACGAGGTTCCGCACTTTTTGAAGATCGTGATCCATCCAAGGGAGAGGTTAAGGCAGGAGTGATGATCAGAAGCGTTTATAACAATGTCTCCAGGGTTCTGACAATGAAAGGTCTGAGGACCTTTACGGATTTCTTGGAGGCATTAAGCGCCAGGGCTTCTATCCGGCGAATCCTGGGAGATAAAAGGAGTCAATTCTTCGCACATTTCTGTTTCAGGCTGCGTTTAAGGGCAAGGGCCGCATTCTATATTGTCCTACCGCATCCGTCCTTACACGGTGGGAGTAAAAGCCCATCCTCAGGCTGCGGCGGCCAAATGGTTAAAAATATAAGAAGCCTGGCATCGTCGGTGTGGGGCGCTGATTTCGGAATGTTGACGATCGACCCGAAGGGCGGCGGAATCGTGAGATTTGGGCGTAATCATAAGATCGATCTACCCGTCCTATTCCAGAGAAAAGAGGTCATCTTCCTGGCGAATCCTTCTTTTCTTCTATTGCCGGAACACCTTCTGCAGGAGCTGCTCTCGGCAGCTCAAAGACACACCATGGCTATCAGGGCCAAGCATTTCGGTCGGTCTTTGTACGCTATAGCAATAGATCGATCAATGGTGAAGCATCCATTACTCAACCAGGCCCTTTCTTGCCTGATTGCCTATGAGGAGATGGTCCCTGAAATGATATGGTCTCAGCATGAAGATGTGAAAGTAGTCCATGGGGATGGTTTCGGCGCGCACGAACTTTCACCGGCTGTGGAAGGGGCATCCTGTTTGAATTCTAAACGCTCCTCTGTTTCTCCATTTTATCTCAACAAGGCCCTGTTCGAGGTACTTTACTTCCCGGTCGATACGGCCGAGATCAAAGGTTCTCCTGAGAGGATGCGTCAGGCCCTTCTTGCCCACCGGGACCGTTCAGCCGTTCCCTGGATCTTTAATGTCCTGACCAATCAGATTGAGTATCGGATGGGCAAGGTCGTTACCGATAGTTTCCCCCCAGAAGTCCATTTATCCGTCACCGGAAGGTGCAACCTGGAATGCCGCTTTTGCAGCTACTCCGATCATATCTCGAAAAAGGAACATGTGGGAATGGCGCAGATGGGATGTCTTGACTTCTTGGACCATCTCCAAACGGTTCGGCTCTCAAGCGGTTTGGGAGAACCCACGATAAACCCGCATCTGGGTGCGATCATTGAATACCTGGCAACAAAATTTCCTCATATTGACATAAATTTTTCCACGAATGGGGTTGCTCTGAATGGTAATGGACTGGTTAATCAACTTATAAATAAAGTGTCCTATATTAACGTCTCTCTCAACGCGGCAACCCCTTCTACCTGGAAGGAATTGTGCCGGAGGGATTTATTCGACCGTGTCTGCTCTAACCTGAGGGACCTTCAGCGTGCCAAACGCAAGGCAGGCGCGGTGCTCCCTTTAGTGTATGGGTCGATGGTGCTGACCACCAAAAATATCCGTGAACTGCCCGACATGCCGGGACTCTGTCGTTCTCTGGGTGTTGATCGCTTTACTGGAATTCCATTTTTGTCCTTTAAGTACAATCAGTCTGAAAAGTACGGTAGGGCCGAGGCATTTCATCAGTGTCAGGGAGAATACGAGGTCATCTATCGCAGAACTCTCCAAGAGGCGCGCAGGCACAGGGTGAGCATTGAAATCCCGGTTCCCCAAGGCAGAAAGCGTGTGGATTTCGGATTAGAAGCGCGTGAGTTTTATGACTTTGCCGGAATCGAGGAGCCCCCGCCCAGGCTCGATCCCCTGGTGGACGGTCTCAGGTACGCGGCTCCGGGCCGCAAATCATGCCCGGAAATATGGAAAATCGCCTACATAACGAATATCCATGTGGATTCTCTGAATCAATCCGCAACCCACTACCTCTATCCATGTCTGGGTCCGTTAAGTATGGTGGATTTTTCCATGAAGACGCCGTTTGGTTTTCCTGATCGAGATGACTTCCTAAAGCTCTGGAACAGTCCCCTCCACAAGGGCCTTCGCAAGGCGCAGAGTGTCCTTGGTGTTTCAACGGTTTGTGACGTGTGTCGAAAGATGGACAGCAGAGATCCTGCGAATTTTGGAAGGCTCAAGGATATATTGGACGAGTGGAACAATCAATGGGGAACTGAATCGCCGGATGACTTCGCGCTACAAAAAGGGCTGTAAGCCCTTAGCTCTGTGAAATAGGCCAGCAGGGCGCTCTTACCCGAAGGAAACTCAAAAGGCTGAGCAGTTACGAAACGTTTTGAAGAGCGGTCTAATATGTCATGGGCGGTATTTCGAGATATTTGGAGAATGCGTTTTGCTCCCAGGCAGTTACAAGCACCTCAAACGCGTGTTTGAACATAACGACGGTTTCATCCAAACTCTGTTCGTTATGGGCCAGACTCGGCAACATGACTCCCATGTAGGTTACCAAACCCTGTTTCACTAATTCCTGCTGGACCAGTGTCCTCATCAAGACAGCAGTCCGATCATCCACCCCTTTAAAACTCAATAACATGCGGAAGGGGGGACCGATCAACTCAGCAGGCGTCCCTGTCTCTTTGCAGAGCTGGTTGATGCCTGACTTGAGCCGGTTTCCATAATCCCAAATATGTTTAGGGATATCAATCTCTTTGTAGATGTTGAGGGCTTCATTGGCCGCAGCAAAGGAATAGACTTCGCCTTTGAATGTGGGGCCGTAGAAGATATGGGGCATGGCGCTCTGGAAAATGTCTCTTCGCCCGACAAGGGCGGACAGAGGCATGCCTGCGCTTAATCCCTTCCCAAAGCAGGCCAGGTCCGGAATGACACCCGTCGCCTTCTGAACACTGCCGCCAGGGTATCGAAACCCGGTAATGATTTCGTCAAAGATAAGGATGGCCCCCTCAGTCCGGGTTTTGGAGGCAAGGGTCCTCAGGAAACTGGGGTCGGCATCACGTAACGGACCATTTAATCCCTCTACCGGGCCGGCAGGCTCAAGCATTACAGCCGCTATCTGGCCTTTGTGTGTTTCGATTAAACTCTGGAAGTGCTTTTCATCGTTAAACGGGAAGGCATATACCAACGGTTCCTCATGCTCGGGAACTCCTGTATGGGCAAAGCCCTGTTGCTCCACATACCAATCCTGCCAACCATGATACCCGCACACAAGTATTTTTTTTCGGTTGGTATAGCGGCGTGCCAGCCTGACGGCAGCGGTGCACACATCGGAGCCGTTCTTGCCAAAGAGTACCATTTCCGCACATGGAATGTCCTCACAGAGTTTTCCGCTGACCTCCATTTCCAGATAGTGCGGCAGAGAGGAGATCGCCCCTGAGGTCATGGATTCCATGACGGCCTGTTGAATTCGATCGTTTGCGTGCCCGAGCAATGCGCATCCCCAGCCCATAACGTAATCCAGATAGGTTCGGCCTTCTATGTCAGTAAAATGGCATCCTTTGGAATGACGCACAAACAGGGGATAGGTCTGTCCCGAACTGCTCCAGGAGATGCCCTGGCTGGGCAGAGAAAACCAGTTGTTGAGTCGGCAGGCCTGATCAAACAGGACGGCGCCCGGGCTTGGGGCGTCCTTTTTGGTTTCAAAGGAAATGGAGAAAGACGCTTTTAAATGATTCAGTACGGATCTGTTGGGGCCAGTCAATTCGACCTTTATCCGGTGACGTCCGGCCCTCCTGGGAGTCCTCAGAACAGAGTGAACGCTTATCACCTCGTCCGGGGAAAGACAATCTTTCGGGACTTCAACGTGTTGAAGGAATCTTCTGTCGAGATACAGACTAAGAAAGACTTGAGGATCCTCTTCCGAACGCAGCAGTATATCGTTCTGGCCCTGATTCCTCAAACCCATCCAGAGGGTTCGGACGGTGTCGGACGGGAGTTCGGCAGGGCAGTTGTGTTCCAAAGAAAGGCCTTGTTCTTTAGCGGTTCCCCGCTTGAACATACTCAGGAGTTGAAATCCGTTCCAGATGTTTTGTAGTCGCATACCCCGCCGGTTCTTGGAGGTGAAATCATTCAATTGCAGCGCCTGAGCGCCTCAGAAAACCACTGGCAGTCCCCTCAATTTCAGGAAGAACTTCTGATGGCGATCTCTCGTTCCTCTATCCGCAATACAGGGGTGTATCGGTTCCAGAGAGATGATTCAGTCAGGATCAACGAGAGCTTCATCGTTCCAGGATCTGATGGGGCCGAAAGCTCGAACACAAAGTGGACACGTCCCGAAGGATATACATCCTGGCGCAGCGGAACGGTCTGGAGCACTGCCCCATCCATATAAACGCAAAGCGCCATCTTTGGATGCCTTCGATTTCCGGTGGCATGCCACGGCAAATGGCCGCTGTTTTGAACATAGAGTCTGCAGACCTCTGAGCCTTCAGGAGGCATCTCTGCGGGCAATTCCATGCTTACGATTTTAGCCCGATACCCTTCTTTAAGTCCAGAAATTTCTCGGACCACTTCCGGTGGAACCATCCCTTTTGCTCGAAGCCTTTTCATGAGGGAATGAATATGGGCGAGTGTCCCGGGGATGTCGATCCCCTTTTCGCACCTACAGGTGATCTCGCGGCATTTGGCGCATGTCAGTTCTTCATCCGGGTGGAGCCTGAAATATTCATGGGTTTCTGGCGTCTCAAATGTCTCGGAAGGATAATTGGCTATATAGGCCGCCCGAAAGAGCCACGAGATGGGGAGATGCTGACTGCATAACGCGTCGCACCGACCGCAACGGCTGCATGCGGCAGTAGCCAGAGATCGGGCCCGATCCTCGGTGTGCCGGATATCTTCGTCTTTCAAGGTGATATGCCCCCATCCGCTGAGGGCATTCTCCTCGGCTTCTTCAATGGATGCCGTTCCTGGAACAACGCAGGATACCTCTTCGTTCATCAGGATTGTGCGCAAGACTTTTCCTGCCGAGATTCTATTGGATTCGGGAAAGAGCCCGCTCCGTTGCGGAAACGCACGTCCGGGGCACAGCAATCCTCCTGCAAGGGGTTTCATAATCATAAGCCCCACATCATTCTTTCGTGCTGCCGGGAATACAATCTCCCTGTTGCCCTGGAGATTTTCAGGGTCTTTTCCGGAAAGATCGGCGGTAAGCAGGTGAAAGCCAAGTATGTTGTAGGGTATCATCAGTGCGTCAAACACATCGGACGCAATCAATTTTTTGATGTACTCCGGCGTCCCGTGGGTGGTACAAAAAATGCCGCCCAGCCTCCCCTTTTCCTTTTTTCTGAGCAGGAATTCCACCATGCCGCCGGTTCCCCAGACATTTTCACCCAATATCTCCCGATCCTCGATACAGGCTATCCCAAACAGTTCCAGGCGATTTTTGTGGAATTTGCGGCAGGTAGCTTCAAAAAAATGCTCGAACAACTCCGGGGGGCCGTATCCTTGAGAACAGATGATGACATCTCTGGATGTCTCTCGAAGGGCTTGTGCCACCAGGGCGTCGGCGCCTTCATAATCCGGGGCCACATGAACTAAATTAACTCCCAGTTCAAAACCATGTAGGAGGGTATCAATGGCTTGCCGTTCAGGAACCAGTCTTAATTGGCACGTACCAAAACCGATTACAGATACAAGAAGATTGGTGCGCCCCAGACGCCGGTGATTCATAGGTATGCTCCCAATGAGCGTTGAGGGATAGGGATGGACAGGATACGGCTTTTTGGAGTATAAGGAATGCGGATTTGATCCGTCAAGGAACAATTTGTTGCAGTCGTGCTCTTCATGCCGGGAGGAGAGAGCCTTCTATTAACTTCCCTTGCCTTTGGTGCGTGGCACACATGACGTCTGTTTGTAAGGGCGTGTCCGAGATATCCGGATCAAGCGTTGTAGCTATACGGACGTGAAATATAGGTCTTGTCATGACTGTAAATTCCAACTGCCCCCTTTTCGCGGCTTGTCTTTGATGGAATGGCGTTGCAAACAACTTAATGCCCTTTCTCCTGTTCGTATAATGGTTTCCGGTCTGCAAACGAAAAAATGGGCCGATCCTGAAACGGAGTTCAATTTTGCAGAATAGCAAGAATCTTAATTTTGGTCTCGGGCAGAAGATGATCGCCGTATGGCCCCCGGCAGCCCTTATCGTGTCGATAATTTTCCTCTTTGGACCTTTTAATATCTACAGGGGGAACTTGGGCGAATTTACGGTTTCATTAATGTCCATTTTGGGCTTTTACCTGCTTCCCGCCTTCGTTTTCATCTTAATCTTAGCCGGCATAGGGGTGTTTCTGCCGAAAAAATTGCATCAGCGTTATGTGGCCCTAATTTTTGCTCTTGGGATCCTCATTTGGCTTCAGGGTAATATTTTGGTGTGGAAATACGGGTTGCTGGACGGGCAGACCTTTGACTGGACCAAAGATCAATGGCGCGGATGGTTAGATGGGGCACTGTGGATCCTGCTCCCGATAACAGCTTGTCTTTTTTACAGGCAGATATACAAATTTGCAGGAGTAATCTGTATAATAATTCTTTCTTGCCAATTGGTTCATTTAATCTTTGTAACGCTGAATGCGCCTGAGACATGGGACACAAGAGCGTCTTTTTCAGAGTATGGTTCGGCCCCGAAAGAGATCTTCAACTTTTCATCCAAACAGAACGTGATACTTATTATTTTAGATGCGTTTCAGTCAGACTTCTTTGAAGATATTTTAGACGATGACGCTGACTATTACCACGAGACGTTGGAAGGATTTACTTTTTTCAGAGATACGGTGGGATCTTTTCCAACTACATATATGAGTCTTCCAGCAATTCTATCCGGTCGAACGTATAGAAACAGAGTCCCAATGCCTGAGTTTGTAAAGAGCGTTTTGAACGGAAGGACGATCCCCAATGTCCTTTACCGCAAAGGGTATGAGGTAGATCTCATCCTTACCGACGGGCTTTTTGGCGACGCAGGGCAATATTCAAATAAGTATAGCCTGCCGGTGCCATATAACGTGACAAAAGAAGCGTATACCCTTTTGAACGCCGCATTGACGCTGGATCTGGTCTTGTTTAGGGTAGTCCCTCATTATTTGAAGAAGTATATATCTATCGACGGGTTAGGATTCACTCAGCGTTTATTAGGGCAAAAAAATTATATGAAATTGCGTTATTTTGCCCATAAGGCGTTTATGCAAGACCTGATTGAGAATATGTCTGCCGAGAGGAAGAAGCCTGTCTACAAATTTATCCATTTGTGCACAACGCATCCTCCGTTCGTGGTCGACGCCAACTGTGAATATTCTGGAAAACTCCTTCCGCCTACCCGGAAAAATATTAAAAACCAGGCCAAATGCGGCCTCAATCACATCATAGAGTTTTTAAAAAAACTTAAATTAAAAGGGATTTACGCCTCATCCTTCATTATAATCAGTGCAGATACAGGTTTGGGCGAACCAGTTAAAATGAGAAATATGGACAGATGTTTGAACGGTGATTCAGTCCGTTCAAACGAAGAATTCGAAGGAGTTGTTGGGTCTGCGTTGCCGCTGCTCCTTGTGAAACCACCCTACAGCAAAGGGCCATTGCGGGTATCGGACGTTCCATCTGCGTTGACTGACATCCCCGCCACGGTGAGCGCCTGTCTCGGATTGGATGAACGATTCGGAGGTAAATCGCTTTATGAGATTGCCTCGAAAGAGAATAGGGAAAGAAGATTCTGTTATTATCTCTGGAGGCATGAGAACTGGCAAAGTGAATATTTCGAACATCTGGAGGAGTTTATTATTCGGGGAAGTGTGTTTGATAAGTGTTCGTGGCGCTGTGGGTCCTTTTACTATCGGCCCGGCTCATCTTATAAAATAGGAAAGGTGAATTTCGGAAGTGATGAGATACAACAATTCCTACTTCATGGTTGGGGAGACAATGAGGGAAACCCCGCAAATGGAACCGGATTTAACTGGGCATTGGGCGATTCTGCGTCGATGCGCTTTTCTATTCCGAAAGATCAGCCTGTTTGTCTGAGGGCAAATGTATTGTCCTACCCATTCAGAGAGCCGCAACGGGTGACTATAATGGTAGATGGTGAAGTGGTGGGGAGGTGGACTATCGATTGCAGGCAGTGGCATGAGCACTCGGTAATGATCGATAAGCATGAAAACAGGCCTGAGGTCAGTGTTGTCAAATTTCTATTCTCCCAGCATCTGACCGAAAGGAAAACGGAAAAAAGGCCGCTTTCGGTAAGGTTTGCTTGGTTGGCCTTGGATGAAGGTTGCCCTTCGAATGAAAAGGGGATTGCCAAAGGGAAGTGAATGATATGCGTGACGAGGATTGTCTGGATCTTCGCTTAAAATGATTAAATGGGCAAGTCAGAGGAACAGGCGTTCGTAAACAATACGGCAACCAAGGTATAGAGGAGGCAGAAAATGAGACTATTCATGGTTATTCAGTTATTGGCGATGTTGCCATATATCTTTGTCAGCCAAGCGTATGCCTACATAGACCCGGGAACCGGTAGTATGATAATTCAGGCGGTAATTGCAGCAGTCGCGGCGGTGAGCGTGTCTATCGGTATATTCTGGCGACGTCTGAGAGTTTTTGTTGAGAGGGTGTTTAACCGTCACCGTCGGGGGGGGGATGGTTCGGATGCAATTTAACGCAGGATCATTCCGGGATCCATCCGGTCGCGTTTTTGTCAGGAATGGTAGAATTTACCGCAGCATTTTTGAGCATGGCGTGAAGGAGTTTGTCGCAGCTCGAGATGCCGGAGTCTATGATAACCTCATAACGGATGGATTATTGATACCCCATGAGGAAGTGGATTTCGGTGAATGGGCACCCGAAGGCACGGTTTTTTGTTTGACGCATCCTCGAATACCCATGGTGAGTTATCCGTGGGAGTGGCCATTCTCTATGCTAAAAGATGCTGCCCTGGTACACCTTAAGGCCATGGCAAAGCTGGTGCCCGAAGGTTTTTGGCTGCGTGATGCGAGTGCGTTTAATATACAATATGATGGCGCTCGGCTGCGCTTAATCGACACACTATCCGTTGGCCGGCGCATTCCGGAAAGTCCCTGGGTTGCCTATGGACAATTCTGCTCGCATTTTTTGGCGCCCTTGGCCCTCGCCGCATATGGAGATGTGCGAACGCTATCCCTGTGGCGCAGCCATATAGACGGTTACCCTCTCGATTTGGCGGCCGGTTTGTTGCCTTTTTGGCAAAAATTCAGGCCGGGGCTTTTCATGCATCTTATTTTGCATGCTCGTGCGCAAGCCATGGCGGACCGAAAGAAGGACATCGGCAGAACAAAGCCGGCAAAAAAGCCGAAAGTCAGCGATCGAGGGTTGTCCGGCATCGTCCATTCCCTGCGTATGTCAATCGAAGGCACCAAGTGGAACCGAAGATCTGAGATCTGGGAAGAATATGGGGAAATTCGAACCTATCAGGCCGAGGATGTGGCCAAAAAGGCCGAATATGTGGACAAGGTAGTCAAGCGGCTAAAGCCTAACGTGGTGTGGGACCTCGGGGCAAATACGGGAGAGTTCTCCCTGATTGCAGCCTCTCACGGCGCCTTTGTGGTGAGCATTGACGGTGATCCGGCCTGTGCCGAGGCCCTCTATCAAAAGGTGTCCACCGGGGAGGGCGTAAAGGGCGTTCTTCCTTTGACCATGGATCTGGCCAACCCCTCTCCCGGTCTTGGTTGGAACGGTAAGGAGCGATTGAGCCTGAGCGAGCGAGGGCCTGCAGATCTGGTCATGGCATTGGCTTTGATCCATCATCTGGTCCTTTCATCATGTGTCCCCCTTGAATTGACAGCTCAATGGTTGTCAATTCTGGGGCGGAACCTTTTGGTAGAGTTTGTTCCTCCTCAAGACCCCATGGTAAGAAAACTTCTGCAGAATCGAGGAGAGGAACACCTCCCCTACAACTTGGATCTGTTTGAGAGGAGTTTTTTGGGGAGTTTCGACTTCCAAGACAGGGCCGAACTCCGGAACGGCCGCACGTTATTCTTGTATAAACGCACCAGGAGAAACGTGCCAGGGATTCAAGTGGTTGCTGAGGATTTTTGATTGGTTAATTGATTCAAACTGCAAAAAGGAGAAAATGATATGAGAAAAAAGGGCTTGCCTGATTCATCGATGTGGCGGTTCCGGGGTTTCTTGTCGCTATTGTTTATCTCTCTCTATCTCGTGTTGCCGGCATCCATTTTCGGTGCAGATAAATTGGTTGTGAAAAACGCAAGCGGAACAGAGACTTTTAAGGTGAGTGACAACGGATCCATAACTTCCGCATCTTCCTTGCTGTCCAATGGTGCGAATGCCTGGGGATCAGCCCCTTTTGTTCTTGGACAAAATATTGGGAACAGGGGGATGGTGATCACCGACAAGGCGACGAGCAATCAAAAGAACATCTATTTTGGATGGAATGTAGGGTCATCCCATGAGTATGCGGAGGTCTTTGCACTCCAGGAGGGTATTGCATACAAAAACCTGGTCTTAAACCCGAATGGCGGCTATGTGGGGATAGGCACCACTTCCCCTTCGTATCCGTTGCAGATGGGAAGCGGGGCTTATGTTTCGTCGGGTGGCGTCTGGACCAATGCATCCAGCAGGGAGTATAAAAGGGATATCAGAGCATTGACAGGCGATGAGGCAATGGATGTCCTAAAGGAGCTGAGGCCGGTGAAATTCAGCTACAAAGTCGACACAAACGAGACGCATGTGGGCTTTATCGCCGAAGATGTCCCGGATCTCGTGGCGTCGGGGGACAGAAAAGGAATGAGTTCGATGGATGTGGTTGCCGTATTGACCCGGGTGGTTCAGGTGCAGCAGAAGACCATCGCCGAACTCTCACGGAAAGTGGGTGAACTGGAAAAGGGAAATCGTTAAGGACATCCCAAGAATTATGGCAAGAAACAGATTATTGTGGTGGGTTCTTGGGGTTGTCTTGGGTTTGGCGTCTCTTCCGATCGCCGGGGCAGACGAAGGTACATATACCAATACCTTTATGCATCCGGACATGGAGACCCGCCTCCGGTGGATCGAGAGTTTTGAACGGGCGCCGTTGGCCAGGGTGGAGCATGAACTCCAATCCAGGGCGGCCTTGAGAGGATCTCTCAGTCTTCTGGGCTATCTCGACTATACGCCGTCTGAAAGGGACCAGGGGGCCTGCGGCAACTGCTGGGCATGGGCCGGGACCGGCGTCGTGGAGATTGCCTTGAATATTGGAGCGGGCATCTATGATCGCCTGTCGGTGCAGTTCATCAGCTCCTGCAACAGGGCGATGACCTGTTGCGATGGAGGATGGTTGGAGGATTTTGCATTATTCTATGCATTGCAGGGATACGCCATTCCATGGTCCAACGCCAATGCAAGCTGGCAGAACGGGAATGGGCGCTGTAATGTTTCGTGCGAGAGCATTTCTACCTTGCCGAATTATCCTCTCCTTTCCATAACCGACGAGGCGATTCCAACACACTGGGTGGGGCAGGCCCAGGCCATCGCCAATATCAAGAATGTCCTTGCCCAGGGGAGGGCGGTGTGGTTCGCTTTCTTCATCGGCACACGAGAAGACTGGAGTCGTTTTGTGTCCTTCTGGGGCACCCAGGGCGAAGAGACGCTGTGGGACTTTGATGCGACCTGCGACACGCCTTACACATCTGAGGGCGTAGGGCACGCGGTCTTGTGCGTCGGGTACAATGACGATGACCCGAATAATGCCTACTGGATCATGCTGAACAGCTGGGGCACGACGGCCAACCGGGCGAACGGTCTCTTTCGGGTGGATATGGATGTGGACTACGACTGTGCCGACACCACAGGGTATCCTAACCTCTACTGGCAGACCTTGGATGTCGAGTTCAATATTTCACAAGCGATTGCTTATGTTGAGCCTTCGGCCTCTTGCGGCGGCCATACGCCCTGCTATGGAACGATCCAGGAAGCGGTCGACGCCTGTGGCGCCAAAGCGACCATAAGGATCGCCGAGGGCAGATACCTTGAAGATGTCACCCTGAACAGCGCGAAGGATATAACGCTTCAGGGAGGATGGGATGCCTCATTTGCCGCTCAATCATCCAGCACAACGGTGGATTCTTTGACGGTCAACAGCGGAACCGTTACAGCAGGGTATCTGGTGTGCCAGTGAGCCAAGTGTCTGATGTGAGCTGTTGAGCTGATAAGCTGTTGAGCTGTTAGGAGTACCCATCAGCTATCAGCCAGCAACGAACAACCAGCAAACACCAGGGATCGGAGTTCAGAACTCAGGGGTCGGCAAAGCCCAATGAACTCAATAAACCCAATAAACCCGAAACGCGAGCAACCAGCGACGAGAACGAGACTATGGAAAAAAACGCTAAGATTTATGTGGCAGGCCATCGGGGCTTAGTGGGATCAGCCATTATGCGGCGTCTCAGGGCTTCCGGATATGACAACCTCGTCTTCAGGACATCCGGGGAGCTGAATTTGGAGCGTCAGGACCGGGTAGAGGCGTTTTTTCATGAAGAACGGCCTGATTACGTCTTTCTGGCCGCTGCAAAGGTCGGGGGCATATGGGCCAACGCCACCTATCCGGCCGAGTTTATCTACAACAATCTGGTGATCGAGGCGAACATTGTCCACGCATCCCACCTATTTGGTGTAAAGAAACTTCTTTTCCTGGGGAGCTCCTGCATCTATCCGAAACACTGCCCTCAGCCCATGAAGGAGGAATATCTCCTCTCGGGGTATCTGGAGCCCACCAACGAGCCCTATGCCGTGGCCAAGATCGCAGGCATCAAGATGTGCCAGGCGTACAACCGACAATACAAAACGCGTTTCATCAGCGTCATGCCGACCAATCTCTATGGCCCGGGAGACAATTTTGATTTGAAGACCTCCCATGTCCTCCCCGCCCTGATCCGGAAATTTCACGAGGCAAAGGTGAACGGCCGGAGATCGGTGGAAATATGGGGAACCGGTGAGCCGAGACGTGAGTTTCTGTATGTGGATGACCTGGCCGATGCGTGCCTTTTCCTGATGAATCATTATGAGGCGGACGACATCATCAATGTGGGCGTGGGCAAAGACCAGTCGATTCGAGAATTGGCCGAGCTGGTGGGAGAGATGGTAGGTTTTGAGGGCGATCTCAGATTTGACCCCGCCCAGCCGGATGGGACGCCTCTCAAACTGCTGGATGTTTCCAGATTGACCGCATTGGGCTGGCAGGCCAGTACCCCATTGCGGGAAGGGATTAAGCGGGCGTATCAGTGGTATCTCGATCATCAATAAATGGGCGTTCCATGAGTCCCTACCGCTATAGCTCAACTCATCAACCGAATGGCTGGCGCTTAACGGGTGGCGCCGTGCGGTTCCGGGCGTATGCCCATTCCCTGCCCATTTCCTTGAACCGCCTGAAGCATAGGGCGTCCGCGAGTGAAAGATTCCATTGCCATTAGTAAGCGTCATCACCCCCTCTCTCAATCAGGGAGCGTATATCCGGCGGACTATACAGAGTGTCCTGAACCAGTGCATCCCGGAACTGGAGTATGTGGTGGTCGACGGAGGCAGCACGGATGAAACTCTTGAAATCTTAAAACACTTCCAAGCGAGACTTTCCTGGATTTCAGAAGCGGATAAGGGCCAGGCAGATGCGGTAAACAAAGGGATTATCGCGACAAATGGGGAGATCATCGGATGGCTTAATTCAGATGACATCTATTATCCGGGGGCCCTGAGGCGTGTGGTGTCGTTATTTGAAAACCATTCCGATATCGATGTCATTTATGGGGACGGAAACCATATTGCCATTGACGACAGGGTCATAGAACCCTATCCGACCCAACCCTGGAACCCGGAACGATTGAAGCGTTCCTGCTATTTGTGCCAGCCGGCGGTCTTTTTCCGGCGCAGGGTGATGGATCGTTTCGGTCTGCTGGACCACCGATTACGCTACTGCCTGGACTATGAGTTCTGGCTTCGACTGTCCGAAGGGGGGGCAACCTTTCTGCATGTCCCGGAGATCCTGGCAGGGTCCCGTCTTTACCCATCAACGAAAACCCTTGCATTCAGGGTAAAGACCGTGCAAGAAACAAATCATATGCTGTTGCGTCGGTTGGGGTATGTGCCTGACGAATGGTTACTGAGTTATGCCCGCATATTCCTCAACCGAAAGGGGATCAGGCGGTTGAATGGAGGTCGCCTCGACTCTCCCGTCACCGTTCTTACCGCGAAAGGCGCCTCGGCGAAACCCTTTGGGACGATGGCGGCAGCCCCTTTGCTGGCTACCAGTGCGATTCTTGTAACTCTCATTGCCTCACTGCGGTGGAATCGGCGCATCAGTCGGACCCTGATCACGACCTTGGGCAAGTGGATCCGGGGCCATGCCAACGTTCTGACTGGGAGGCTTTTTTAAGGTGTGTGAGCGCAATGATAAAAGACCCGTGCCGCCTGCTGCGTACGTAACGGGTGGCCTGTCATGAAGATCGGCGTTGACGCAAGGCCCCTCAGTTATCGGTTGACCGGGATTGGGGTTTATCTGAAGAATCTCCTGGACGAACTCCAGAGGATCGATTGCCGAAACCATTACGTTCTCATATCAAATGGCGCCATAGATTACGAAATAGTAAGCCCGAGATGGAGAAAGGTCGAGGGGAGGCTCAAGAAGAAGCTGCTGAGTACCCTCTGGATGCAGGTCCGGGCGCCCATCATCGCATCCAGATTCCAGATCGATCTGTTCTGGGGGCCGCGACATCACCTGCCCCTTTTGTTATCGCCAAAAATAGGGACGGTCTTGACCGTCCACGATATTGTATTTCGGCGTTATCCCGGGACAATGGCCCTGCCCAATCTCCTGGTGGAGCGTTTATTGATGAAGCGCTCTCTGAAGAGGTCCGATGCCGTTATCACGGATACCCATGCCACGGCCCACGATATCAAGGGCCAGTTCGAAGTGGATCCGGATAAGATTTTTCCCATTTATCTGGGGAGCCCGAAATTGCCGGGAAAAGCGGATCGGGAGAACGGGCCAGGAACGGATCTCCCTTCCAGATTCTTTCTTTTTGTTGGAACCCTTGACCCGAGAAAAAACCTCAGGCGGATATTAAAAGCGTTCCGCTTGCTGGGCCCGGCACGCCATGATGTGCATCTCCTTATCGTCGGCGGTGAAGGATGGAAAAACAGGGACTTTCTTGAGGTGCTGAGCAGCCGCCAACTCAGTTCTTATGTCCATTTGAGCGGGTATGTGGCCCCTGATCTGCTGGCATCGTATTATGAAAAGGCAATGTGTCTGGTTTTCCCATCCCTGTATGAAGGCTTCGGGCTTCCCATATTGGAGGCCATGTCCTGCGGAACACCGGTCATTACCTCCAATGTTTCTTCCATGAAAGAGGTGGCGGGGGATGCCGCCCTTTTGATTGACCCGCTTGACATCCAGGAATTGACGGGGGCCATGAAAAGGGTGCTGACGGATGAATCGCTCAGAAGGACGTTGAGCATGAAAGGGCTTGAAAGGGTGAACGCATTTACCTGGGAGCGGTGTGCCCAAGAAACCCTGAGCGTCTTAAATATGTGCAAAAAGAGACAGGCCCTATGAAAAGAAAAACAAAGGTTTTACGGATCATAACGCGTCTGAACATCGGCGGACCCTCTATCCATGTGAGTTTATTGACCCGGGGGCTTGACCCGGACCGGTTTGAGTCGGTCCTGGTCAGCGGAAGGGTTTCAGCCCTTGAAGGGGATATGCATTATGTTCCGGAAGGACTGGGGATAACGCCGATCTTCATCCCTTCCCTCAAAAGGGAGATTCATCCGGCCGGAGATCTGAAATGCCTGGTTCGCCTTCTTAGACTCCTCAAAAAAGAAAGGCCTGATATCGTTCATACCCATACGGCCAAGGCGGGAACGCTCGGCAGGATCGCTGTCTTCCTGCACAACCTGGGCCGCAGGAGAAAAGTGCTGCTTGTCCACACGTTTCACGGTCACGTGCTCCAGGGGTATTTCAGCCGGAGTAAGTCAAAGGTATTCATGTGGGCGGAACGTTTTCTGGCGTCCATTACCGATGTCATTATCGCCATAAGCAAGAGCCAGATGCGAGAGCTGGCTCAAACCTATTGTCTGGCGCCGGAAAACAAGTTTCGAATCGTTAAACTGGGTTTTGATTTAAGGGCCTTCTCCGGTTTAGAGACACTGAGAGGTCAATTTAAAAGGGACCTGGGTGTGGACCCGGATACCATCCTGATCGGTATTGTGGGAAGGCTGGTGAGCATTAAAAACCATCGCATGTTTTTGGATGCCGCCGGTATTTTGTGCAAGGAAAACCCCGAAATGGGGGTGAAGTTTGTTGTGGTGGGAGACGGAGAACTTCGTCAGGAGCTCATGTCCCATGCCGAGGCAATCGGCGTTGCCGACCACGTGATCTTCTGCGGCTGGAAAAAGGATTTGCCGCGAATATACGCGGATCTGGATATCCTGGCCCTGACCTCTATCAACGAGGGGACGCCGGTTTCCATTATCGAGGCCATGGCGTGTTCGGTTCCGGTCATCTCCACGGACGCGGGCGGCGTACGGGATATCCTGGGGCCTTTGTCGCCCCATGTGCAATCAGAGCGTTTCAATGTCTGCCGTTGCGGGATCCTCTGCCGCCAGAACGATGCACAAGGGTTGGCGGACGGCATCCGGTTTCTCATGTCAACCCATCGGCTCCGAGAGGACATCTCCAGGGCGGCTCGGGATTTTGTCCACCGACATTATACGGAAAAGAGGCTGCTCAAAGATATCGAGTGCCTCTATGCGGAGCTGCTGAAGGGGCAAGCCTATCCTGTTGTTGTCCGGCATCCATCAAAAACCCCGATCCGGTTGCCGGGCTCACCGCTGAAGGTGCTGCAGGTTTATAAAGACTACTATCCCCCGGTGATCGGGGGTGTGGAGGGGCATATCAATCTCATTGCCAACGGATTGAAGCAGAGAGGTATGGACGTCGAGGTCCTGGTTTCAAATACGTGCGCCAGGCTTCAGATAGAGGAGATCGAGGGAATTCGGGTGACCAAGGCTCCTCAGTTGGGAAGGTTTGCGTCCGCGCCGCTGAACGCCACGTTTTCCTCTTGGGTCAGAAAATTGGGAAAACGGGCAGACATTATACATTTTCACTTTCCCAATCCCACCGGGGAGATCTCTTCCCTCCTGGCCAGATTGAGGGGAAAGGTCGTGGTGACCTATCACAGCGACATCGTCCGACAGGCCAGGATGGCCAAACTGTATGCACCGTTTATGCGGGCGTTCTTATCCCGGGCGGATCTGATCATGGCCACCTCTCCCAACTACGTGCGTTCCTCCGAAGTATTGGGTGGCTTTCAGGATAAATGCAGGATAATCCCGTTCGGTATTGATCTGAGGAGATTTGAATACACGCCTGAAACGGCAAAGGCGGTTCATGCCATACGCCGGACTTACGGCCCTGAAATTGTCCTGTTTGTCGGAAGATTCAGGTATTACAAGGGCCTCTATATGCTGATCGAGGCGATGAAAATGGCACGGGGCAAGCTTCTCCTGATAGGGAGCGGGCCCATGGATAAGGAGCTTAAGTGTCGGGTGGCGGAGGACCCTGCATTGAATGGGCGAATCTTCTTTTTGGGAGCGCTTTCCGATGAGCAGGTGGCGGCCTATCTCCATGCGTGCGACCTTTTTGTGCTTCCTTCCATCGTGCGCAGTGAGGCTTTCGGGATCGTTTTGCTGGAAGCCATGGCCTGTTCAAAGCCGCTGATTTCCACAGAGCTGGGCACCGGCACCTCGTTTGTGAATCAGCACCGGGAGACCGGCCTGGTGGTTCCGCCCAATAGCCCGACCGCGTTGGCGCACGCTGTCAATTTCCTTCTGGAAAATCCTGCGATCCGCGCACGGTACGGGGAGGCGGCCCGGAAACGGGTGGAAGCGTGTTTTTCCGTGGACAAGATGGTGGAGGCATTGGTGGACTTGTATGGAGAGGTCCTGAGTGCCGGCAACTGAAAACAGAAGATTCAAATGGTGAATTCCTTGAGCCTCGGTTTTGAGCGATGGAAACGATGGCGTGTAAGATCAACCAATAGAAGAATTTTCGCAGCCATTGTCAGCATAGGCGGATTTACCATGCTGGTGAAGCTGGCAGCTGTTGCGAAGCAACTGGTCATCGCAGGCCGATTCGGTACGAGCGACGCCCTGGACGCCTTCCTGATAGCGTTTCTGGCCCCATCCTTTGCCATCAATGTGGCAGCGGGGTCATTCAGTGCGGCACTCATACCGACCTTTATAGAGGTTAGAGAGCGGGAAGGACAGGATGCGGCGCAACGCCTTTTTTCCAGCGTGATGGTCTTGAGTATTTTTCTGATCCTCGCCATATCGGCCGTTCTGGCAGGATTTTCGCCAACCATTATACGGATCATCGGTTCGGGTTTCAGTCCCGAAAAACAGGCCCTGACCCGGTCTCTCTTTTTTATCGCACTGCCGCTGCTGATCATCAGCGGCCTGGCTGCCATATGGGCCAGCATCCTCAACGCACAAGAGCGATTTGCACTGGCGGCCATTGCCCCTGTCATGACGCCTGCAGCGGCGGTGGTTGCCATTTTGTTCCTGGGCAGGGTCTGGGGGATTTACGCCCTCGCTGTTGGGACCGTCGGGGGAGGGCTTTTTGAGGCTGCACTGCTGGGAAGGGGGCTCAAGCGCCAGGGGTTTCACCTTTTTCCTAAGTGGCATGGCCTGAACCCTGCCGTGAAGCAGGTGGCCAGACAGTATGCGCCCATGGCCGCAGGGGCATTGTTGATGAGCGGCACCGAGGTGATAGACCAGTCCATGGCTGCCATGCTGGGTCCGGGGAGTGTCTCTGCCCTGAGTTACGGCAACAAGGTCGTATCCCTGGTCATCGGTGTAGGTTCCCTGTCTCTGAGTACGGCCATTTTTCCCCATTTTTCCCGCATGGTGGCTGCCAACGACTGGACCGGCGTCCGGGCTACCGTCAAGACATATGCCCGGCTGATTGTCCTGATTGCCGTTCCGATGACGCTGTTGCTGGTCTATCTGTCTCCTCCTATTGTAGCCGTTCTGTTTGAACGGGGCGCTTTTACGGCAGGGGACGCGCACCTGGTGGGAAGGGTCCAGGCCCTCTATTTGCTCCAGGCCCCATTCTATTTTTTGGGGATTATGGGGGTTCGCCTGCTGAGCGCCCTGAAGAAAAATCATATATTGATGGGGATATCGGCGGTAAATCTCCTGGCCAACATTGTTGGCAACTATATTTTTATGCATTTTCTGGGGTTATCAGGAATCAGCTTATCGACCAGCGTCGTTTATTTTATCTCTTTGATATTAATTTATCTGTCACTTAAATCGCGATTAAAAACGGGAAGTTAGTATGCATGATCTGAAGTCTGAAAACATGTCGCGACAACAGGACACGATCTGGCGGCATTTCCAGAATAGACATCCGGAGGTCTTTGCGGGTGCAGCGGCGCGAATGGATTACATCCTAAAACAAATCTCCTCAAGAAAGACCATGGCTATTCCGCGCATCCTGAATATCGGGGCAGGGAATGGGTATTTTGAAGAAAACGGAGCGCGATTGGGCTGGGAGATGTTCTCCCTGGATCCCGACCCAGGCGCGGTCAATCTCCTGTTGGAAAAAGGGATAAGGGCCTATCAGGGCTATATGGAGAATATGCCCTTTGCCGATGACAGTTTTGATTTCGTGGTGGCCTCTGAGGTGCTCGAACATCTGAATCGCGAACAGCTCGACGAGGGCCTTGCGGAGGTCGTGAGAGTCATGCGAAAAGGCGCCTGGTTTATCGGGACCGTCCCTTATTGTGAAAATCTGGCCTTAAATGAGGTCGTATGTCCGAGATGTCAAGAGGTGTTCCATCGATGGGGTCATCAGAGATCGTTTAACCTCCAGACCGTGCGCACGGAACTCTCTCGTTTTTTCAACGCAATAATCGTCAAAAGAACGGCCTTTGTGGAATTTAAGGGGCGAAGGTTCACGGGAAAAATCAAAAGCATCGTCCGTTTTATCCTGGGTTATTACGGTTCGCCTGTCGCTGTTCCGAATATCTATTTCGCTGCGAGGAAATAGTGAGAGATCCCTGCATCCTCTTCCTGATCGGCTCTCTTGAATTAGGAGGCGCTGAGAGACAGATGGCCACGCTCATCCGGCATCTCATTGCCCGGGGCGTGAACTGCCTTTTATTTGCGCTGGAGTCTCCCGGACCTGTTTATGACAGTCTGAAGGGAATCGGCTTGAAGATCCATGATGGGGGTTATCGGAGGAAAAGCGGTCTTCCCAAAAAGGCACTGCTCTTGGTTCGTTCCCAATTCAGGTTGTTCCTTCTACTGGCAAAGATCCGGCCAGACGTGGTCCACGCCTATCTTCCATTGACCAATTTTATGGGAGCGCTGGCAGGGAGGCTATCAGGCGTTCCGCTGGTTATCACTAGCCGTCGGGCCTTGGGGACCCACCAGGACCGATATAAGGGCTGGCGTGTCTTCGACATCCTGAGCTTTGGCCTGAGTCACCTGGTGACGGTGAATTCACGAGCAGTCGGGCAGGACACCCTGATACGGGATCGGGGTATCCCCTCAAAGCTCCGGCACATCTATAACGGAATTGATCCTGCGCCTTTTGAGGCTGCAAGGGCTAATAGAGAAACGGTACGTAAGACCTTACGGATTCCGCGCCATGAAAAGGTCGTTATCAGTATTGCCAATCTCATTCCCTACAAGGGAATTTCCGACCTGATCGAAGCTGCGGCCGCTGTGAGGAAGCGGATGCCAGCGGTCAGATTCCTGCTGGTCGGCGAAGATAGGGGAATTCAGGAGGAACTTGACGCCCAGGCGCGCCGCCTGGGCGTCTCCCAACAGGTGGCTTTTTTGGGACAGCGGCTGGATGTTCCCGATCTTCTGGCGGCCAGTGACCTTCTGGCCCTGTCTTCTCACGAGGAGGGCTTTTCCAATGTCATTTTGGAGGCGATGGCCGCAGGCCTGCCCGTGGTCGCGACCGATGTCGGGGGCAACAGGGAGGCCGTCATGAATGGGGTCACGGGATGGCTTGTCCCCCCCCGAGATTCGGAGGCCATGGCCGATAAAATCCTGGATCTGCTGAGTGACCAGGAAAAGGCTGCTGCATGGGGGAGACGAGGGCAGGCTCGGGTAAAGGAGGTTTTTACGATAGACAGGATGGTGGAGGCACATATGCTTCTCTATCAGTCTGCCGGATTTTGCAGGGGGCCTGTGTCTGAAGGTCCCATCAGGCAAGGAAGGTTGTAGAATTGTCATGTGCGGAATCGTAGGTTTCAGGGCGCGTCGGGATGTGAGTCGCCTGCGGGAGTCCCTTCCTGGGGCGACATCAAAGCTGACCCACCGGGGACCGGATGATGCGGGTCATTTTTTTGATCCGGAGTCTGGTGTGGGGCTGGGCCACCGCCGGCTTGCGGTCATCGATCTGTCTGCGGCCGGGCATCAGCCCATGTCCACGGACGATGGGACGGTGCATATCGTCTATAATGGCGAGATTTATAATTTTAAAGAGATCCGCAAGACCCTGGAGGCCGCGGGCCACTCCTTCAGGACCGAGACCGACACAGAGGTGATCCTTGAGGCCTATCTGGAATGGGGCATGGATTGCCTGGCGCATTTCATCGGAATGTTTGCATTCGCCCTGTGGGACAGGAGGATCGGAACGCTGTTCCTGGCCAGGGACCGCATCGGGATCAAGCCCCTTTACTACCATTTTGCCGACCATAAGTTCCTGTTCGCTTCCGAACTCAAGGCCTTGATGGCACTCCAGGGATTTCCGAGGGAGATAGACCCGGAGGCAGTCCCTCTTTTCCTTCATTATCAATATGTTCCAGCCCCCCGGACCATATTCAAGGACACCTGGAAGCTCCTGCCGGGGCATTATCTCGCCTATGACGGGGAAACCCTGAACACACGGGCCTACTGGACCCTGCCGGAGGCAGGGGCCGCGGATTTTGAAGGGAACGAGTCGGAGGCGGTGGATAAACTGGAAAGGGTCCTCAGCGAGGCCGTGTCCTGCCGGCTCATCAGCGATGTGCCTTTAGGGGCATTGCTAAGCGGAGGGATCGATTCGTCCCTTGTCGCGGCCCTGATGCAGAAAGCCAGTCATGCACCGGTCCGGACCTTCAGCATCGGGTTCAGGGAATCAGGCTATAATGAGGCCCCCTGGGCCGCCGGGGTGGCGGCACATCTGGGGACCGACCATACCGAGTTCTATGTGACGCCCCTGGAGGCCCTTGATCTGATCCCCCGCCTCCCGGACATATATGACGAGCCCTTTGCCGATGCCTCGGCCGTGCCCACGTCCCTTGTCTCCAGGCTGGCACGGACCCAGGTCACCGTCGCCCTTTCGGGGGACGGGGGGGATGAGCAGTTCGCCGGATATGTCCGCTACTGGAGCACCCGGGCCATGGCCACGGGTTTTCAACGGCTGCCCGAAACCGTGAGGAAATCGCTGGG
>Ga0209164_1001340_pt1 | contig 32955 bp, 25 predicted proteins | sample MTBNYHSulfiMetaG_FD_187458 | JGI IMG/M metagenome (GOLD analysis project Ga0209164, IMG submission 187458) | Enrichment culture microbial communities from rom New York Harbor, USA that are MTBE-degrading - MTBE-NYH (New York Harbor Sulfidogenic)... | ecosystem: Environmental > Aquatic > Marine >... | reverse complement strand
ATGGCAGTGCCGGCGGGGCCGCCCGCCAGGGCCACCGAGGGGTCCCAGAGGTTGCCGGGCTGGACCCAGGCGTAGCCGATCTCCCCTTCGCCGCGGCGGATCTCGGCCCAGTCGCTCTCGGTGAGCTTCCTGAGGGCGGTGGGAAACAGGATCCGCTCCTCCATGAAGATCATGCGGCGGATCCTCCGCAGCAGGCCCGCTCCCGCGCTCCGCAGGGCCTTCCAGTCCTTCTCCCGGTACGCACGCTCGAGCTCCCGCAGCGCAGCCCGGATCTCGTCGTGCTTGCCCCACATGACCTTGGACGGCCCGGTGAATCCCACGCGCTCCAGCACCGGGAACAGCTGGTTCTCCTTGCGCTGGTAGTGGATCTCGATCCTCTTGAGCTCCTCCAGGGTCTGCTCGAGCTCCCGGCCGCCCCGACCCCTGGCAGCCTGGCGCAGGAGGGGCCGCAGCTTCCGGAGCAACCTTCGGGCAGCCCTGTTCTCCTCGACGAAAGTGTGCACCGGGTGTCCCGGCAGGCTCCTGGCCTTCTTCTGTTTTCCCAGGGCCTCCTCGAAGACCTGCACGTGAACGTCGCAGACCTGCTGCACCTGCTCCACCGGCACGCCTTCGGCGATCAGGGCCTGCTCCATCTCCGCGATCTCTTCCGGGCTGACGTTGCGGATGAGCTCGGCGAAACGCCGCCGCACCGACTTGACGTCGCTGCCCTCGTGGAGATCCCGGACGATTTCCTTCAAGCGCTCCTGCCGGTAGCGGGCACTTCCCTCCTGCAGCTCGCTCATGACGCCTCCCGTCTTTCGATCTGCAGGCAGTATAGCGCAGGCCTGGTCCGTCCGAGAAGGCCACGGCAGACGAGGCTCGTCTTTCGGTGAGCCGTACTTCGGCGGCCCTGCGCCCCGTTGTGGCAGAAGAGGAGGCAGGTGGATCATGAGATCTTGTCGAGCTCGGGATCGGTCAGCTTGGCGGCTGGGGGCAGGCGAGTCCTGTCGGCGGTCGTGTTCCCGCGCAACCGCTGGTCGTACCGCCCGTGATTTCCAGGTGGCCTGGCCGAAATTCCGCATAATTGGATCTGTAAGACGGCTGGGAATAGTACTACGTTATTAGTACCAGTCACCGTGGTAGGGGGAGACCGATGCGTATTCCGATCGACCGAGAGAGCGCCACACCGCTGTACAGGCAGATCGAGCAATTCCTGAGACAACAGATCCTGTCCGGCAGGCTCACACCCGAGATGCGACTTCCCGCGACCCGTGAGCTCGCGCACAGCCTGGGGGTCAACCGCATCACCATCAACAGCGCGTACGCCGAGCTGGAGTCCCAGGGGTTGATCTTCAGCAGCCTCGGCGCCGGCAGCTTTGTTTCGCGGTCGTCGGCTTCCTTTCCCCGCATCGTCAGAAACGAGATCCCGCCCGAAGGCTTTCCAGCCTGGCAGGGCTCGCTTGCCGGCAGCGGTCGTTGGAGCGAAGCGGTAACTCGGCACCGTGACTTGGCTGGGCCGCAACCGGACTCCGGTTTCATCTCCTTCGCCGGCGGAGCGGGCGACGAAAGGCTGTTTCCGGTCGAAGAGTTCCGTAAGACACTGCAGGTCGTGCTCTGCCGCGACGGTCACCAGGCTCTCGACTACGGCGAGCGCAGAGGCTACCGGCCTTTGCGGGTAACGATCGCCGGAATTCTCACCGGTGAGGGAATCCCGGCCCATCCCGACCAGGTGCTGGTAACCTCCGGGTCGCAGCAGGCCGTGGCCCTGGTTGCCCACTTGCTGCTGAGCCCGGGTGACACGGTGGCCGTAGAGGTTCCCACCTATTCGGGAGCTCTCGACCTGTTTCGATCCCTGGATCTGAACATCGTCGGCGTGCCGCTCGATGCGGAAGGGATGCGCTTGGAGGTCTTGGAGCAGGTCCTTGCCGATGTGGGGCCCAGGCTGGTCTACACGATCCCGAATTTTCACAACCCTACCGGAATCTGTCTGGGCGCAGAAAGGCGGCGGAAGCTGGTCGATCTGGGAGCGCGCTTCGACGTTCCGATCCTCGAGGATGACTACGTGGGCGACTTGCGCTACGAGGGTTCCGATCTCCCGGCCTTGAAGACTCTCGATGTCAACGGCGGCGTGATCTACGTCCGCACCTTCTCCAAGATGCTGATGCCGGGCCTGCGCATCGGATACATCCTGGCCCAGGGACCGGTGCTCGGGTACCTGGAGGAATGCAAGAGAGTCAGTGACCTGTCCAGCTCCTCCCTGATCCAGAGGGCGCTCGAGTCGTACATCACGGTCGGTCGCTACCAGGCCCATCTCAGGAGAGCCTGCAGCGCCTACCGTCGCCGTCGCGACCGCCTGATGGAAGAACTCTCCGCGCAGATCCCGCACGGTGTGCGCTGGCGTGCCCCGGCCGGCGGCCTGTTCCTCTGGCTGGAGCCTCCCCCAGGCACGAGCACGACGAGGGTCGCCGAGATGGCCGCGGAGCAGTCCGTGGGGTTGGTGCCCTCGACATGCTTCTACGCCGATGGGCAGGACCGTCCCTTTCTCAGGCTGAACTTCGCTGATCAGCCTGAAGACAGAATCGCCGAGGGCGCGGCCAGGCTTTCCCGCGTGCTGCGCGCCTGTCTGGGCTAGGGAGGACGGCATGCTTGGAAACTGGTATGAGATGTACTGGTACACGAGAGAACGGCAGAAGGAGCTCGCTAGGCAAGCGGAGCGCTTGCGCTCGCTGACCACGAGGCGACCGCCAGGTCAACCGCGGAAGGCAATCGATGCCCTGTTCCTCGCGTTAGGGCTCTTGCTCGTGCGTTGGGGGACCGCCATGCAACGGCAGGGTGGCGGTTCCGCTCTTTGAATGACTGCCGCGTCGAGGAGGGTGAACATGGAGAAGTCCACGTCCGAAACCGAGAAGGGTTTGGCCCGGATGCTCAGGAGCGGGGTGATCATGGATGTGGTGACTGCCGATCACGCCCGCGTTGCGGAAGCTTCGGGAGCGCTGGCGGTGATGGCTCTGGAGCGGGTGCCCGCCGACATCCGCGCGCAAGGAGGCGTCGCCCGGATGAGCGATCCGGCGTTGATTCGGGCCATCATGGAGGCGGTGAGCATCCCGGTGATGGCCAAGGTGCGCATCGGGCACTTCGTGGAGGCGCAAGTCCTGGAAGCGCTGGGTGTCGACTACATCGACGAGAGCGAAGTGCTCACGCCGGCGGACGAAGCGCATCACATCGACAAGCACCGCTTCAAGGTGCCCTTCGTCTGTGGGGCCAGAGACCTGGGAGAAGCCCTGCGCCGCATCGGCGAGGGCGCGAGCATGCTGCGTACCAAAGGCGAAGCCGGAACGGGAAACGTGGTGGAGGCGGTTCGCCACATGCGCGCGATCATGGATGCCTTGCGAAGGCTGGCCGGGATGGACCGAAGCGAGCTCATGGCAGAGGCCAAGAGGATGGGCGCTCCGTACGAGCTGCTCCGGGAGGTGGCCGAAAGCGGGAAGCTCCCGGTGCTGAACTTCGCCGCTGGCGGCGTCGCCACACCGGCCGACGCAGCCCTCATGATGCAGCTCGGGGCTGATGGCGTCTTCGTAGGGTCCGGCATCTTCAAATCCGAGGATCCGGAGAAGAGGGCCAGGGCGATCGTCGCAGCCGTTGCCCACTACCAGGACCCTGAGGAGCTGGCCCGGGTATCCGAAGGTCTGGGAGCGGCGATGAGCGGGTTGGAGGTGGCGGCGCTGCCTGAAGGGCGCCGGCTTGCGCTCAGAGGGTGGTAGACTGGTAGTCCGTATCGTTAGAGGTCGGGGTCGGTCAGCTTGGCGGTTGGAGCGGCCTGCAGGCGAAGGGAAGCCGGATCCAAGCCTGGCGGGGCCTTCCCGGTCTTGATCAGGTGGACAAGCTGCACTCGGGGGCCAAGCGTACCAGGTGAGGCTTGCGCAGCCACCTACCGCGGGAGCGAGAAGAGTACAGTCCGCAGCGGCGGATCAGTCGCCGGCGAGGGTCAGGCAGGTGCTGCAGCAGCTCGCCGATGAAGTCCGTGGCACGGAAGACTCAACCCGACAGCATGCTCGGCCGCTGGAAGGCCCCATACACGCCGCTGCTGGCGCCGCCGGGCTGCCCGGTACGGCCGCTCAGTACAGCTGCTCGAGGACGTAGAAGAAGTTGCGGTCCGTGCCGAAGACGATCCACTTGCCCGCCACCACCGGCGCGCTCAGGAGGGCCCCCTCCAGCTCGATCTCCCAGAGCAGGCGCCCGTTGCGGGCGGACAGGCAGACCAGCCGCGGCGGCTCCGAGCCCTGGCCCCGCAGGCCGAAGTACACCCGGTTGCCCGCCACGGTGGGGGCGCTGGAGGTCGGCATGGCAAAGCGGCGGCTCCACGCCAGGCTCCCGCCTTGGGTGGTGAAGGCCCTGACCACCGTGTCGCCGCTGCAGTAGATGACCCGGTTCTTCCACAGCGCCGGGGCCAGGTAGTCCAGGAGCTTCATGTTGGCGGTGAACATCCCCTGGGAATCCACCTGGAACGTGGCCCCCCAGTCCGAGAAGTCCGAGTGCTTCCACGCGATCTCGCCGGTGCGGCGGTCGAAGGCGTAGTAGTCGAAGCTCCACACCGGGCCGTTGTAGGTGGAGGTGGAGAAGTACAGCAGGTCCCCCTTGAGGGCGGGAAAGGAGTACCAGATGGCGCCGAACAGGGCCGTGTCCAGGATCCAGAGATACGAGCGCCTCGCCAGGTCGAAAGCCCCGAAGGCGTGCGGCCGGCTGGGCGGTCCCGGGGCGAAGTACACCACGTCGTCGTGGACCTGGAAGGTGTTGTAGTGCCAGACCGGGTTGGGGAGGGTGAAGAGCTCCCGTCCTGCCGGGTCCACGAAGTAGGTGGTGCCCCCGTCGCTGGAGAAGATCAGGGTGTCGTCGTAGCCAACGATGGTGGACTGCACCGTCGAATCGGTCTGGAACGACCACAGCTCCTCGGCGTCCTCCCGCCGCACGGCGTAGACCTTGCCGACGTTGTTGCCGAAGTACACGTTCTCCCGATCCGCGTACGGCACCGAGTTGATCGCCCCCCGGGTCTTGAAGACCCAGTTCATGTAGCCGCTGGCGATGTCCAGGGCGTAGAAGTTGCCGTCGGTGGAGCCGAAGTAGATCGTGCCGTCCAGGACCACGGGGTTGTTGAAGGCGTAGGTCGGCTCGGCGGACCCCTGGAGCTGGAGCTTCCACTTGACCGCCAGGGGCGGTGACAGGCGGTTGGGACTGGCCCCGCGACCCTGCTCGCCCCGGAACTTCACCCAGTCGGAGCGCCCCCGGCACCCGACCAGGACCATGGCCAGGAGCGCCAGGGCGGCCAGGCCGGCCAGACGGGCCAGCCCGGCGAAACCCCCGGGGCGCCGGGCCCCGGCACGCCTATTCACAGGTAGTACAGTCCCCGGAGGCTGAACACCCTCCGCAGGGCCCCCCACAGGCCGGGACGGCGCAGGGACGCCAGGGCTTCCCGGTAGCTGGCGCGCAGCTCCCCCCAGGCCCGACGGCGCTCCTCCGGACTCAGGCTCTCCCGATAGCGGAGCATGGTGTACAGGGAGGCGAAACGGGTCAGCCCCGGGTACCTTTGGGCATACTCCATCGGGGTCTGGGAGGGACTCTTGAGCTCCAGGCCCCGGGCCGACAGCTTGGACAGCAGGAGCGCCCACAGGGCCTGGAGTGCCCGGAGGCCCTGGCCCCGGGCGAGGATCGCCAGGACCAGCTCCCGGGTCACCCGCAGCAGGTACGCCCCGACCAGGGCGACCGCCGCCACCAGGAGCAGCAGCTCCAGGGCCGCCAGCCAGGGGAAGCGGAAGGGCAGCGCCTCTTCCCCGAGGTCCTGGATCAGGGGGATGACCACGTCCATGCTGTTGGGGTTCTGCCCCGGCGGGGGCGGCAGGGCGTAGGCGGTGGACTCGAAGTCCACCCAGCCGAAGCCGGGCATGTAGGCCTGTACCCAGGAGTGGCGCTGCGCCGTGGTGACCAGGAGCAGGTCCTGCAGCGGGAACTCCTGGAGGGGCGCGATGGCGTTCCGCAGCACGAACAGGGCCTCCAGGTGGGCGAAGCTGTGCAGCTCCCGGGAGGCCAGGTAACCGGTGACCACCCGGGCGGGAATCCCGGACATTCGCAACAGGATCGCCGCGGTGTTGGAGAACTCCGTGCAGTCCCCGGTCCTGGTGCGCTGGAGGAAGGTGAGCATGCTGCCCACGGAGGTGTCGTCGTCGAATCCGATCTCATACTGGTAGTCGTCGAAGCTGCGCAGGATGGCGTCGATGCGCCCGAAATAGCCACTGCTCTTCTCGACGTTCTGTTCCAGGTAGGCGGCAAAGACCTGCCGGGCCTCCTCCCTCAGGGGGATTGCCAGGTAGCGGGACAGGCGTGCCCGCTCCCCGGCGGTGAGCTCGCCGATGCTGCGCCACTCCCGGGGGGAGCTGCGGGTCATCCGCGACACGCTCCGGTAGGAGTACTCGAAGGGATAGTACCTGCGCCGGAGCACCGTCGGCTCGATGGTGTAGGGTCGGTAGGCCAGGTAGCGTTCCGGCACGGTGGACAGGTAGTGGATCTCCTGGGACTGTCGCAGGCGGTCCGGCAGCGGGGCGGGATCCCTCCAGGTCTCCAGGAACCGGAGGTATGCAAGCTCGTTGAGGGGCTCGTCCAGGCTGGTGACGAAGCCCGCCACCGGGTCGAAGTCCCCGAAGTAGGCGTCGGCGGCGTACACGGGGTCGGCTTTTCCGGCCACGACCATCACCGCGTACTGCTTGCCCTCCTCTCCCTGCCCGGCGCCGCCGGCGTTCCACCGGTCGGAGGGGATCCCTTCGAGGGCATTGCGGCCCCCCGGCTGGTCGTCCTGGCCGCCCCGGTCGGCGGGGTCGCCCCCGTCCCCGGGCTCCCGCCCCCCGCGCAGGTCGTCGAGGAGCGAACGCAGATTGCCGTCCGTCCAGCCCAGGCCCTGGTCGTCCAGGGGCACGGGCCTGGGGCGGACGTCTCTGTCGATGCGGTTCAGGACCACGGAGTGGCGGACGAAGTCCGGGGGCAGGACCAGGGAGATCAGCAGGAAGACCGGCACCGCCAGCAGGAAGAACAGCAGGGCTTCCCGGGAGGCTCTTCGCCCCCGGGGGCGGTACAGGCACAGGTACAGCACCAGGGCGTGGAGCAGGAAGGCCAGGGGGATCAGGATCATGATGGTCTGCGTGATCCCGCTGGCCCGGCGGGCCAGCTCCTCCGAGGCGCGGGAGAAGCCCAGGATCCTGGCGTAGATCGCTCCCAGGGCAAAGGGCTCCAGCACGGCGACCCCCCGGAGGGGGCTGGACGGCGTGGTCCGCCAGCGCGCCCGCCCGCCCCGGGATCCGCCGGTCCCGGGATCGCCCGCCTCCCCGGGGCCGTCCCGGAAGACCAGGACCGTGAGCAGGAAGGCGGCCACGGCCCCGAGAACGTACACGAGCGTGGAAGGCTCCCAGCCGGCGACGAAGAGCGCGAACACCGCCACGGGAGCGGCGGCCACGAGCAGCCAGGTGCGGGCAGACAGGCGGGGCGGCGCCAGGTAGAAGGCTGCGAGCATCTCCAGGGGCAGCAGGGCGAACCAGAAGAGGATCCCTACCCGATCGTAGGGTACGGCTACCGCCGGGTGCAGGTAGGGGAGCGAAACCGCCAGGAGGTACAGCCCCAGGCGGGTGAAGAACAGCAGGTGTTTCATCAGAATACCCTCACGGCGAAGGCTTCCTCGGTCAGGGAGCCGCCCTGCGGCACTGGCGCCGGCGCAGGCGACCCACCCCGGGCACGGCGCTCCCGGCGAAGGGCCCAGGGTCCGGGGAGGTCCTCCAGCGGGTCGGCCAGCAGGCGTAGGGGCTCTGCGGTCCCCGGCGGGGCGAAGGCCGTGCGGAACAGGTGGACCCGGGTGTGGAGGTTCGCGGCCAGGAAGCGCGACAGCCCCCGGTCGAAGGGAGTGGAGAACACGAACAGCTCCCCGTCCCCCGGCTCGGCGCGGGGCAGCGCACCCTCGCCGGCGAAGAGCTCCCCGGCGAGCTCCCAGGCGAAACGGTCGATGTCCTCCTCCGCCGCCAGGAGCTGGACGGAGGAGGCGGTCTGCACCCGGAACTGGACCTCCGGATGGTCCGCCTTCATTCTGCGCAGAAAGGAGACGAGCCAGCTCTTCAGGACGTTCAGGTGGGCAAGGGATTCCACGGTCTCCGAAGCATGAGCCCGGAAGTTGCGGAAGGCGATCTCCAGCACGGTGGTCCGCTCCTGGGTGAGGGGCGAGATGCGGGTGATCAGCTCGTTCAGGCGGCTGGAGACCTTCCAGTTGATGTCCCGGAAGCGATCCCCGGGGAGATACTCCCGCATGTAGTACTTCTCTTCGTCGCTGCTTCGCCGCCGGCTTTTTTCCTCGAGGCCCACCGAGGGCTCGATGGGCGGGATCCCCTTGGGCGGCCAGGAGGCCGGCTGAACCGTGAGCCGGCGCTCCTGCTGCTCGCCGTAGCGACTGCGGGTCAGGCCGAAAACGTCCCGGACCGCGAAGCGGCCCCGGCAGGACAGGGGGCCGCACAGCGGCACGTGCAGCGGCAGGGCGAAGCTCGAGGCCGCGGCGGAATCCCGAGAGGAAGAGGCAAAGGAGACTTCCCGACGCAGGTGCAGGGCGGCGCCGCGTCCCACGGCCAGGGTTCCCTCCAGGCGGAAGTGGTGGCGGAAGAACGGCAGCAGCCCCCCGGGCTCGCCGTGGAGGCTCTGGGCCGTGTCCCTCCGCCGGGCGGTCAGGGTGGCCGAGGAGTCCCACTGCAGGGGCGCGCGGGCCGCCCGGGTGGCCTGCACCCGCCCGGCGGTTGCCAGCAGGGCCAGCACGGCCAGGGCCAGAAAGGCCAGGAACAGGGCATACGGGTTCCGCCGGGCCAGACCGCTGCCCAGCAGCGCCACCCCGGCCCCGAAGAGCAGGGTGCCGGCAAAGGTGAAGGGATAGAAGTAGCGAAGGCGGCTGAATCTCATCGCCTCGGGTGCGCGCTCAGCTCCGGCGGCCGTCCCTGCCACGCCCGCTCTCCACCGGGACGCTCCGCATGATCTCCTGCAGGAGGGGCTCGGGGACCTGGGCGGCGTCCTGCATGACCAGGCGGTGGGCCACCGCGGGCAGGAAGATCTCCTTGACCAGGTCGATGGTCACGTAGTCCTGCCCCCGGATCAGGGCCAGCGCCCGGGCCAGCCGGGAGACCTTGACGCCCGTGCGGGGGCTGGCCCCCATGAGAACCTCCGAGCTCTGGCGGGTCTGGCGCACGCAGCTGACGATGTACTCCACGATTTCGGGGTGGATGCTGACCCGATCCACCAGTCTCTGCCAGGAGATGAGCTCCCCGGAAGCCACCACGGGCCCGAAGGTGTCCCAGGCGTCCTCGCGGCCGTGCTGCTGGATGATGGCCGCCTCGTCCTCCGGGCTGGGGTAGCCCACGGACAGCTGGATCATGAAGCGGTCCAGCTGCGGGGCCGGGAGCGGGAAGAGGTGCACGCCCTTCAGGTTCATCGTGGCGATGATGAAGAAGGGATCCGGAAGGTCATGGGTCCTGTTTTCGATCGTGACCGTCTGCTCTTCCATGGCCTGGAAAAAGCTCCCCTGGGTCTTGGGGGTCAGGAGGTTGATCTCGTCGCAGAGCACGTAGTGGGCGAAGATCGGGCCCCGGACGAAGCTCAAGCGGGTCGAGTCCCCCACGAAGCGGCTGAAGCCCAGGATGTCCTGGGGCAGGAGATCCACCGTGCACTGGATCCGGCTGAAGGGCTTGACCCGGCGACCGCCGGCGTCCGCTTCGCGGGCAGACCAGTCGATGGAGCCGGCCAGGGCCTTGGCCAGGGAGGTCTTGCCCACCCCGTGGGCGTCGGCGAGCATCACGTGCCCGCCGGCGATCTGGGCCGCGATCATGTACTCGAGCTTTCGGGTGTCGATGTAGATGACCGACTTGATGTTCCCGATCAGTCGCCCGACCCGGCTGCGGACGCCCTCTATCTCGCTCCTGGCCTGCGGCAATGCCGTCTCTTCCATCGTTGCCTAGAAGGTATGTAGAAACCAGCCGATCCGTCAACATGCCCCTGCGGGTTGTCCCCTTGAGCGATGGCCGCGCCTGGGGTAGCGTGAGGGTATCCTGGCTGAAGGCGGCGCCCGTGCTCGTGGATCTCGACCACCCCTATCTCAGAAGCCAACTGATCGCCTACATCGGCAACAAGCGGGCCCTCCAGGCTTTCCTCGCCGGGATCTTCCTCCGCCTGAGCCCGGACCCGGAGGGGCGGGGAGACGTGTTTCTCGACCCCTTTGCCGGCTCCGGCGCCGTGGCGCGGCTGGCTCGCCATCTCGGCTTCAGGGTCCGGGCCAACGACTGGGAGCACTACGCCTACGTCCTCAACTTCGCCCACCTGTGCATCGGCCGGGAGGAGAGCCGCGAGCTGTTCCGCGAGGCCGGGGGGCTGGGCCGGCTCCTCGAAGAGCTCAACAGCCTGCCCGAGCCCCCGCCGGAGGAGCAGTACATCGCCAGGCACTACGCCCCGGCGCTCACCGCCGGGGCGGACTACCGGGTCGAGCGGCTGTTCTACACCCGGGAGAACGCCCTGCGGATCGACGCGGTGCGCGGGCGGATCGAGGCCATGTACCCCGGCTTTGAGCTAGGAGAGCACCCGAGCAAGGAGAAGCTCCTGCTCCTGGCGTCGCTCCTGTACCAGTGTGCCACCCACACCAACACCTCCGGGGTGTTCAAGGCCTGCCATAAGGGCTTCGGCGGGCACGGGCGGGAGGCCCTGGGCCGGATCATGGCGCCGGTGGTGCTCCAGGCGCCCGTGCTCATCGATGCCCCGGAAGCCGAGGCGGGCTGCACCGATGCGGCGCAGTTCGTTCGCGGCCGCCCGGCCCAGGTGTGCTATCTCGACCCTCCCTACAACCAGCACCAGTACGGCTCCAACTACCATCTGCTGAACACCATCGCCCGCTGGGACCGGCTGCCGGTGAGCGGCGAGCTCGGGCCGGACGGGCGGCTGCTCCACAAGGCCGGGATCCGCCCGGACTGGGTCGGCACCCGCTCGCCGTACTGCTACCGCCACTCCGCCCCGGCGGCCTTCCGGGAGCTCCTGGGGGCCATCGACGCCCGCTGGCTCGTGGTCAGCTACAACAGCGGCGGGACCATCCCCTTCGAGGAGCTGGAGGAGATGCTGGCGGGGCAGGGGCGGCTTTCCCTCCAGGCCAACGACTACGTCGCTTACCGGGGCGGCCGGCAGAGCATCGCCCGGCAGGTCCACACCCAGGAGCTCGTCCTGGTGGTGGAACGCGGAGGAAACGCCGGCAGAGAGCATCTCCGGGAGCTCCGGCGGGTCGTGGCCCTGAACCGCCTGCGGCTCCTGATGAAGCGCTCGTTCGATCCGCGGCGGATCGAGGCCTCCTTCCCCCACGAAGCCGGGGGCATCGAGGTCACCCTGGGGGGGAGGAGCCGGCTCCTGCCGATGCGCCACCGGTATCGTTTCCTGCCCGAAGCCGCGGGGTGCCTGGAGGAGGCCGCAGGCGGAAACGGCCGCGCCACCCGGGAAGAGCTGACGGCCCTGGCGGAGAGCCTGGAAGCGTGCCTGTTCGCGGACCTCCGCGAAGAGGCGGAGCTCCTGATCTCGATGCTGGCGGATGCGGGTCTGCCGTCCGCGGAGGGGATCGCCCTTCAACGCCGCGTCCTGTGGCTGCTGCGCAAATACGCGCACCGCAAGTACCGTGAGAGCTTCGAGGCCACCGTCGGCCGCCTGCACGCCCTGCTGTCGGAGCAGGGGCAGGAGTGGGAGGTTCTCGCCCGGGGCCTGCCGGAGATCGAGGCGCTGGCCCGGGCCCGCTTCAGAGGGTAGAGCGGCGGGAGGTGCCGAACATCACCAGCACCAGGACCAGATCCAGCAGGGTCAAAATGCTGAGGCTGAGCAGGCTGAGGCGCAGCCCCAGGAGCCCCGGCCGGGAGAGCAGCCCGACCAGGGACTGGACGATCGGCACTGCCAGGGCCCCCGCGGCCACGACGATCCCCACGGCGGTGCCGCTGGCGCGGCGGAAGCGCGCGGCGGCCAGGGCCACGATCGTGGGCCACACCGCCCCCATGCCGAAGCCCGCCACGGCGATGCCGACCAGGGACAGGGTAAGGCTGCGGACCGAGAAGGCCAGGAGCTGTCCGAGGAGGCTCACGGCGAGACTGGCCACCAGGACGGTCCGGTCGTTCCACCTCACTCTCCCCAGCCCGAGGATGGTCCGGCTTACCCCCAGGCCGCCCCAGAACACGCTGAGGCACAGGGGGGCCAGGCTTCGGCGCATCCCGAGCTCGGTCTCCCCGAACTTGGCCAGCCAGCCGGCGGTTCCCATCTCGGCGGCGACGTACAGGAAGATACCGGCGGCCAGGAGCCAGAGCAGGGGCTCCCGGAGGAGAGGCAGCAGGGGGGCGGCGGACCGAGGGGGAGAAGCCGCGGGCGGGGAGGCCCGGCCGGAGGACACGAGAGGCGCCAGGACGAGCAGGAGAAAGAGGGCGAAATTGAGGGCCGCCGCGCCCCAGAGCAGGGGCGAGAGGCTGAAGCTCCGGCTCAGGGCGGAGACCAGGCCGATCAGGAAGGGACCGCCGGCGGCTCCCGCGCTGAACATGGTTTGCGAGAGGTTCATGATCGCCCGCTCCCGGTTGGGGTGGAGGTCGGAGAGAAGCGCGGAGTTCTGACTCTCGATCACCCCCGCGCCGACCCCGAAGAGCAGGACGGCCAGGGTCCGGGCCCGGATGTCCGGGAACACGGCGCTGAGGGCGAAGGGCAGGGCCACCAGGACGAACCCTCCAGCCACGACCCCGCGCTTGCCCAGTCGATCGGAGACGATGCCGGCCGCCATGGAGCTCACGGGGTACAGCAGGAACAGGGCCGCCAGCAGCAGCCCTTCCTGGACCGAGGAGCCGCCCAGGCGCGTCAGGATCGAGGGGAATACCTGCGCGTCCACCGCCAGCAGGAGGATCCCCACCAGGCTGAGGGCCGTGACCACGGCTATTCCAGGAAGAAGCGGTGGATCGTTCGGTGGTGGTAGGTTTCCCCGGGACGCAGCACCGCGGAGGGAAAGCCCGGGTGATTGACCGCGTCGGGATAGTACTCGGTCTCCAGGCACAGGGCGCCGTGGCGGTTGAAGACCGCGCCCCGGGAGCCCTCGACCCCGTCGAGGAAGTTGCCGGTGTACAGCTGGACCGCAGGCTTGGTGGTCAGGACCTCCATCCCTCTGCCCGAGTGCGGCTCGTACAGCCGGGCCACGGATCCCAGCTCGCCCGCGGGCTTCTCGGCCACGTAGCAGTGGTCGTAGCCTCCCCGCACCCGCCTGAGCTCCGCGCCCACGCGCTTGGCCCGGGTGAAGTCCATGGGGGTTCCCGCCACCCGGTGCACCTCGCCGGTCGGGATCAGGTTCTTGTCGACAGGCAGGTACAGCGGGCAGCGGAGCTCGAGCTTGTGATCGGCGACGCTCCCGGAGCCGGCGCCGGCCAGGTTCCAGTACCCGTGATGGGTCAGGTTGATCGGGGTGGGGCGGTCGGTCGTGGCCCGGTACTCCAGGCCGAGCTCGCCGGACTCGCTCAGGGTGTAGGTCACGGTGACCTCCAGGGTTCCCGGGTAGCCTTCCTCTCCGTCGGGGCTCCGCCGGCTGAGCTCCACGCCGACGAGCTCCTGCCCCCCGGCCTGGCGCCCCCGCAGCTCCTTTGCCTTCCAGAGCTTCTTGTCGAATCCGGCCACGCCGCCGTGCAGGTGATTGATGCCCTTCTCGTTGCAGGCAAGCAGGTATTCCCCGCCGTCCAGGCGGAAGCGGCCCCCGGCGATGCGGTTGGCGAAGCGTCCGACGATGCAACCGAAGTAGGGGTGGCCGGCAAGGTACTCCTCCAGGGTGTCGAACCCCAGGGTGATCTCCCCCGGCTCGCCCCGGCGGTCCGGCAGGACCAGGGAGCTCAAGATACCCCCGTAGGTGATGATGCGGGCACGCAGGCCCTGGCTGTTGCTGAGCGTGAGCTGATCGACCTTTCCTCCGTCGGGCAGGCTTCCGAAAGGCTTTCGCTCCAGGTCCATGACAACTCCTCCGTCCTCTGCGAAAAAAGGCCCGGAAGCTCATACAGCGCCTCCGGGCCGTGGTTTTCCGTCGAAAGCCCGTCTACCTCCCGAGCTGGTTGTAGAGGTAGTCGAAGAACTCCGCGTCGGTGGTCAGGGTCTTGCGGAACTTCGGCAGCAGATCCTGGTACGACTCGATCGCCTTCCAGAACTCGTAGAAGTCCGGGTTGCGGTTGTAGGCAATGGCATAGATGCCCGCCGCCTGGGCGTCCGACTGCCCCTTGATGTCCTCCGACTGCCGGTAGGCGTTGGACTCGATCGAGTTGAGCTCCCGCTGCATCTCTCCGAGGATGGCGGCCTTGCGGCCCTCCCCGTCGGAGCGGAAGGCCTGGGCGATCTGGTTGCGCTCGGCGATCATCCGGCGGTACACGCTCTCGGTCAGCTCGTCTGAGTACTTGATCTGGCGGACGATGAGGTCCACCAGGACGATCCCGTAGGAGGGCGTGATGGCGGTGGCCTCCCGAAACATCTCGTCCGAGAGAGCCTGGCGGCCCTTCTCGATGGTCTCGAACACCACGGTGGTGTCGATGCCCAGGGCCTCGGCCTGCGCCTCCCCTTCGAGCTCCGCGGCGGTCTCGTAGACGCTCGAGCGTTCGATCTCCTTGATCACGTTGGAGTTCCGCACCGCCTCCACCAGGGAGTTGCGGGAGATGATCTTGCGCACCGAGGAGTCGATCACGTCGTCCAGCCGGGAGGCAGCCCCCATGAGCGTGCCCACGGACTCGTAGAACAGAGTGGGGTTGTCGATCCTCCATCGCGCCGTGGTGTCCACCCAGATGAACTGGTTCTCCTGGGTCGGGATGCGCTGGGACTCCCCGTCCCAGGCCAGGATCTTCTTGGGGTAGCGGTTGACGTTGTCCACGAAGGGTACCTTGAGCTTGAGCCCCGCCTCCTGCTCCACGGCGATGATCCGGCCGAAGCGGATGACCACGGCCTGCTCCCCCTCCTGGACCACGTAGAAGGGCCCGGTGATCAGGAAGAGGATGAAGATCACGATCACGACGACGATGATGGTTACGGTTTTTTTCATTGGGCACCTCCCTGGCCGCTCGGCGCGGAATCGGAGAGCGGCTTGAAGGGGATGAAGTTGCGCAGGTTCTTGTCGATGAGATCGACGTTCTCGGCGTCCCGGAAGGACTCCACGAACATCTCGTAGTACAGCCGCGTCCGGGTCACACCCGGGTTGCGGTTGTACTCCGTGAGCACCTGGTCGAAGCGGGCCACGTCACCGCGGGCCCGGTTGACCCGCTGCACGGCGTAGCCCCGGGCCTCGGAGATCAGCTGCTCGGCCTGGCCGCGGGCCCTGGGAATGGCCTGGTTGTAGGCCTCCTGGCCCTCGTTGATCAGGCGGCTCCGGTCCTGGATGGCCTTGTTCACGTCCTCGAAGGCCGCCTGCACCGGGCCGGCGGGGGGCACGATGTTCTGGAGCTTGACTGTGGTCACCCGGATGCCGAGCTCGTACTTGTCGAAGAGGTGGTTCATCAACTCCTGGCCCTGGGCCTCGATGGTCGCCCGCTCCGCTCCGATTACGTCGAAGATGGCCCGGTCGCCCACCAGCTGGTTGACGACCGACTGGGAGATGTCCCGGATGGTCTTCGTTCTATCCTGGACCTTGAACAGCCAGTTGAAGGCGTCGACGATCCGGTACTGGATGATCCACTCCACGTCCACGATGTTCAGGTCTCCGGTGAGCATGATCGACTCGTCCGGGAAGTCCTGGGCCGAGCGGATGGTCGTGACCCCCGGCTGGGCCGTGCGGAACCCGAACTCGTCCTTGAGCACCACCTGGGTGGGCACGTTGTAGTTGCGCTCGATCCGGAAGGGGAGCTTGAAATGCAGCCCGGGGTCGGCCATGCGCACGTAGCGGCCGAAGCGCAGGACCGCGGCCATCTCCGTCTGATCGACCACGAAGAAGCTGGAGAACACCGTGATCAGGGCCAGAATGACGATGACCACGATCAGAATCGCCTTGGGCGTGATCCGTCGCGGCACCCGTCCAGGCGTCACGTCGCGTTCGGACATACTGCCTCCTTGTTGTTGTCTAGGTCACGAATCAGGAATACACTGTCGGCTCGAAGCGTGACTTGGTAATATTTATATAGTACTGATTTCGCATTCCGCGCGTCAAGCAAAGTGAGGTGCAGCACGGTGGAGCGGCAGTGACCTCCAGAGAGCGGGTTTGGGAAGCCGTCAACCGGCGGGAGCCCGACCGGGTGCCCATCGACCTGGGCGGCTCGATCGTTACCGGGATCAACGCGATGGCCTGCGGCAGGCTCAAGGAGCATCTCGGCCTCGGTGGCGGCCCGGTGCGGGTGAGCAGCGTCATCCTGCTGCTGGCAGAGGTGGAGCCGGAGCTCCTCGAGCGCTGGCAGGTGGATGTTCTTCCCGTGCCCCGCTATCACGCCGGTCCGGGCGCGCCCTTGAGCGGCCGCTGGACGGCCCACCCTCTGCCCGACGGCCGGCCGGCCCTGTTCCCCGAGGGCTTCTCCCCCTCGATCCTGCCGGACGGGACCTGGGAGCTGCGGGAGCGGGGGAGGGCCATCCACACCCTCAGTCCCGGAAGCGGCTCCTTCGTGCCGGCCCATTTCCCCCTGGCCGGGGCGGACCTCGAGGCCATCGAGGCCTTCCCCCTCCCCGGGATCAGCGACGAGGAGGTGGAGTTCCTGCATCGGACGGCCCGGCGCCTGTACGAGAGCACCGACAAGGCCCTGTTCGGCTGGTTCAACGGCAGCATCTTCGAGCGCAGCCAGTTCCTGTGCGGCTGGGACGAGTTCCTGATGAACCTCTATGCGGCTCCGGAGCTGGCCGAAGCCCTGCTGGAGAAGCTGACCCGCCGGGTCCTGGCGGACCTGGGGCCTTACCTCCAGGCGGTGGGCGAGTACGTCCAGGTCGTGGGCTTCGGGGACGACCTGGGCATCCAGGGGGGCCTGCAGGTGGCGCCGGAGGTGTTCCGGCGCCACGTCAAGCCCCGGCTGGCCCGCATCTACGCCGCGGCCCACGCGGGCAGCCCGGCAAGGGTCTTCCTCCACTCCTGCGGCTCCGTCCACGACCTGATCGACGACCTGATCGAGATCGGGGTGGACATCCTGAACCCGGTCCAGACCGCCGCCGCCCGCATGGAGCCCGAGCGCCTGAAGAGCGAATTCGGGTCCCGGATCGCCTTCTGGGGAGGCGGAGCGGAGGTCCAGGGAGTGCTGTCCCGGGGCACCCCGGAGGAGGTGCGGCGGGACGTGCGCCGGCGCCTCGAGGTGTTCGGCTCCGGGGGGGGCTACGTGTTCGCGCCCATCCACAACCTCCAGGCGGACATCCCCCCGGAGAACATCGCCGCCATGTACGACGAGGCGCTGCGCGCCCGCTGACGGCGCTCAGCGTGCCCGCTGCCGGGGCTTACCGCGCCTTGCGGGCCCTCAGGCACCGGCGGAGGATTTCCCGGGTCTCCAGCGCCTGCCCGTAGTCATCCAGCTCGATGGTCCACCACCGGCAGTCCGTTTCCGCAAGCCGGTTCACGATCGGCTGTATGTCTTCGGCGCTCCGGATCGGGTGGTGGCGATCCTGCTCCTCTTTTCCGTACATGTGGGCCTCGTAGACGTAGTCGGCGGCACGGTCGAGGAAATCCAGGGCCGTGCACTCGCCGCTTGCGGCGTGGTCGCTGGAGATGGCGTGGCCTGCGTCGAAGGTGATCCGAGCCCCGGCCTTGGAGGCCCACTCGATCAGGGCGTCCGGGTGACTGGTGGGGCCGCGGCGCAGGTTCTCCAGGCAGATCGTGATGCCCCGCCGGCGGGCATCCTCCACCAGGCGGCTCAGGTTGTCCACCAGGCGCTGGGGCTGGATCTCCAGGTCGGGATCCAGGCCCGCGTGCAGGGTGATGACCGGCTCGCCGTGTCCCTGCATCGCCGCCAGGGTCTTCCTGTGGAGCTGGAGAGCCCTCTCTGCGCGGCCGGGATCGGGGTCACCGAGCTCGTAGCCCGGGAAGAAGCCGTGGTAGCGGACCGACAGGCCCCGCCGCACGAAGGAATCGACGTGCCGGGAAAGCTCGCCGAGGCCCTCCGGGTCGGGGGTGTACTCCAGATCGAAGTCCTGCTCGGCGATCCATTCGAAGCGTCCCGGGTAGGTGTGCCATCGGGCCGAGAGGGCGATGGCGATCGGCCTGTCCTGCATTCGTCGCTCCTGTTGGCGGGTGCAGTCACTGTACAGTCAAGGGACGGCCCACCGCAACGGCCGGCTTGCCGGAACGACCGGGCGCCCCTACGGCGGGGCGTCCGGCCTCCGCACGATGGGGCTCGGGGCGGGTTACGTCCGGCCGTTCCCTCTGGCGTCCCCGCTCCTGCCGCCTCCGGCGCCGCTTCGGCTGCCCTCGGCGTTCCGGCGGCCCCGTCCGGCCCACAGGGGGGTGCCGTCCTCGCCCCGGAAGGCGAATCGCCTGCCGTCGACCAGGATGGACACTACGGCCACCTCCTCGCCGTCCGCGAAGCCGCGGACCTCGACGTCGGCGCCCTCCCGGAGCCGGATCCCGGTGGACTCCACGTAGCGGGTGTTGCCCAGGTGCAGCGCATAGCGGGTCCCGTCGTGGTTCAGGAACCACTCGGAGTCCCGGGATTCGAGCCTGCCCGTCAGGCTCAGGGGCTCTCCGGTTTCCACGACGCTGCGCCCGTTGCTCTCGGTCTGGGCGGCGTAGCGGTTCTCAATCAGGGCGGCGTAGCGGCCCCCACCACGGGCATCTTCGCGGTCCGCCCTTCCGGCGCCCTGCCGTGGCTGGACCTGCTCCCGTCCCTGTCGGGGCTGGATCTGCTCCCGCCCCTGCCTGCCCGACTGTCGCGGCTGCGCCGGGCCCGGGGTCGTCCTCATGCGCTCTCCTGCCGCCGGCCTCTCCGAGGCGTACCGGCCGCCCCGATTCCCCTCCTGTCCGACGCGCCGGTCGGCGCACCCTCCAAGGGCCACCAGGGCGATCACGGCGCCTGCGGCCAGCGTGGCGATCCACATCCATCGCAGCTTCTTCATCTCAAACCTCCTTGGCTCGTTGATTTCACCCAGAAGGTAGCGCCCGTGCGTGGAGCCGCTGTGCAGGGACTGTGAAGCTCTGGTGAAGAACTGGCCTCGGCCTTGCCCGGCTACCCCGGCGCCGCCGGGGCGGGGGACAGGGTCATGAGCACCTCGGTGCCCCGGCCGTTCCAATCGTCGATGCGGATGCCGCCGCCGTGGAGCTCGGCAATGCGCAGGGAGATGGTGAGGCCCAGTCCGGAGCCTGGACTGGAGCGGGCATACTCGCCCCGGTACAACCTGTCGAAGACTCTCTCCCGCTCGGCTTCCGGGATCGGGGTGCCCGTGTTGGCGACCCGCAGCTCCGGGGCGCCGGTGGGGCCGGTCGCCGCCACCCGGATCGTGCCCCCCTCAGGGACGTGGCGCACCGCATTGGCCAGGAGGTTGCTCAGGGCTCGAAAGAGGAGCTTGCGGTCCCCCCGCACGACCTCGACCGCGCACTCCTGCCGCCACTGTATCCTCTTGCGTTCCAGGGCCAGGGCGAAGCTCTCCCGCAGCTCCCCGAGGAGCGCGGGCACGGGAACCTCCGATAGCTCGAGGCGCAGCTCCGGGGACTCCAGTCGCATCAAGACCTCCAGGTCCTCGATCAGGGCCTCAACTCGTTCGATCTCCGAGAGGTTCCTGGCGGCCCTCTGGAGCGAGAGCTCGAGCACGCCGTCCCGCATGGCCTCCAGCTGGGCCTTCAGGGCCGCGATCGGCGTGCGCAGGTCGTGGGCGATGTCCTGCACCCAGCGCCGGCGTATTTCCCGCTCCCGCTCGAGCTGGCTTCCCAGGCGGTTGGCCGAGCGTGCGATTCCGCCGATCTCCTCGGCTCCCTGCTCGGACAGCCGCACCTCCAGCTCCCCGCGGGCAATCTTCTCGAGACCTTCGGCCACCCGGATCGCCGGGCCGGTGAGCCCGCGGGTGAACAGCACCCCGGCGGCGACGGCGATCAGCAGCGAGGCTGCGGCCCCGATCCAGAAGGTGCGTCTCAACGACTCGACGAAGCGCTGGTTGGCCGTGTCGGTCTGGAACTGCATCCGGCCCGTGGTGTAGTAGCCCAGCAGCCTGCCCTGGTCCACTACGGGGCGCGGCTCGGTTCCGGCCCCGCGACCGCCGCGGAACCCTCGATTGGAGAACACGAGCGTCCCGCCCGGGTCGTAGATCGCCAGGGGCGGCTCCGCCGGGATGGTCTCGCGGTCGAGAGAGGAATCCCCCCGGAGGATGCGCAGGGCGGTCTCGGCCACCGCTTCGGAGCGGACCTGGGCCCAGGCGGATTCCGAACGGCGGAACCCCCAGAACCAGGCCCCGGTCTGGAGCCCTGCGAGCAGCACCAGGGCCACCAGGAAGGCGACGAGGGTGCGGACGAACAGGCGGTTCATTCGGGCTGTCCGGCGAAGCGGTAGCCGAAGCCGCGCACCGTTTCGATCCAGCCCGCCTCACCGAGCTTGGCCCGGAGGTTCTTGACGTGGGTGTCCACGGTCCGCTCCGAGCCTTCCGCGGAGAGATACTCCAGGCCTTCGCCGAGAAGCCGCTCCCGGCTGACCACGGTCCCGTTCCTGGCGGCCAGGGCCTTGAGGATCTTCCATTCCGCGGCGGTCAGCTTCAGATCCCGGCCATCGACGAGGGCGCGGTGCGACGGCTCGTCGAGCTCCAGGAGCCGCTCACCAAGTCGGCGGCGCATCGGCCCCTGGACCGACTCGGCGGCGGAGCCGGCGCGGCGCAGGATCGCCTCGACCCGCAGCGTCAGCTCCTTCGGGGAGAAGGGCTTGACCACGTAGTCGTCGGCTCCGAGCTCGAAGCCCGTGATCCGGTCCGACTCGGAGGTCCGGGCGGTCAGGAACAGCAGCGGCACCTGGCTGTGCTTCCGCAGCTGCCGGGCCAGCTGGAAGCCGTCCCCGTCGGGAAGCATGACGTCCAGGACGATCAGCTCAGGCTCCCGGGCGGCCAGAGCCTGCTCTACCCCCTCGAGCCGGGGGAACTCGACCACCTCGTGATCGGCCAGGCGGAGGTACGAAACCACCGCTTCCCGCAGGCTCTCGTTGTCCTCGACCACGAATATCCGTGCCATGGCTGCCTCATTGTAACCGAAGAGAAGCCGGTGTTTCCATGCCACGCCGCGGGCAAGCTTCACAGACTCTTCACCCTTTCCCCACCCCGACTTCAGACGGCATCCGTATCCTCGGGACAGAAGCCACATCAAGGAGGCACCGATGAAACGAAAAGCCAAGAGAGTCACGGCCCTGGCGATTGCCCTGGCCATCGCCGCTGCCGCCGGTCTGTATGCGGACGCGGCGGGCTACGGAGCTCGAGGGGCCGAGGGCCGCTCCGGGCTGAGCCTGGAGCAGATGCTCGTCTACTCGATCCAGGACGAATACCTGGCACGGGCGGAATACGAGCTGATCATGGGGGAGTTCGGGCAGATTCGTCCGTTCAGCAACATCATCAGGGCGGAGGAGCGCCACATCGAGTGGCTCGAGGAGCTGTTCGAAAGCCTCGGGCTGCCCGTGCCGGAGGACGCCGCGGCCGAGCACGTGGTGCTGCCCGAAAGCGTCGAGGCGGCAGTGGAAGCGGGAGTGCAGGCGGAGCTCGACAACATCGGGATGTACGAGTCCTTCCTGAAACGGGACCTGCCCGCCGACGTGCGGGAGGTCTTCGAGCGCCTCAAGGGCGCCTCGGAGAACCATCTGCAGGCCTTCGGCCGGCAGCTCCAGCGCTACAGGTAGGAGGTCAGGGATGTCACGCAAGGCACGTCTGAACTACTGGGTGGATATCACGATCGGGCTTGCGTTCGCGGCCGCCGCCGTGTCGGGGCTGGTGCTGCTGTTCACGGGTTCCGGCGGCTACCAGGGAGGCCGCAATCCCCGCTACGCCCGGGAGGTCCTGTTCCTGAGCCGCTGGGTGTGGAAGGACCTCCACGACTGGAGCGGGATCGTTATGACCGTGGGAGTGGCCCTGCACTTCGTCCTGCACTGGAGCTGGCTCACGTGCATGACCCGCAACCTGTTCCGGCGGCTCAGGCGCCCTGCGCGCCGGGACGCCCTGACCGTGGACGGCTGCCCTACGAAGTTGTACAATCCGGCCAACCCCTGAGGGAGGCTGGAAATCATGAGCGAGAGCTCGTAGGCCCGGATCCGCTTCAGCGTCATGCCCCTGGTCAACGCCACCGGCTACTGGGACGTCTCCGACTACGGCAGCACCCCGCTGTACACCGCGGCCCTGCCCGGGGAGCGCGTGGCCGTCGAGCCCCGGGAGCGGGACATCCTGCGAGGGTTGGCGGAGCGCCTGGCTGATCTGGCGGCCCGGCCGCGGGAGCGGGAGATCACGAGGCTGTGGCTCCGCCACAACCGCCTCGAGGCCACCCGCCCTCTCATCATCTGCGATCCCGAGAACGGCTGGAACGAGATCATCCGGGAGGAGGACCTCGCGTGCACCGGCCGGCTGGCCAAGCACTGGGAGATGGCCCTGCGCAAGGAGCTCTTCTGGGCGGAAAGCATCCGGGACGACCGCCCGGTGGAGGCGGTGTTCCGGGTGGGGTACACGGCCACGGAGAGCGGCTTCGGAGTGGAGGAGCGCTACGTGCACAGAGAGAGCGGGGGGTCCTACACCTGGGTTCCGCCGCTCCGCGCGCCGGGCGACCTGGCCCGGCTGCGCCGCCCGGAGCTCGAGGTCGACCGCGCCCAGACCCGTGAAGCGGCCGGTCTGGCCTCGGAGCTCTTCTCCGGGCTCCTGTCCGTGGAGGTGCGCGGGGTCTGGTGGTGGAGCCTCGGCATGACCTACGAGCTGGTTGTGCTGCGGGGCATGCAGCAGGTCATGCTCGACATGGTGGACGACCCGCCCCTGGTCCACCGGCTGATGCGGTTCCTGACCGACAACGCCCTGGCCAGGCTCGACTACCTGGAGGCGCAGGGCCTGCTCCACCAGAACAGCGCCTGCTACCTCCCGCCGGGGGGCTTCGGCCACACCGAGGAGCTCCCCGGCGCGGACTGGAGCGAGCCCGTGGGGACGGCCCAGATGTGGGGGTTTGCCGAGAGCCAGGAGACCGTCGGCATCTCCCCCGAGATGTTCGCCGAGTTCATCTTCCCGTACCAGCTCGAGGTGCTGGAGCGCTTCGGCCTGGCCAGCTACGGCTGCTGCGAGCCCCTCGAACGCCGCTGGGAGGTCATCCGGCGGATCCCCCGGCTTCGGAAGGTCTCGGTCTCGGCCTTCGCCGACCCGGCGGCCATGGCCGCACAGCTGGAAGACCGCTACTGCTACTGCCTGAAACCGCACCCGGCGGACCTGGCCGTACCCGTCCTGGACCAGGAGGGGGTGCGGCGGAAGCTTCGGCGGGCCTTCGAGCTGACCCGGGACTGCCGGGTGGAGGTGCTGATGCAGGACAACCACACGATCGGGGGAAACCCCCGGAACGTGGTGGACTGGGTCAGGATCGCCCGGGAGGAAGCCGGGGCGTAGCCTGACGTCTTCGTCAGCGGGTCGCCCCCTGACCACGGACAGCCGCCGAGGCGCAGGCGCAGCTTGACCTGGCTCGGAGCTTCTTCCTATAGTAGCCCTACCATGAAGAAGATCCTCATCACCTCGGCCCTGCCGTACGTGAACAACATTCCCCACCTGGGCAACCTGATCCAGGTGCTCTCGGCGGACGTGTTCGCCCGCTACTGCCGCCTGCGGGGATACGAGACGCTGTACGTGTGCGGCACCGACGAGTATGGCACCGCCACCGAGACCCGGGCCCTGGAGGAGGGGATCTCGCCGCAGGAGCTGTGCGACCGCTATTACAGGATCCACTCGGAGGTCTACGAGTGGTTCAACATCTCCTTCGACCGCTTCGGCCGCACGTCCACTCCCAAGCAGACCGAGATCACCCAGGGGATCTTCCTCGGCCTGGACAGGAACGGGTACATCAAAGAGAAGACCCTGAAGCAGAGCTACTGCGAAAAGGACCGGCGCTTCCTGGCGGACCGCTACATCCGCGGCACCTGTCCCTCCTGCGGCTACGTCGAAGCCCGGGGTGACCAGTGCGAGAGCTGCGGCAAGCTCCTGGATCCCACGGACCTGCTGGACGCCCGCTGCGGCACCTGCGGCACCCCGCCGGTGCTGCGGGAGACCACCCATCTTTACATCGATCTGCCCGCCATCCGCCCGAAGCTCGAGGGCTGGATGAAGAAGGCTTCCGAGGAGGGCGCCTGGGCCCGAAACGCGGTGCAGATGACCCAGGCCTGGATCCGGGACGGCCTGCAGGAGCGGGCCATCACCCGAGACCTCAAGTGGGGCATCCCGGTTCCCAAGAAGGGCTTCGAGGACAAGGTCTTCTACGTGTGGTTCGATGCGCCGATCGGCTACATCTCGATCACGGCCAACCACACCGAAGCCTGGGAGAGCTGGTGGAAGAACCCCGACGAGGTCAAGCTGGTACAGTTCATCGGCAAGGACAACATCCCCTTCCACACCGTGATCTTTCCCTCGTCCCTCCTGGGCTCCGGGGAGCGCTGGACCCTGCTGTCCAGCATGTCTTCCACCGAGTACCTGAACTACGAGAGCGGCAAGTTCTCCAAGAGCAAGGGGGTGGGGGTCTTCGGGACCGACGCGGTGGAGTCCGGAATTCCGGCGGACGTCTGGCGCTTCTACCTGTTCTACAACCGTCCCGAGCGCTCCGACACGGTGTTCACGTGGAAGGATTTCCAGGAGAAGGTCAACGGCGAGCTGATCGGCAACCTGGCCAACCTGGTCAACCGTACCCTGACCTTTCTGGTACGGAACTTCGAGGGGAATGTGGACCCGGGTATCCCGGGTCGAGAGGAGGCCGGGGCGTCGAAAGCCTTCTGGACCGAGGTGCGGGCCCTGGAAGGGCAGATCACCGCCTCCCTGGAGCGGGCCGAGTTGCGCGATGCCTTCCGGGGGGTCTTCGCCCTCTCCTCCCTGGGAAACAAGCGATTCCAGGACGCCGAGCCCTGGAAGCTGGTCAAGGAGGACCGCGGCCGGGTGGCGGAGCTGCTGCGGGACCTGTCGTACCTGATCCGCGACCTGGCCGTGCTGCTCCACCCCTTCCTCCCCGCCACGGCGGAGCGCATCCGCGCCACCCTGGGGTTGGAGGCCTTGAGCTGGGACGCCCTCGGGGTGCCGTCGGGGATCGGGAGGGTACGGCAGCCGGAGCTGCTCTTCCGGCGCCTCGAGGACGAAGAGATCGAGGGATTCCGGCGACGATTTGCAGGAGAAACGACGATGAGTGACGACCTCAAGGAACGCTTCCGCGCCCGTATTGCCCTCAAGGTCGGCAAGATCACGGCGGTCGAGCGCCACCCGAAAGCGGACAAGCTCTACATCGAGACCGTGGACCTGGGGGGTGAAACCCGTCAGATCGTGTCGGGGCTGGTGCCCTACTACCGGGAAGAGGAGCTCGCGGGCCGGAACGTGATCCTGGTGACCAACCTGAAGGCCGCCCGCCTTCGGGGGGTCGAGAGCCAGGGGATGCTCCTGGCCGCAGAGCAGGGCGAGACCGTGGAGGTGCTCTTCGCCGACCACGCCCAACCGGGAAACGCGGTACGGCTGGCCGGTGACCCCGCCGAGGGCTCGCCCCGGGAGCTACCGGAGATCGACATCGAGGAGTTCGCCTCGATCCCGATCACGGTTCGCGGCCGCCGGGTGCAGGTGGACGGAACGGACCTGGTGTGCCGTGAGCTCCCGGTGGAGGCCACCAGGGTCGAAGAGGGAGAGGTGCACTGACGCTTCCCGCCCGGCGGCTTGCGTACCTGGCGCTCCTGCTTCTGGCGCTCTGCGGCGCGCCTTCGGCCGCGGAAGAGCTCCTCGCCGATCAGTGGCAGCTCGTCCTGCTCGGGGGGCGGCAGATGGGGAGCCTTCACGTACGTTCCTTCCTGCAGGAGGACGGGCGGGTGCGTACGGAGATGTACCAGAGCATGGCTCTCCGGCGCTTCGGGCAGAGCTTTCACGTTTCCCAGAAGGACCTCTGGCTCGAGGGGGACCAGCTCGAGAGGGTGGAGAGCGCCATCCTGATGAACGGCCAGCGCCAGGAGGTGACGGCGGAGTTGGGGCCGGACGGCCTGGTGGTGCGGCACCGGGAGGGTGAGCGCACCCTGGAGCGAGTCCTGCCGGCCCCGCGGCCGGTGCTCGGCGTGTATTCCGCAGGCCGACGGATCCAGGAGGCCGTGACGGCCGAGGCGGCAGCCTTGGGAGCGCAGGCCGGGTCTATCGATCAGCAGCGGACGTTGAGCTTCCAGCTCTTCTCCCCCGAAACGGGCGCAGTCGCGGAGGTGGACGTGGCCGTTCTCGGCCCGGGAGAGCTCGAGGATTCCCTGGGCAACACCCATCGGGGCATGCTGGTGGAGCAGCGGTCCACCGCCCTCCCGGGGGTCGTCACCCGGGAGATCTACGGCTCCGACGGCTCCTTCCGCTATTCGGTCTCAGACGTCGGAGTGGCTCTCGAGCTCATGCGACTCGGGGATGGGAGCGGGGCGGACCCGCTCGACCTGCAGGTCCCGCCTCCGGAAATGGGATTGTTCGACGTGTCGGCTCTCACGATCCCGGTGGCCGGCCTGCCGGCGCGCGCGGGCGCGCTGTGTGCCGTGGACCGCCTGCGCCTGCGTTTTCGCGGCCAAGGGCTCTCCGCGCTGGCGGAGGCTCTCCGGGCCTCGGAGGCGGACCTCGGAGGACGTGGGCCCCGGTTCGTCGAGGAGCTCGCGGCCCGGCCGGAGACTCTCCTGGTGGAGCTGCGGGCTCCGGAGCCCCCGGAACGCCTGGAGCCCCCGCAGGCGGGACGGGCCCCGGGGCCTCTCGAAGACTGGGTGCGCGACGGCTTCCATCTGGGCCTCGAGGATCCGCGGCTGCAGTCGCTTCTGGATCGCTGCCCGCAGCGGGAGACCTCGTGCCTGGAGCGGACCGTGTACCGCTTCCTGGCCCGCAAATCCCTGGGCCGCGGCTTCGCGGGCCTGGACGAAATTCTGGACTCCAGGGAAGGGGACTGTACGGAAGCCGCCCTGCTGCTGGCGGCGCTGCTGCGCAAGTCCGGGGTGCCGGCGCGCCTGGCCTATGGCCTGCTGCTCACGGAGGCGGGCCTGGTCGGTCACGCCTGGACCGAGCTCTGGCAGGGGGGGCGCTGGCACTGGCTGGATCCCTCCTTCCCGGGGGGGGCGCCCTACGGTCTCAAGCTGCGCCTCGGGGTGCTGGATCCCGCCGAGCCGGTGTGGGGCCAGCTGGGCACGACTCTCCTGATACTGCGCTCGGGGGTCCGGGCGGAGATGGCGCCATGACCCTGCAGCTCGAGCCCGCGGATCGCCGGCAGCTTGACGCCAACCCGGGCCTGCTGCAAAGCGGGTTTTGGGCGGCCTTTCGGGCCGGCCTGGGCTGGGAGACCGCGGCCTTCCGATGCAGGGCCGGGGAGGTCGAGCTCGCCCTGTCCGTCCTGGTCCGCCGGCTTCCCGGGGGCTTCCGCCTGGCCTACGTCCCTCACGGGCCGGAGCTGCCGGAACCGCTGCAGGGTGCAGGGGAGCTCGTGGTCGAGCTGGGCCGGACGCTGGAGGGCTTGCTGCCCCGCTGCCTGTTCCTGCGCTGGGACCCGCCCTGGGGGCGCGAGGGGGAGGGGGCGTTCCCGCCGGCCCTTGGGGCGGCCATCCCGGGGCAACCCCTGGTCAAGGCGCCCATGGACATCCAGCCCCCCAGCACGGTGCTCCTGGACCTGGCGCAGCCGGAGGAGGCCATCCTCAAGGGCATGAAGGGCAAGACACGCTACAACATCGGCCTGGCCGAGCGCCGGGGGGTGGAGGTCAGCGAGGCCGCACCTTCGGAGCTCCCGGCCTGGTACGCCCTGTACCGGCAGACCGCGGAGCGGGACCGGATAACTCTCCACTCGGAGGGGTACTATCGCCGCCTGTTCTCCCTGGCCCGGGAGTATGGCCCCGGCGCCCCGGAGCTTCGCCTGCTCCTGGCGCGCCACCAGGGAGAGCTCCTTGGGGGCATCATCGCGGCCTTCCGGGGAGAGCGGGCCTGGTACCTGTACGGCGCCTCGAGCACCGCGATGCGCAACCTGATGTTCACCTACGCCCTCCAGTGGCGGGCCATCCAGCTGGCCCGGGCGCACGGATGCACCAGCTACGACCTCTTCGGCATCCCCCCGAGCGACGACCCAGCCCACCCCATGCACGGCCTGTGGCGCTTCAAGACCGGCTTCGGCGGCCGGATCCTGAACCGCTACGGCTGCTGGGATCTTCCCTTCTCGGGGCTCGGTTATCGGGCCTACCGGGGCGTCGAGGGCCTGCGCAGGTGGTACTACCGGGGTTTGCGCAAGCGCCTGGGGCGGGAAGGGTAGCCTTCTATCGCCCCAGGGAGGCGTGATAGAATGGTTTCCGTGGGAAATCCCTGGAGTTCACGGTGACGGCAAGAGAGCTGCTGGAGCGCAACGGGGACTTTCGCAGCTCCCCTCTCCTGGACACGGCCAGAAAGCTGCACCGCCTCCTGGCGGCGGAGGCCGTGCCGTACGCGATCGTGGGAGGTCTCGCCGCCGTCCGCAACGGGGCGGTTCGGACCACGCAGGACGTCGATGTCCTCCTCCGGAGGGAGGATTGGGTGCGGGCTGCCCCCGTCCTGGGAGAAGGCTTCGACATCCAGCTGGACCGTGCGATCGACCGCGACAACGGCGTCCCGGTGGATGTCCTGTACGCGGGTGACGACTGGTACATGCTTCTGCCCCTGCCGGACCCGGTCGAGGTGGCGGAATTCGACCCTGGGCTGGGAGCGAACTTTCTCGGTCTCCCTCAGGTGCTCCAACTCAAGACGGCCGTGTACTTGGCGAGGAAACGGGATGAGGGTATCGAGGTGGCGGCCAAGGACCTCGGAGACGTGGTCGAGCTGCTCAGGGGCAACTCCGAGCGGGTGACGGCGTCGCTGTTGTCGGAACTCCACCCGGCGGTTCGCAAGGAGCTCAAGAGGCTTCTCAAGAAGCTGCGAATCGGGGCGTAGCGCGCCGGAGCCCCGCTACTTTTTCGGGGGGATCCCCCCGCCGGAGGAAGCCGCGGTCGGGATGCGGCCCGCGGGCATTTTGATCCTGACGCTCTCGCGCTCCTTCAGGGGGCGGCGCTTTCCCCCCACAACGATCTCCACGGGGTTCTTCCTGCTCTCGGTCAGCTTCTTGACCCGGACCTCCTCAGGGGTGAGCTCCAGCTCGAACCAGTTGTGCCGGTGGGTTACCTTGAGGCCCAGGCGCCGCCAGTGTACCGGCAGGTTGGGGTCGATCTCGATGGCGTCCTTGTACACGCTGATGCCGGCGAAGGACTTCACGACCAGGTCCAGGGTCCCGCCCATGACCCCGGTGTGGATCCCCTCCTCCGTGGTCCCTCCCTGGATGTCGTGGATGTCGCTTTCCAGTGCAGTCAGGAACCAGCGCCACATGTCGTTGCGGTGGCTGCCCAGGTGCTTGAGGATCCCGGAGTGGACGATGAAGCTCAAGGTGGAGCCGTGGCTGGTGCGGCGCACGTAGTACTCGTAGTTCTTCTCCATGAGCTCCAGCTCGTCCCCGACCTCGTGGCCCATCAGCTCCAGGATATGCTTGACCTGGCCGGGTGAGAGGAGGTAGTAGGTCATCAGGGTATCCGCCTGCTTGGAGAGCTTGTAGCGGTCCGGGGAGTCCCCTTCGGCCTTCAGGATCCGGTCCAGGCGTCCGATGTCGCCGTACTTGGCACGGTAGGCGTCCCAGTCCAGCTCCTTGAGCTCCATGTAGCCGGCGAACTGGGAGATGATGCGTTCCTCGGTGATGACCACGTTCAGCTTGCTGACGATGTCCTTCCAGCGCTCCATTTCCTGGGGCCGGAACCCGGTCTTCTCCTCCAGGATCTTCATCTCCCCGTTGGGAAGGTATTCCAGGGTCTCGATGGTCTTGTGCATGAGCCAGCCGACCATGATGTTGGTGTAGGCGTTGTCGTCCAGGCCCCCTTCCTCTTGCCCGGCATCGGGGTACTTCTCGTGGAACTCGTCCGGTCCCATGACCCCGCGGATGTGGTAGCGCTCATCCGACTCGTCGTACTCCGCGATGCTGGCCCAGAAGCGGGTGGTCTGCAGCAGGATCTCCGCACCGTAGTTGTGCAGGAACTCCAGGTCGTTCGTGCAGTAGAAGTACTCCCAGACCGCGTAGGCCACGGCGATGGAGACATGGCGCTGCCGGCTGCTCAGGTCGGGTCCCCACTTGCCCGACACGGGGTTGAAGTGCAGGACCTGGGTCTCTTCGTCCCCGTTGTCCGCGGTCTGCCAGGGGTACATGGCCCCGCGGTATCCGTGCTCCCGGGCGTAGTCCCGGGCTCCCTCGAGGCGTCGGTAGCGGTACAGCAGCAGGGAGCGGCTGATGTCCGGAAAGTGCAGGTTGTAGAAGGGGTAGATGAACAGCTCGTCCCAGAAGATGTGCCCCCGGTAGGCCTCCCCGTGGAGCCCCCGGGCGGGCATGCCGGCGTCGATTTTTCGGTTGTGGGGACTGGCGGTGCACAGCAGATGGTAGATGTGCAGGCGAATCGCCCGCTGGGCGAAGCGGTCGCCCTCGATGAACATGTCAGCCTTGTCCCACAGGGCCCGCCAGGCTTTGGTGTGCGCCTCCAGCAGCTCCCGGAAATGGCCGGCCTCCCGCACCGCCTCCTTCGAGGCCGCCTGCGGCATCAGGACGTCCCGATCCCTGGAGGTATGGAGGCTGACGACCTTCTCCAGGGTGTACGACTGCCCTTGCTCGACGTCGAAGTCGAACTGCTCGGCCACCCAGCCGGCGTCCTGTTCCACCGAGCGCTCGGCCTCCAGGGGCTCGTCTCCCCCGAAGAGGGTGCAGCGTGCCCGTACGAACACGTTGATCTTGGAGGTCACGGTGCGCACCTGCAGGAAGGTTCCGCTGTCGTCTCCGCCTGCGCTGATGGGGGCCAGGTGCCTGGAGTTGAGCTCCCGGTACCGGGGCACGCCGTAGTTGGTCACCGTCCCGTCGAGGCAGGAGCGCAGCGAGACGGGGCCGGACCAGTTCTGCGGCCGGATCGTGTAGCGCAGGGCGCCCAGATGGGGATCGGCCATGCTGGCGAACCTGCGGCTTTCCACGGTCGTGACCCGCCCCTTTCGGTCCTTGAAGGTCAGGGAGCGTTCCATGACCGCCTCGTGCATCCGCAAGGTCTGGCGGTAGTCCAGGACTTCCATGTCCACGGGACTCCGAAAGCGGCCGCCCGGCAGCTTGAGCTCCACGGGCAGCCAGTTGGGGCAGTTGACCAGGTCGTTGTTGGTGATGGTCTTGCGATAGACCACGCTGGGAAGGCGGTTGTACACCCCGGCGATGTACGTGCCGGGATAGTGGACCACTTCGTCGGCCCGGTTGCCCTCGAAGGCCCCCCGGGTGCCGAAGTAGCCGTTGCCGACCGTGGTCAGGGCTTCCCGCAGCCGCTCCTCCTGGGGCTCGAAGCCGTGGTAGCTGAGGGTCCAGCCGTCCTCTTCCAGGCCCCGGGAAAACCAGCCGTCGAGCTTGCCCGGGGTGAGCTCCCGCAGGTCCCGGACCACGATGTCCGCCCCGTGGGCGCGAAGCGCGGCTTCGGTTCCTGCCGCGGCGTCCTCGTTGGCCCGGGCCACTCCGACCACCAGGGCGAAGTTGCCGCGCCGCCCGGCCTCCACGCCGGAGATGGCATCCTCGACCATCATGCACTGGGAAGGGTGCAGGCCCAGGTTTTCCGCCGCCACCAGGAAGATGTCCGGGTCGGGCTTACCCTTCAGCCCGAGCTCCCGGGACAGGGTGCCTCCGACGATGGTACCGAACTCCCCGGCCAGCCCGCTCTTCTCCAGGATGTACCTGCAGTTCATGCTCGAGGAGGCCACGCCGATCCTGACCCCCTGTCCCTTGAGCTGCCGGATGAGCTCGAGGGTCGAGTCGAAAATCTCCACCCCGTCGGTGGCCACGAGCTCGCGGAACAGGCTGTTCTTGCGGTTGCCCAGCCCGCACACGGTTTCCCGATCCGGGGGGTCGGAGAGATCGCCGAAGGGCAGGTTGATGTCCCGGGATTCGAGAAAGGACTTGACCCCCTGGAAGCGCGGCTTGCCGTCCACGTAGGGGACGTAGTCCTCCTCGTGGGTGAAGGGGCGAAAGCCGTCGCCGTTGCCGCCGCTGCGGCGGCGCAGGTACCCGTCGAAGGTCTCCTTCCAGGCCCTGAAGTGGATCTTGGCCGTCCGGGTGACGACCCCGTCGAGATCGAAGATCGCGCCTTCGCATCTGCAGTTTCGCTTCATTGGGTCTCCTTTCCGAGCTCGCCGAGCAGGGCCACGAGCACGTCCGGCTCGCTGGCGATCCATGATCGAGGGGCAACGCCCCGCAGCGCGTCGCCCAGGGCGGTGTCCCGGGTCACGAAGATGCTCCAGGTTTCTCCTCCCGCCTCGATCGCCGCCCGAACCATGGGCAGGTCCGAGGAGGTGTCGCCGCAGACCAGGGTGGGGCCGCGCTCGAGCCCGAGGCCCAGCTCCCGGTCCAGGAAGCGGACGCCGTCCCCCTTGTCGAAGTCCCGACGGCCGTCCGCTCCGCCGCGCGCGTCTGGGTCGGCCGCCCCGTCGGCGTCCACGGTCAGCAGGATCTCCAGGTCCTTGCCGGTGTCCTCGGTCCGAAAAGTCCTGCGCTCCGGGTCCAGGTCCCGGAGCAGGTCCTCCACGGACCCCCGGAAGCGCCGGGAAAGAGCTTCGGGGATCGAGCCCCGGACGTCCTGGTGCGCCACGGTGGACTGCCCGAACTTGAGCTGCAGTCCCGAACCGATGAGCCCGAAGATCTCGAACTCCGGCCGCTCGAGCAGGCGGGCGAGCTCCTGGTTGAGGCGGTCGAGCGCGGCCTGCTGGGCTGCCGGTATGGGCAGGCGGTGTCGGCCCCCCTCCTCGTCC
>Ga0209164_1001337_pt1 | contig 32974 bp, 23 predicted proteins | sample MTBNYHSulfiMetaG_FD_187458 | JGI IMG/M metagenome (GOLD analysis project Ga0209164, IMG submission 187458) | Enrichment culture microbial communities from rom New York Harbor, USA that are MTBE-degrading - MTBE-NYH (New York Harbor Sulfidogenic)... | ecosystem: Environmental > Aquatic > Marine >... | reverse complement strand
ACGACTCAGCAATTCAACCGTTTGACTAAATGTGGAGGATGAAATGATGAAGGAAGCCGTAATTGTTGCCGCCTGCAGGACGGCAGTCGGAAAGGCCCCTCGAGGTATATTGAAAGATACCCGGCCTGAGGCCATGGGATGCGCTGTCTTAGGCGATCTCCTGAAGCGGGCCGGAGACCTGGATCCCATGCTCATTGATGATGTGATTATCGGATGCACCTTTCCGGAGGCGGTGCAGGGCCTCAATCTGGGAAGGGTCCTGGTGATGTCCATGCACTGGCCCGACCGTATCCCCGGAATGACCGTGAACCGATTCTGTTCTTCCGGTCTCCAGTCTATTGCCATCGGGGCCGAGAAAATCATGTGCGGGTACGCCGATGTGGTGATCGCCGGCGGCGTGGAATCCATGAGCCAGATCCCCATGGGCGGGAGTATGATGTATCCCAACCCGGCATTGGTGGACACGCGGCCGGGGGCTTTTACCGGCATGGGGCTTACCGCAGAAAACGTTTCCGAGAGGTTCAATGTCGGCAGGGATGAACAGGATGAATTCGGCGCCCGGAGCCAGCAGAAGGCCGAGGCGGCCATCAAGGCCGGAAGATTCAAGAGCCAGATTGTTCCGTTGACCGTGAAACGGCAGAAACAGCTCCCCAATGGGCATTTTACATATGAGGATTTTATTTTTGACACGGACGAAGGGATGCGGCCGGGGACGACCAAGGAGAGTATCTCCAAGATTCCGCCTGCCTTCAAGCCGAACGGGAGCGTCACCGCCGGCAATTCATCTCAGACCAGCGATGCGGCCGCAGGGGTGGTGCTCATGTCCAAGGAGAAGGCCAGGGAACTGGGACTGAAGCCCATGGCCACGTTCAGGTGGCATGCGGTAGAGGGGTGCGAGCCGGAATACATGGGGGTGGGACCTGCAGTGGCCATCCCGAAGGTCCTCAAGATTTCCGGCATGAGCCTCGATCAGATGGATCTGATCGAGTTGAACGAGGCCTTCGCAGCCCAGGCCATCTACTGCATCAAGAAGCTGGGGATCAATGAAGAGATCACCAACGTGAACGGCGGGGCCGTTGCCCTGGGACACCCCCTGGGATGCACGGGATCCAAGCTGACCACCCAGTTGATCTATGAAATGCAGGCACGAAAGTTGAGGTGGGGACTGGTCTCCATGTGCATCGGTTTCGGCATGGGCGCTGCGGCCATCCTCGAGGTGGAAGACTATTGAGAAGTGAAAATTGAAGATTGAGGCATTTGGAAAACATCTCTCGCAAAGAACGCAAACAGAGGGTCAATCATTTTGGTAGGTTGTCACTGTGTCCTCTGAGGGCTCTGTGAGAAATCCGAGAAAGGAGAAGATCAATGGGAAATGAGAAGATTTTTGCAGGGGGGGAGTTTTTGATCACGGATGCGGCCCCTGAGGAGGTATTTACCCCTGAGGATTTCACCGACGAACACAAGATGATCCTTGAGACGGCCAAAGGCTTTATAGAAAAAGAGATCCAGCCCATTGTCGATAAGCTGGAAGAGAAGGATCATGACTTGGTCCTTTCTCTCCTGGCCAAGGCGGGAGAGCTGGGACTCCTCGGAACGGACGTCCCCGAAGAGTTCGGCGGACTCGGCCTGGACAAGGTGAGCACGACCCTTGTGGCCGAGGCCATGGGCACGGCCGCTTCTTTCGGGGTCGTGTACGGGGCCCACACCGGGATCGGCAGTCTCCCGATCGTCTATTTCGGTAATGACGCACAGAAGGCGAAGTACCTGCCCAAACTGGCCTCGGGCGAATGGTGCGGGGCCTATTGCCTCACCGAACCGGGGGCGGGCACGGATGCCCTGAACGCCAAGACAAAGGCGGTCCTCTCCGAGGATGGGAAAACCTACGTCCTGAACGGAGAAAAGATGTTTATCACCAACGCAGGATGGGCCAGCAGCTTCATCGTCTATGCCAAGGTGAACGGCGAGCAGTTTACCGGTTTTATTGTGGAAAAGGATTTTCCCGGTGTTTCCACGGGCAAGGAAGAGAAAAAGATGGGGATGCACGGGTCCTCCACACGGCCGGTCATTCTCGAAGACGCCCAGATTCCGGTGGAAAACGTCCTGTATGAGGTGGGGAAGGGCCACAAGATCGCCTTCAATATCCTCAACATCGGTCGGTGGAAATTGGGCGCCTCGGCAGTAGGGGGGTGCAAGGCCTGTATCACAGAGGCGGTAAAATACGCCAACGGCCGGCTCCAGTTTAAGGTCCCGATCAGCACATTCGGCATGATCAAGACCAAACTGGCCAATATGGCCGTCAAGACCTATATGAGCGACAGCATGATGTACCGTCTGGCCGGCATGTTCGACAACCGGCTGGGGCTGCTGGATGGAGAGGCCAAAAAAAGCGGTGCGGAGAACGCCAAGGCGATCGAGGAATATGCGGCTGAATGTTCAATTACAAAGGTCTATGGTTCCGAGGCCCTCGACTACTGCGTGGATGAGTATGTCCAGATCCTGGGAGGGTATGGATTTTGCGCAGAATACCCTGCCGAGCGGTATTACAGGGATTCCAGGATCAACAGGATTTGGGAAGGGACCAATGAGATCAACAGGATATTGGTCCCCGGGACCATGCTGCGGCGGGCCCTTCAGGGGAGGTTGAACCTCCTTCCCGCGGCCCAGGCCATCGCCGGCGAACTCATGACCTACTCGCCCCTGTCGGTGCAGTTGCCGGATACGCCGCTCGCCCTCCAGGAACACATGGTCAGGATGAGCAAGAAGATCGCCCTGATGGTGGCCGGGGTGGCCGCCCAGAAGTTCGGCGCGAATCTGGCCAAGGAGCAGGAAGTACTGGCGAAAATCGCCGAGATCGTCATTGAGGTCTTTGCAATGGAGAGCGGCCTGTTGAGGACCCTTAAGATCATTGCCAGGGACGGCGAAGAAAAGGCGAAATACCAGATCGAGGCGGTCAAGGTCTACGTGGACGAGATGATTCCCCAGATCGAATTGTGGGCCAAGCAGGCCGTCGCCTATGTGGAAGAGGGAGACATGTTGCGGACCCAGTTCGCCGGAATCAAAAAACTGGCCCGGTATCAGCCGATCGACGGCATCCGCCTCAAACAGTCCATCGCCGCCAGGATCATCGATCTGGAGGCATATCCCTTTTGATTGACGATTGTTGATTGACGATTGCTGATTTGTGACTTATATTCTCAACTCTTGGGATAAACAGAAGAGGATCTGTCGGGGCAGGTCCTCTTTTTCATTCTAATACGGGCCACCCCCGTAACCCAAGGGTGCCCAGGTTTCGGGTTCAAAAACCAGCAACGAGCAATGCCGCAATAAAAGATGGGATCTTTGACCCGTAGCGAGTATCCAGTATCCAGCAACAGGCAACCTTATCCAACATTGAGCGAGGTTTTTTTAGATAGTGAACGAGATTCAGAAATTACGAAATATCGGTATCAGTGCACACATTGATTCGGGCAAGACGACCCTGACCGAGAGGATCCTCTACTACACCAAGCGGATTTTTGCCATCCACGAGGTTAAGGGGAAGGATGGGGTGGGCGCCACCATGGACTCCATGGAACTGGAGAAGGAGCGGGGCATCACCATCGCCTCGGCCGCCACCCACTGCGAATGGAAAGGACATCGGGTCAATATCATCGATACCCCGGGTCATGTGGATTTCACCATCGAAGTGGAGCGGGCCTTAAGGGTCATGGATGGGGCCGTCCTGATACTCTGCGCGGTCGGGGGCGTTCAATCCCAGTCCATTACCGTGGACCGGCAGATGAACCGGTATGCGGTCCCGCGGATCGCATTTATCAACAAGTGCGACCGGTCGGGGGCCGATCCTTATAAGGTCGTTGACCAGTTGCGCCATAAGTTGAATCATAACGCCGTCCTCATGCAGATCCCCATAGGCCTTGAAGCCGAGCTGTCGGGGGTGATAGACCTCGTTTCCCTGAAGGCCGTCTATTTTGAAGGCCCCCATGGTGACGATATGCGGATCGGCGAGGTCCCCGAACCCATGATGAAAGAGGCGCTGGCCAGACGTGAGGAGCTGCTGGATGCCGCCGCCATGTTCTCTGATGAGCTCATGGAGGCCGTTTTCGAGGAGCGCGTGACCGAGGCCCTGATCCATGCGGCAGTTCGGAAGGGCACTATTTCAAGGATGTTGACGCCCGTATTCTTGGGGTCTGCTTATAAGAACATCGGCGTACAGCTTGTATTGGACGGCGTCAACCAATTCCTTCCCTCCCCGGCTGAGGCAAAAAATACGGCCCTTGACCTGGACCGGGATGAAGCCGAGGTCGCGCTCCAAACAGATCCCGAGGCACCGGTTGTGGCCCTGGCATTCAAGCTGGAGGTGACGCCGTACGGGCAGTTGACCTATCTCAGGATCTATCAGGGGTCCCTCAAAAAGGGAGACGATCTCGTCATTACCCGCACAGGGAAGAAGATCAAGGTGGGGCGTCTGGTGAGGATGCATGCGGATCAGATGGAGGACCTGACCTCGGCCGGTGCTGGCGATATTATCGCCCTTTTCGGCGTGGAGTGTTATTCCGGGGATACCTTTACGGACGGCCGTCTCAACTACAGTATGTCTTCCATGTTTGTCCCCGCGCCGGTCATTTCGCTGTCCATATCCCCTGAGGACAACAAGTCCCAGGATAACATGTCAAAGGCCCTGAACCGGTTTGTCAGAGAGGATCCCACCTTTAAATCTTATGTGGACGAGGAATCCGGAGAAACCATCATATCAGGTATGGGAGAGCTCCACCTGGAGGTCTATGTAGAGAGAATGAAGAGGGAATTCGGCGCCAATGTGGTGACCGGCATTCCTCAGGTGGCCTACCGGGAGGCCATCACCCGGGAGGCCGCGTTTGACTATACCCACAAGAAGCAGACCGGCGGTTCGGGTCAGTACGGGAGGGTGGCAGGTTTTATGGGCCCCTCTGAAGAGGATGCCTATGAATTCGTCAACCAGATCAAGGGAGGGGCGATCCCCACGGAATATATTCCTGCCGTGGATAAGGGGTTCCAGTCGTGCCTTCATAAGGGGCTCGCTCTCGGATTCCCTGTGGTGGGGATGAAGATCACCATCAACGATGGAAAAGCCCATAGTGTGGACTCTTCTGAGCTGGCCTTTTCCCAGGCTGCGGTGGGCGCCTTCAAACAGGCCTACCGGAAGGCCGGGCCGGTCATTCTCGAACCGGTCATGAAGGTATCCGTGGAAGGGCCTTCCGAGTTTCAGGGCAATGTCATGGGGTCCATCAATCAGCGACGGGGTCTTATCATGAGTTCCACGGAGGACGGAAATTTTACCACCATCGAGGCGGAAGTCCCACTGTCGGAGATGTTTGGTTATGCGACGGTGCTCAGGTCCCTGACCCAGGGGAAGGCGGAATTTACCATGGAGTTTTCAAAATATGTGAGACTTCCCGAGTCCCTGGCAGAGGAACTCAAGGCAGATTTAAGCAAGAAAAAAGGAGATAAAAAATAGTGAAAGATTTCATTTCGGTCAGTCCGCTGAAGATCCTGGAAAAATCATCACACGGGCAGTTGGGGCCGGGGAACCTGGGCGTCCTCGTGGCCCGGGCCGGAGTCGGCAAGACCGCCTGTCTGATTCATATCGCGTTTGATAAGATTTTTCGTAAGGAGAAGCTGGTCCATATTTCTCTTGAAGAGGGGCCTGAGAAGGTGGCCTCCTACTATAACGTCATCTATTCCGACCTGCTGAAGGCCCTCCGTATGGATGATGATGAGGAATATCGGTTTCTTATGGAGCGCAACCGGATGATCCTCGCCTATCTCAATCAAAGTTTTGACCTGGCGCGCCTTGAGGCCAGCCTCAAGAACCTGGCGGAGCGCCTCGACTTCAAGCCCGACACCCTCATTATCGATGGCCTGGATTTTGAAAATGCCGGAAGGCCGGTGCTCGAGGAACTGAAGAAGATGGCCGGGGAGTTTGGAGTGGAGATATGGCTCTCAGCCCTGTCCCATCGCCACATCAGCGAGGTCAATGAGAGGGGCATCCCCTATCCATGCCATGAACTGGATGATCTCCTCAGCATTGTTATCCAGTTGCAGCCGGAACGCTCCGGCATCCTTCTGAGACTTCTGAAAGACCACGACAGGTACCAGATCCCGGAGAACAGCATCGGACTCGACCCCAACACCTTTCTGGCCCTGGAGTGAGGAACGGGAAATGAAGGTCAATTGCCAGGAACATCGGCAATCCATGGAGCTGCTGGGTCTCAAGCTGAGACTGGAACAGGGCCTTATAGACCCGGAGGAAAGGGATGAGATTGAGAAACGGATCCGGGCGCTCGAAAAGGACCTCAAGCTTGATTGATCCTGTTCCTGAGCGACTTCATAGGACCGGCACAAGACGATTTCCGAAGATATTTGATTCCTTCCATGGGAAACATCTTCTCATGGGGAACTCGCATCGAGATGCCGGGGCCGGTAAGCCATGAAATTTTCTCTGTTCGAATGGATCAGGATTACGCCCCTGAGATTTAAGGTCTGGCCGCGGCTTTCCCCGCGATAAGCCTGAAAATACGGCGGCCTTCCGCCAGTCACACAAAAATGTCGCCGAAAGGCCCTTCCCCCCGGACATCGGCAAGGGCCTGGGCTGCAAAAGCCCCCCGTCTGTCCCAAAATCCGCTCATCTCCTTTCCGGCAAGTCCCCAGCCTCCGAGCGCCTTCCTAAAAAAATGGGGAATCAGATGGTGGCGCCTTCGAAATAGTAGACGCGGACCGGTTGCCGCTTGGTATTATAACCCATAAAGACAAATCCTGTGCGCGGTTCCACGGCTGTGCGAAACCGCTCGGCAAGGGAGGGGTTTTCGAGGATAAGGAGGATGCCGATGGGCCCCCGACCCTCGGTCGAGATGAATTGCCCTTCAAAAAAGCCGCGGGTCCGCAGAAGCAGGTCGAGGGCGAGTCCCTTTCTGCGATAGTCGACGGAGGTCATGGAACGATAGAAATAGAAACTGTTTTGAAATCGTTTGATATGGTGTGCCTTGGCCGTGCAAAGGGCAGCGATCGCGCCCCCGGGGGCGCGTGCAACAAAGACCGTTTCCTCGGCCCTTTCCTCGGGGTCGGCCAAAAGGGGGAGGGCCTCATGACCTTCCCAGAAATCCATGATCTCCGCTCTTAGTTGCGCGCCTACTTTTTGCCATACGCACGTAAACGAAAACATCGCTTGATCCACGCTTAAGTCCTGTTCACCCTATCCAGGGACCTTATGATGGCAGCTCTCCAAATAAAATCCACAAGGGGGACCTTTCGCCGAATTTCCTGAAGACCGGCGCCTATGCACCTTCTATGGCGACCATCCTCTCACCGCGCTGGCGGTAAAGCGCCGGGTCCACGACCCCTGCCATGGCCTCCGCACAAAGATGCCCGCCCAGGAAGGTGCGGATTTGCTCTGCCGCCTCCAACGGATGCCGGATGCATTGGTTGTGGAGAAGGTAAAGGGCAGGGATCCGCTTCTGCGCAAGGATCCGTTTTGCTGCCGTGGCCTGTCTCCCAAGAACCCTTGCCAGATCAGGGTCCGAAAGCCTGGCGCCTTTTTTCCCCTGCCTCTCGATGAGGGTTTTCTGGGACGCGATGACCTCCTCGGTGTCCCGTTCCACAAAGATCACCCGGTAGGTGAGGTCCTGTTTCAGGCGTCCCAGAAGGGGCGCCACGATCTTAATGGCCTTTCCCCGGGCATCGGACAGCCACGAGACATCTGCGTGCAGACGCTTGACCGGTGCGTATTCCAGATACCCCTTCGGATTGTCCTCATCGGCCTTTCTCAGGTCGTCCGCCATGATGTCAAGCCCCCCGGCCTGGAGCATCTGCATGATCATGGAGGTCCCTGCGCGGGGCAGACCCGTCACCACGACCACGGTGTCGGACAGGTCCTTGGGAGGCGCATCCAAAATCTCGGGGACGTTCTGTTCCGCCTCGCGGTCCGCTTCTCCCAAAAGACCCGGAGATTCCCATACCCGGTCTGAAAGGGCCTTCTGCGCCCTTTTGAACTCCCGGATCTTCCTGGCGGCATTGCGGGCAGATCGTGCGTGTTCGGATGCCTTTTGCTTGTTCCCAAGCCTCCGTTTGTAGAGATAGGCCAGTCGTTCATGAGCCTCTGCAAAATCGGGATTTTGGTGTACGGCCATCTTGAGGGCCAGCAAGGCCTCGGGGAGCCTTCCCTGTCGGTGGCGGGCCACGCCCAGCAGGTAATGGGCGGTCGGGTTGTGATAGATGCGGCCCAGGGACTCGTAGGCCGCATCGCAGGCCTCTTCCAGTCGTCTTGTGGCCAGGCGGCTCCGGCAAATTCCCAGGTAGGCCTCGGCGTTGTCCGGGTCCAGACGGAGGGCCGCATGGAAGGACTGTTTTGCATCGTCCCATCGTTGCATCCTGAGATAGACCTGGCCCAGCTTGACATGAAGTGCCGGATCTCCTGGGTTCATGGCCTCCGCCCCCTTGAGATGCCCCAGGGCCTCTTCGTCTTTTCCCTCCTCAAAGAGGAGGGTCGCCCTCAGGTATGCCACGGCGTACGGGTTGAATGAGGCCTGAGCCACCAGGGACCGAAGCCTTCTCCCCTGGGCCTCGGTGATCTCTTCGGGCGTTTTGTCCTTCATCTCTTCTTTTAAGGCTTTGAAGGTTTCACGGGCCTCGGCTGCATCCCGCTGTTTGCGTGCAAAGGTCTCCTCCAGGATCCCGCGGGCCTCCCGGACCCGGCCCAGGGCCTGGGAGCAGGTGACGAGCTGAATCCCGAACCGGTATTGATCGGGCCAATCCGCAAACAGAGACGCCAGGATGGGAAAGGCCTTGCCGTAAAGCCCGGCATCCATATAGGAGCGGGCCAGGTTGTATTCCAGTTCCCGGACCGTCTGGGCCGCAGCCTTGGTCCTGTCTGCATCGGGCGGCTCGATATAGCCCAAGGCAGCCAACTGGTTGAGGGCCTCCTGGGCCTCCACCGGGTCCATCCGTTTCTCGGGCGGATGCATCCCCGACTCTCCAGGGACAAGATCCCAGCCCTCGATTGCGGTGATCTCGAGAGGGAGATCAAAGGCATTGGCGAGGGGCCGTCCATCCATATCCTGGCCCACCGGCAGGCCGAACAGGGTCAGGACGGTGGGACACACATCCAGGAGACTCGCCCCGAATACCGTCTCATCTTTTTTTATGCCGGGCCCTTGAATGACAAAGATCCCATAGGGCCGGTGCTGTGCAGCCGGACCCGCAGGCTCCAGGGGCACATGGAGGGGCCTCAGGTGGTCCGACTGAAACCCATGGTCCGAGACCAGGAGTATGGTGGTATCCTTCCCGGCCACTTCAAGAAGCCTTCCCAGCATCTTGTCATGAAAGATGTATCCGTTCTCGATCACCTGTCCGTAGGTCTCGAAGTCTTTTTCCGGGATGTGGGGCTGGCGGGGCGGGTGATACCGCATGAAGGCATGGGAGAAATGGTCGATGGCATCGAAATAGACGGCCGCGAAATCCCAGGGCTCATGGGTCATGATGGCCGTTGCGGCCGAAAGGATGGTGGCCCCGTCGCAGATGATGCGCGACAGGGTCTCGAGCCTGTGGTCCTTGTCTTGTTCCACCTGGGCGGCCCTGGGCACAAAGGGAAGGATATGCCCTGCGTTAAGTTTTTGGGGGTGCCACCGCAAAGCGGCCAGATTGCGGGCAAGCCGTCCGGGATGCACCGTGCCCGGACGCAGGGGCCAGGGCCGGCCCAGAGGAGGGTAATGACCCGTGTAGAGGTTGGAGACCATCACCCCGTTGATCGGTTCGGCCGGGTGGGAGGGCCACCATCCCACCACCACCGACCTTTTCTCCTCCTGGGACAGGATGTTCCAGATGGCCTTTGTCTTGCGGGAGAGGCTGGAAACCGGCCGGATCCCCCCGGCATCGGGGTCGGGCTCGGTGAACCCATGGATGCCGTGTTTGAAGGGCCGCTTGCCCGTGGCGATGGAGGTCCACAGCATAGGGGAGAGGTCCGGATGGAGGGTGGCCAGATTTCCCATAACACCTTCATGGACCAGCCGTTCCAGGTTGGGCATTTTGCCGGCATCCAACAGCGGGTGTATGACCTTCCAATCGGCCCCATCCCACCCGATCAGAAGCACCCGTCGGCAGAGGGGTTCAGATCTCTTCACGCCGTTTCTTCAGCCAGTGCGACCCTGACGCCACGATGAGGGCCGCCAGAAAGATCATGCCCCACTCATTCAGGGTCGGGATGGGTGGGGTCGGGCCTTGATCGCCAGCCGCGATGGACCTGCCGGCTACATCTTCGTAGGCCCATCCCGTGATCCGCCCCTCCGACCAGCCCGGGGGATCCCATGTGCCCTCAAAGGCGATCCAGCCATAATGGGTGTTGCCGTCGACCTGGAACCGGACCCCAAGGAAACCTTGCTGGTCGATAAAGTTACCGACTCTATAAGAGTAGCCATATGTGTAGGTCCCTGCGGTGTGTATCCCATAAAAGATTCCTGCTGCCAGGTAGCCGTAAGATGTCCACGCGCCTGCCATTCCCTGCGACACCATATCGCCCTGCTGGAGTCGATAGGGAACGGGATAGTGAGTCGAGCCAACCGCGCTGTTGCCCGTATTCCCTATCAGTCCCATAAGTTGATTGGTGAAGAAAAGCGTCGTATTGATACCGTAGTACTTGGAATAAACAGTTCCGTAATGCACAAAGGAAAAGTCCGCAATCCCATCCCCGTTGAGGTCCACGTCTACGACGGTATGGTCGCGGTTAACCACGAGGTCCTTGGGACCGCTCCAGTGGATGGCGGCCTGGGCAGGGGCGGTCACGGCCATCGCCGCGCCTGCCGCGGTGGCATAGGCCGCGGCATGCTTGAAGTTTCTATGCTTGGATGTGGATTGCTTCTTTTTCATGGTTCTTCTCCCTGTTCAACAGGATTGGCCCTGCGACCGATGCGCCGAATAGCGCCGTCAATGTTAGGGCCGACACAACCAATGCCTCATTATCAAATCAGGGATCTCTTGTCAATCCTGTGTTTACACGGTCAGCAAATCTCATTTTGCTTTTCACTGTGATGCGATCCCTTTGCAGTCGGGCCGTTCGGCCCCCAAAAATCGCCTGACGGCGACGCTACGAACGAGATACGTGGCATCCTCCATCGAAAAATCAAAATCACTGTTACACGATCAATGGGTCCTATCCGTATCATGTTCCGGACTCTGGGGTTCTGGTCATCGGAAGAGAGTAAAAGGGCGCTCTCCCACCGTCGCATTCCCAAGGCCAGGTCATGCCTCTCGCGTTACGATAATTCATTCCTTGCCCAGTAGGAGGCGATGGATGAACTGGGGGGTGGTGTAGACCTTGAAGTCTTGACTCCTGAGTTTGGCATTGCTGAGGTTGTGGACACAGGAGTTGCATTCGGTGAGGAGGATCTCGGCCCCCACCGCATCCACCTCTTCCAGCCTTCGCCGGGCCATGGCAATGGAATTGGCCGGGTAGGCCCCCCGTACCCCCCCTCCGGCCCCGCAGCAGAGGGCGTTCACCCGGTTGTTGGGGAGTTCCACAAAGTCGGGCGCTATTCTCTGAATGGTCTTTCGCGGCGCGTCGTAGATGCCCGCATGTCTTCCCAGGTCGCAGGGGTCGTGGTAGGTGACCTTTTTGTCGGTGGTGACCCCAAAATCGCAATCGCTGAGAAACTGGGAGAGGTGGACCACTTCAATCCCCTCCTCCTTTAGCTCCCCGTACTGGGGCTTGTCGTTGAAGGTCCGGAAGCAGTAGGGACAGCCCGTGATGACGGTTTTACAGCCCGTGGCGAGGATGCGGTCCACGTTGGTTTTCACGTGACCCTCCTGAATGGCATGGCCCAGATCTTCCAGGACGCCTGAGCAGCAGGCCTCATCAATGAGGGTATAGTCCACCTGCAGGTGATCCAAAAGGGCGAGGGTCTCTTCCGTGGCCTCCTCTTCCCGGTAGGACCCCACACATCCCACAAAGAACACACAGGGCGCCTTCCGGTTGCGCTCCCGTCCGAAATCCGGGGGCCCCTCTTCCCCGTAGATATTGGGACTGTTCCGGAGCACCTTGTTCATCGCCACAAAGGCCGGATGGCAGGAGCCCATTTTGACCATATCCTTTCGGACGCTCTTGATGATCTCCGGCACGTTGACCCCCGATGGGCAGTTCTTGGCGCAGCTTGCACAGGTGGTGCACTGAAACAGGGTCTCGATCAATTCGTCGCTCAGGGGGGTGTTGCCGTCCATGACCTCTTTGAGCAGCAGCATCTTCCCCCTGGCATTGAAGGCCGGCCGTTTCGTGAGCCCGAAGACCGGACAGACGGCCCTGCAAAACCCGCAACTGGAGCACCTCAGCACCTGGTCCCGAAACTTCTCTTCAAATTCGTATATCGTATCCATACTATGCCGCCTCCAGGGCCATCTTGCCGGGGTTGAGGATGTTGTTGGGGTCGAAAAGGCGTTTGATGCCCCTCATATATTCCATGCTCCGGGCGTCGTGCTCCATCCCCATGAACCGGGCCTTGGCCAGCCCGATCCCATGCTCGCCGGTGAGAGTGCCGCCCAACTGGATGACCTTTTCAAAGAGTTCGCCGGAGGCCGCTTCCACGCGATGTATCTCTTCCGGTTGGGTCCCGTCGAAACTGATGACCGGGTGGAGGTTTCCATCTCCCGCATGACCCACCGTGGGGATGATCAGATGGTGCTTCTTGGCGAGATCCGATATGGCCCGAAGCATCTCGGGCACCTTGGACATGGGCACGGCCAGGTCCTCCACAAAGAGGTTGTTGTTGATCCGGGCCATGACCCCATAGGCGGTCTTGCGCGCGGTCCAGAGGGCCTCGGCCTCCTCCCGGTTGGCGGCCCGCCTGACCATGGACGCGCGATTGCGTTCAAAGATCTCCACCACCCTGTCGATCTGATATTCCGTCTCTTCCCGGGTGTAGCCGTCTGTTTCGGCCACCAGGATGGCCTCCACCTCCGGCAGATTGAGGGTGGTGTTCTGGTTGATGGCCTTGAGGGTCTGCTGGTCCACGATCTCCAGGGCGCAGGGAAGGATGCCCGAATGCATGATCTGGCTGATGGCCCTGCCCGCATCCTCCAGATCGTCGAACATGGCCATGGCCGTGGAGAGCATGGGCGGTTTGGGATTTATTTTGAGGGTGATCTCGGTAATGACCCCCAGGGTCCCCTCAGAACCCACAAAGAGCTTGGTCATGTCGTAGCCCGAAGAGGTCTTCATGCATCGGGACCCGGTGCGCATGAAACTCCCGTCCGCCAGGGCCACCTCCAGGGCCAGCACATAGTCTTTGGTGGTCCCATACTTGGCCCCCTTGATCCCGCCGGCGTTGGTGGCCACGTTGCCGCCCAGGGTGCACACGCTGCCGCTGGCCGGGTCCGGGGGGAAGAAAAACCCGCGGGGGGCCAGCTTCCTGTCGAGATCCGCATAGACCACACCGGGCTGGACCACCGCGAGGCGGTCCTCGATGTTGATCTCGAGGATCTTATCCATCCGGCCCATATCCATGATCAGCCCCCCCCTTAGAGGGACGGCCAGGCCGGCCAGCGAGGTGCCGGCCCCCCGGGCGATTACGGGAAACCGCTCCTCATTGGCCAGACCAAGAATGGACGCCACGTGCTCTCTCGTCAAGGGCCAGACAGCGGCATCCGGCCGGTGTTTGAACTCGGAGGCATCCTTGGCAAAGGCAATCCGGTCGATGAGGCTGTCCGTAAAGTTCTCTTTGCCCACGATGGCCCTGATGGCGTCTTTTATTTTTTCATCCATCGGTTGGTTTTCCTTTCAAATTCCTTTTGATCTGTTTTCCCTGTTTCTCGAATCCCCGCTTTTCACCTTAAGCCATCAGGGAGATCAGGTTGCCCGAGGCATCGAAGGAGAGGTCTATGGGATCGTCTGCGATTAGAACGCCTTCTCTTTGCTCCAGCTCGGAAAGGCAGCCTTGGGATACGAGCAGCCGGGTTAGTTCCAGGGTGTTCCGGATATGGACCATGCGAAGGTCATCCAGGGAATACGGCCTCAAGGTCATGAGGGCGGCCGCGATCGCATCCCGGTCGTTTTCATAGGTGAGCGGAATCTTGCCTGCCTCGGGGCAGCAGGCAGTCAGGCAGTTGATGGCCGTGGCAGCAACGTCCATCTTGTCCACCAGCCTGCGGGTGGTGAAATCAGCCTGGCCAATGCCGAGCGCGCTTCCTTCCGTCCCTTCCGTGAGGTCCCGGACAAAGATGCGGGTGACCCTTGGAAGGGGTCTCCGGGCCCCGTAGGCGCAGACATCCCGCCCCACCACATTGGGATCAATCCCCTCGCCGCTGATATCCTTTCCCATTTCATCAATGATCAAGAGATCGATTTCGTCCAGGGGGAGGAGGGGGAGGCTTTCTCTCGCCTGTTTCATCAGTTTTGTCTCCATGTCCTCGATTTCCGGGGCCGGCGCCATTTTCAGCAGGCAGGTCTCATGGTCCTGATTCTCCAACAGACCCACGCCGAAAAGGACCCGGCAGCGCTTGAGCAATTCCTTTCCCGCCTTGCTGATGATGGTGAACTGGTCCCGGACAAGGGAGAGCCGATGGTAATGCTCCGCCCCCTTCTGGTTCCCCATGCCGATGGCCATCATCTTAACAAGACCGCTTTCCGTAGGGCCGATGAAATTGGTGTGGGGCTTGATCCGGTTGATGAGGACGATGCCTGCGGCCTCCTGGGCCAGCCGGTCCACGAAGAGGGGAATGCCGTCGGCCTCGCCCATGGGAACCACGTCCATGGTGGCCTCCACAGGGGCGCCCACCCCCTCCTCCGTGATGCCCCTCAGTCTCAGGACCTCCTTCTGGCCTTCAGCCGTTGCCCCGCCGTGGGAACCCATGGCCGGGGTCACAAAAGGCCTGCATCCGGCCGCCTTGAGCCTCGACACCACATCCCGCACCACCACGGGGAGATTGGCGATCCCCCGGCTTCCCACACCCACGGCCACTCTCCCCCCCATCGGCAGAACCAGCCTGTCGGTGAGGAGGCGCCACTCCCGCTCCGTCTCACTTAACACATCCACGGCCGGCGGCACCCGAAACCGCTGCCGAACCATCCGCATCTTTGGAAGCTGCAACTTCCGGTCAGGCATGACGCCCATATCCTTTCCTCCTCATGGTCCTCTAATCGTGATCGCCTTCTTATACATGGAAAAGGAATGAATTGCACCTTATCTCTCAGTACGGTTTCGTCAAAGGGAACGGTTCACCGATCCCGATGGGAAAGAGCACAAGGGTCCGGGTTTGGCACGCGGATGCGGGCGCGTGAAGCAGGCAGAGGATACTCATGTCAATCCATTGACGACCTAGCTGATTCCTCCGCCGGCCGGCGTGAGGAAAAACCCCTTTCTCCCCTGCCGGGGAGCCTCCCGCCCCTGTTCAGAGACGCAGAACAGGAATGCGGCTGCCATATGAACCCTTGTGGCATGCATTTTGCTAATAAAGTGGTCCACCAAGGCATGATCTCCTTGCAATGAAACGAACAACTGAGAGCATGAGCATTGGGGAACGATTGCTCATAAAAAATAGCCCGTGGAAGACAAGGGAGAAGATGAGGGGATGAAGATGTTGAACAGGAGAAAGCTCGGTGCGCGAATCCTGGCGCCGGTGGTGGTGGTAACGGTCCTCTTCTCGATCGTGTTGTTCCTGTCCGGCAATACGTTGATCGAAAGGACGATCCGGATGAGCCTGAACGATCTCATCAAGGCCAAGTTGGCCGAGATCGATGTCGCCCTGGATCGCGTCGCCGGGGCGGCCCTGGGACAGGCCGCCCTCTTCAGCCGGGCGAATCCGGTTTTAGAGGCCTACGCCACGGCCTACCGGGGGAACATCGGCGAAGCGTCGGATCCGTCCATGGAGAGCGCCCGACAGCAGTTGCGGGGCTATTTCAATTCCATCGAAACCGGCTACCGGGATGTGTTTAACGGAAATCACCTGCGCCTTCATTTTCACGTGCCGCCGGCACGGAGTCTGCTGCGTCTGTGGAAGAAGAAGCAGGATCAAAGCGACGATTTGAGCGGGTTCCGGGAAGCGATCCTGGCCATCAGCAAGGGGAAACACGATCCGATCAAGGGGATTGAGGTCGGCCGGGGCGGTTTCGCGATTCGCGGCATTGCGCCGATCCATTCCGTTGACGGATCATATCTGGGGTCGGTGGAGGCCCTTTCGGATTTCGATCCGGTGGTGAAGGACAGCGTATCGGATGACCGCGAGTATCTGGCTGTCTACATGAACAAGGAGCACCTCACGATCGCCACGGGGTTAAAGGATCAAAAGAACCATCCGGTCTTGGGGGATGCGTTTGTATTTGTGAATTCGACCCGCAGGGAAGTGACCGACCCGTTGATACGCGCGAGCCTGCTGGAGGAGAGCCGGGTCAACGGAAAGGCCGAACAGGTGATGGGAGACTATATCCTTACGGCGGTTCCTATCAAAAGCTACAGCGGTGAACAGGTCGGGGTGATGGCCTATGTCTATGATGCACGGGGACCGTTCCGTATGCTGAAAATGATTCGAGCCGGTGTCGTGGGGTTGTGCGCGCTCCTGCTGCTGGGGATTGTCGGTCCGCTGGTGTTCGTGGTGCGCTCAATAACGAGTCCTCTGAAAAGGGTGATCGAGGCCCTGAATCTGAGTTCGATGCAGGTGCTGGATGCGTCGACCCATGTGGCCTCTGCGAGTCAGTCGCTGGCCCAGGGGGCGGCGGAACAGGCTGCGGGGTTGGAGGAGGCCTCGGCCACGCTGACGGAGATTGCAACACTGGCGAAGGAGAACGCAACCCATTCCCAGTCGACGGTGGATCTCATGAACGCGACGACGCGTGCCGGACAGAGGGCGAATCATTCCATGGGGGAGTTGAGCCAGTCCATGACGGACATCCGTCAGGCGAGTGAGAAGGTCTCACGCATCATTCGGACCATTGACGACATCTCGTTCCAGACGAATCTTCTGGCACTGAATGCGGCGGTGGAAGCGGCGCGCGCAGGCGAGGCGGGTGCGGGCTTTGCAGTGGTGGCCGAGCAGGTGCGCAATCTGGCCACCCAGGCGGCGGAGGCGGCCCGCGATTCCTCGTCGAGCATCGAAGAGACGGTGAAGAAGGTTCAAACGGGCGGCGAATTGCTCGAGAGTGCGATGGAGGCCTTTCGGGAACTGACGGGGAATGTTGAACAGGCGGAAGTCCTGATCAAGGATGTTGCGGGCGCTTCAGGGGAGCAGGCCCAGGGGGTGGACCAGATCCATTCGGCCATCTCGGAGATGGACGGGGTGGTGCAGACGAACGCCGCGAACGCGGAGGAATCGGCGGCCGCGGCCCATGAACTCAGCGATCAGGCCGGGCAGATGGAGTCCTACGTCAAGGAACTGTCAGTGATCGCGAATGGGCGGCCCTCGGACGCCTGAGGAGTGTGATCCGGGGTCGGACCAATATAACCTTTTGATCCTTTGGTTTAAATGATGAGAGACGTTGTCGGGCGGTCACCGGTGCACCTAAAGTGGACGTTTGCTTTTCATTTCACGCCTGGGTCCTGCAGATAAGAGGGATGTATCCCCGCAAATTAAATCCGTGGGCCTGTTTACGCCCTTTTTTTTCGAGCCTTCGGGTGTCGAAGATGGTCCGTAAAGAGGGTGAAGGTGGCCCCTGCGATGGGTCGAATCTGGCTCACCCTGAATATGAGTTCACCGTGGGTGATGGGTTCCACGGGGCGAACCTCTCGAAATTTCTTTAGAAAAACGCCTGCTGAAATGAACCGGATAAGCCCTGAAATCAGGAAGATGGCGGGCAGAGCCGAGATCGGCGTCCATGTCCAGCGCCCCAGCGAGAAAGACTCCGGCAGTTGATTCGCCACAAGTCCGCCGCACAGGGAACCCCCGAAAAGGCAGACGCCGTTGATCAGTCCCTGGTAGGCAACACATCGAGCGCGTTTGGCAGGGGTGACCGCGTCAAACAGAAAATTGCCTGCAGAAAGGCTGAACCCTGCCCATACAAGCCCGGCATAGGCCTGAATGGCGATCAGATATGCGAGGTGGGTGGATACCAGCCAGAGCATGGGTACCACGCCCACTCCCCAGCCGCAGAGGTTGAGGATTTTTTTGGTGCCGAAACGATCGGTCAGATCCCCCCAGTATCGGAAGGTGAGGAATTGGGAGATGATGGCTACTGCCGTTACCAGCGTGAATTGAAGATAAGAGAAATTGAGGTCCCTCAGCATATACAAGGCAAAGTAGGGGCCTGAAAAGGCAACACCGAAATTGACGCTCCCCACAAAGAACACGAACTTGGCAAAATTGGAATGGGGTGAACGCCTCAGAAATTGTCTGAAGGTAAATACCTGTTCCGGAGACATGCTGAATGCCGGGTCCATATACCTGGCAAGCCAGCGTACGGAATTCAGCCTGGCTGCGAGGGCTGCCAGGAAGATGATCATGTAGCCCCAAGCGACCTGGTCCTGTCCGGAAAAGATCTGCAAGACCCCGCCCCCCGCAATCAGGGCAATAAAGGTGCTCATCCCGCAGAACCGGTTGCGGTTGCCGAAAAAGCGTCCCCTGATGTCTGGGGGAACCAGATCACCGATCAGGCTGTTCCACACCGGCACCACCGCCCCGTTGGTTCCATGGTAGAGGACCACCAGGCCGATGAGGAGCCAAACCGCCAACTCTCCGCTGCCGAAGAGAAAGGGGATGAGGGAGATCGGGAGCCATAGAAGTCCCTGGGACATGGCCCCCGCCACGATGATGCGACGACGACTGGCAAACCGGTCCATCGAGATGGCGCTTGCCCACTGCATGAAGGCCCCGAAGAGCTGCGGGAGGGTGGCCAGAGTGCCCACCTGAAGCGTTGTTGCCTGCAGGAAAATGCCAAAGGGTCCCAGGTAGGTCTCGCCTGCCCCCAGCATGACCGCATGGGACACCCCGTCGCGCATGGAGGCGCGAAGAGAAGGGTTGGATTTTTCTTTCCTTGCCAAAATTATTGAGGACATGAATTCCTTGGACATATGCGAATCAAGTAAGCCTGGAAACTCTGTAACCCCTCAACCCGATACCCCAGGCTGGGCCTGACGGATGCAACCAAATGGCGTGGAGGAATATGGCGTTGATCCGTTATGGGCGTGGCTGCCAGACGTCCACACGGGAGAGAACGCCGTGAAGAACTTTTTTGAGAAGCATACACGAAAAATTACGGGAGCGATAGGTTGTTTAGAGCGGAGTATTTTCAAGGGTATCTCCCGATCAGTTCCTCATCTTCCTGTCGTCAAAAAGGAAATTCGTATATCAGGAAGCACGGGCTGGGGAAAGGGGCCGGTCTAATCCGCCGCCATAATTTCACCCACTTTGCGAGCCAGGTCTCGTACCCTGAAGGGTTTCTGCAAAAAATGCATGTCTTTCTCCAACACACCATGATGGGCGATGGCGTCAGCAGTATACCCGGACATGAAGAGCACCTTAATGTCCGGACGTATTTCTTTAAGTTTATCTATTAATTCTTTTCCGCTCATGAACGGCATTATCACATCGGTAATGACGAGATCAATAGATGTATCGTACTTCTCGAAAAGCGATATGGCCTCAAGGGGGGCTTTGGCAACGATCACTGTATATCCGATAGATTCGAGCATCTCCTGAGTAATTTCGAGAAGCATGGGATCGTCCTCCACCAGGAGAATTTTTCCTGAATTTGTAACCGTCGGGTCTTCTTCGGACACCTCCTGGACTTCTCTTTCCCCTGAGACATGCGGCACATAGATGTTAAAGGTGGTTCCATATCCCGGTTCGCTGTAGACATCAATAGAGCAATTATTTTGTTTGATAATACCGTAAACCGTGGCCAGCCCCAGACCGGTGCCTTGACCCACCTCTTTGGTCGTGAAAAAGGGTTCAAAGATATGCTGCTGCACTTCTTTATCCATCCCCTCTCCGTTGTCGCTGACGGATAATCGGACATGGGGGCCGGGTGTGCAGCCGATGTGCGTTTTGCAATAGGAATCCTCCAGGATGATGTTTTTGGTTTCGATCACCAGTTTGCCGCCGCCGGGCATTGCATCGCGCGAATTCACCGCCAGATTGATAAGAATTTGTTCAATCTGGGAAGGATCGAATTTGATTGTCCAGAGGTCTTCCCCGGGAAGAACACTCAATTCAATATGCTCACCGATGAGACGGATCAGCAATTTTTGAGTATGGGCCACCAGCTCATTAAGATCGATGACACGGGGATTGATGATCTGTTTGCGGGAGAAAGCCAGCAGTTGCGCGGTGATGTCGCGGGAGCGGGTAGCGGCTTTTTCAATTTGAACGAGATTCCTCAAGACGGGATGCTCTTTGGCCAGGCTCCGCTTGGCCAGGTCCGCATACCCCAGAATAACGCCGAGCATATTGTTGAAATCGTGAGCAACGCCTCCGGCCAGGCGACCGACGGTCTCCAACTTCTGTACCTGAATCAGTTGACTTTCGAGTTTGGCCTTCTCTTCCTCCGCCCTCTTGCGCTCCGTAATGTCTCTGGCACTGAGCAGGATTTCAACGGGCTTCCCGCTGTCATCGCGAATAAACAGGCCTGTTACCTCAATCCAGACCGTTCCGCCGTCTTTGTGATAGACCTCCACTTCAATCGTTCTCGACCGGTGGGGGTCGACAGGTTCCTGCCCAAACTCCTTTTCCAGCTCCTCCGCCAGTACTGTTTGCACCAGGGCGTAGGATTCGGGAACAATCTGATCCTTTGCCGGAATGCTGGTGATCTCTTCAGGGCTGTAACCGGTTATTCGAATATTGGAGGGACTGCGATATTTATATTTGAGACTCAGATCCATCACCCAAATAATGTCATGCATGTTTTCCACGATCATCCGATAGCGTTTTTCACTCTCCTGGAGTTCCGTCTCCATCGCTCTCCGTTCGGTGATATCCCTGCCGACGGCAAGAATCTCCATCGGGTTGCCGTCCGTGTCGCGATTAAACGTGGCATTCACTTCAAGCCAGGCATGACTGCCGTCTTTGCAATAGACCTCCAGTTCCAATGTGCGGGAGCGATTTGGGTCCACCGGTTGTCCGCCGGCCTCCCGGGCGAGTTCCTCAGACAAGGTCTTCACTGCCAGACCGAGAGATTCAGGGGCGATCAAATCGGACAATGCCATGGCAGCCACTTCTTCACGCGTATAAGCGGAGACGCGGATATTCGACCGGCTGACATAGATGAACTTGAGGTCCAGCCCGAGAATCCAGACGATGTCGTGGACGTTTTCGACGATCATTCGGTAACGTTCTTCGCTTTTTCTGAGCTTCTCTTCGACCCTCCTGCGGTCGGTAATGTCCCTCGATACGCCCCATATTCCGGTCAAAAGGCCCTGCGCATCTCGAATCCCGCCCATAACCGTCTCCATAAAACGGGTCGAGCCGTCCTTATGATAATATTCAAGTACCAGGGTCGCACTTCTTTGCGGATCTCCCCCCTCTTTTTCAAGGGCAAGTTCCCTTGCCAGGGCATCCAGCCCGAGGGATAATGAATCAGGGGTCAGTTGTTCTTCGACGGTTTGAACCATCCGTTCTTTCTGGCTGAACCCAAGCACTTTTTGGATGGACGGGCTGACATAGACGGTTCGCAGATCCATGTCTGTTATCCACGCCACATCGATCATTCTTTCGGCAATCACTTGGTAACGCCTGGCGTCCGCTGAGAGATCCTCGACCAATCGGGACATTGAGGAGAGTTTTTCGTCGGTCTTTTCAAGCAATGTGTTTACAGCCTTTGCCACGGACCCGAGCGCGCTGTCCTCTGATGCAAAGTCAAGCCTGGCCGAATACTCCCCTTTCGCCGCCTGCGAAAGTGCGTTTATGATTTTTTCAATATAGTCTTTATTAGATTCTGAAATCATCTCATTCCCTGTTGGTTGGTGTCACTATAGGTGGCAAATCCTTGAAGGTTGCCGAAGGATGTCAAAACGGCATGTTCCGCTATATGAACAAATAAGAGCTGGACCGGGGCTATGATTGCTATCATATCGGACCGGCAGTGTCAAAACCTTAGTTGTCGATATCATCATTGGATTGACCAGGCAAGAATCATGCCCTAATTCTCAAACCAAAGAGAGATGGGAGAACGGGATTGCAGGCGGGTGGACAATCGAGAACAGACCATGTGAAACGTATATGTGTCCAGGGGCCGATCCACCCATTCATGACAAGGTCCGTCAGACGGATCCATGAAGAGGAGCACACGGGTGGCAAGCTGAGCGCGGACCCTAATTCATGTTCGGGGGCGGGTCTGTTCTATGGCATGCGGAAATTTTTCAGAAAAGCATGTTTTTTTCTTGACGCAGAAGCCTCAATTCGTTAAAGACGGTTTTAACTGAGCGCTCAGTCGGTTTGTCCTTAACCCGGATATCGGTCATGTCGAAAAAAGATGCCATCATCCGTGCCGCCACGATCCTTTTTTCCAAGAGGGGGTTTGAAAATACCCGCATGTCGGAAATCTCAAGGATGACCGGTGCGGCCGAGGGAACGATTTTTTATCATTTTAAGAACAAGGAAGACCTTTTTCTCGCCATTCTTGAGCAGTTCAGACAAGAGATCATGGGCGATTTCGACCGGTATCTGGGGGAGATGAAGTTCGAAACCGGCATGCAAATGGTGGAAGGGTGCATCTCTTTTTATCTGTCCCTGGCAGATACCATGGAAGACCGCTTTCTTCTCCTCCATCGGCACGATGCCTATGAGTTGGCCAGGGTCAATAGCGCCTGCAAGGGGCATCTTGAGGCGGTCTACAACGGACTCGTAGGCATCTTTGAAAGGGCGCTGGTGAGGGGGCAGGCGGACGGATCCATCTCGCCCATGCCAGCGAACAAAATCGCCATGATCATCTTTTTGATGGTGGACGGTCTGGTGCGCTTCAATACCTATAAGTTATACGATGCCGGCGCCTTGTACGACGACCTTCTCTCGTCAATCCACCGCATACTCGTCAACCTTCAGCCGTCTGGATAGGAGTGGACTATGATTGCCAAGATCTTTCCTTTTATCTCCTGGTTCAAGAACTACGACAAATCATCCTTTCAAGCGGATGGCCTGGCCGGCTTGACCGTGGCACTGGTGCTCATTCCCCAGTCCATGGCCTATGCCCAGCTCGCAGGGCTCCCCCCCTACTATGGGTTGTACGCCTCTTTTCTGCCACCCATGATCGCGGCCCTGTTCGGCTCGAGCAGGCAACTGGCGACCGGGCCGGTGGCCGTGGTCTCGCTCATGACCTCGGCCTCCCTCGCGCCGCTGGCCACCGCGGGAAGCGAGGGCTACATCGTTTACGCCATTTTGCTGGCCCTCATGGTGGGTCTCTTTCAGTTTTCCCTCGGCATCCTTCGTCTGGGGGTGGTGGTTAACTTCCTGTCCCACCCGGTGGTGAACGGGTTCACCAATGCGGCGGCCCTGATCATCGCCACCTCCCAGCTTTCCAAGATGTTCGGGGTCTATGTGGATACATCCGAACACCACTACGAGACGGTGTACAACGTGGTCGTCGCGGCCTTTCATCACACCCACTGGCCGACCCTCATTATGGGCGCAGGGGCCTTTGCCATTATGTACGGCCTCAGGGCCCTCAATCCCAGAATTCCCAATGTCCTGGTGGCGGTTGCCATCACCACTTCTATCTCCTGGGCCATCGGGTTCGAGCATAATGCCAGGGTCCCTGTGTCCAGCATCGAATCAAAGGAGGTCCAGGCGTTCATCCAGCGCTTCAATGATACGCTCGAGGAAGGGGACCGCCTGGCAGGCGCGCGCACCAAAGCCTACAGCGTTCTTGAAGAGACTCGAAAAGAAAACGACGTGAAAGCCTTGATGCGGGCCGAACACGAGATCACCCTGTTGTCGCACGACATCGAAACGGCCAAGGAAGAGGCCGCCAGTATCCGTTCGAAGCTTCGATCTCTCCTTTTTACCGGAGTGACGGACGCGGATGGAAAGCGTGTTTTTTACCTTCAGGGGTCATCCTCCAGCGAGATAAAGGGAGACGGGAGGACATGGCAGATAAAGGTGGGGAACACCCCCCTCAAAGAGGACAGCCTTCTTTTCTACGGGGGAGGTGCGGTCGTAGGGGTCGTGCCCAAGGGACTTCCCTCCTTTACCGTGCCCAAATTCGATTTGAAGGTTGCGGGTCACTTGTTTTCCTATGCCGCCATCATCGCCCTGTTAGGGTTTATGGAGGCCATCAGTATTGCCAAGGCCATGGCCGCCAAGACGGGTCAGCGGCTGGATCCCAATCAGGAGCTGATCGGGCAGGGCCTGAGCAATATTCTCGGGTCCATCGGAAAGAGTTATCCTGTTTCCGGTTCCTTCTCCCGCTCTGCGGTGAATCTTCAGGCCGGGGCCGTGACCGGTCTTTCCAGTGTCTTTACCAGTCTGGCCGTGGTCGTCGTGCTGATGTTCCTGACCCCCCTCCTGTATCACCTTCCTCAATCCGTTCTCGCTGCGGTCATTATGATGGCCGTGATCGGGTTGATCAATGTTTCCGGGTTTGTCCATGCCTGGCATGCCCAGTGGTACGATGGGGCCATTTCCATTATTACCTTTCTGGCCACCCTCGCCTTTGCACCCCATTTAGACAAGGGGATCATGATCGGCGTGGTGCTCTCTATCCTGGTGTTCCTCTATAAGAACATGCGGCCCACGGTTGCTTCCCTGTCGAGATACGAGGACGAGGCGCTTCGCTGCGTGACCACCCATGGATTGAAGGAGTGTCCATACATCTCCATGGTGCGGTTCGACGGGCCCCTCTTTTTTGCCAATGCCAGCTATCTCGAGGATAAGATCACTGAATTTATGCTCAAGAAGAAGGATTTGAAACACATTATCATCGTGGCGAACGGCATCAACGATATCGATGCATCCGGGGAAGAAACCCTGTCTCTATTGGTGGACAGGGTCAGGAGCGCGGGAGTCGATATCTCCATGAGCGGTGTGAATGAGTCGGTGATGCGTGTTCTGGATCGCACCCATTTTATCGCAAGGATAGGGAAGGATCATCTATATCCGACAATGGAGAAGGCGATCTCATCGGTTCACGAAGAGGCGCACGCATCGGGCGGCGAGGAAGTTTGTCCGCTCCTCTCGGTATGCCGTCTTGCATGATGGGGGGTTGCAGGAATTGGGGCAGGCCCAAGTGGTCAGAACAGCTTCACCATACGATGAAAAGAAAAGAGGTTTGAAATGACAGCAATCAGCATATTCAGCGGTATTTTCTGCGGCGGAGAGCCTGTGGTCGCCGGACTGGTCTCCCAAACGGGTTATGAGCGGGTCATGGACCTGGATATCGTTCAGGAGGCGAGTAGGCTTTCTGGTTTGTCCCAGCAAAAGATCGAGCGGGCATTTTCGGGCAAGGCGTCCGTATTCAATAAATTCACGCACGAACGCGAGCGATCCATCGCCTATCTCAAACTGGCCCTGGCCCAGAGGCTCTCGGATACAAGCCTTGTGATCGATGGATTTGTCTCTCATCTGATCCCCAAGCAGTTGGGTCATGTGCTTCGGGTCTGCCTCATTGCGGGAACGGTCTTCAGGTTAGGCAGAGCCCTTCAGGATCGCGGCCTGAATGAACATGATGCAGGGAGGCTCATCCGGAAACACGACGAAGACGCTGCCGCCTGGGTCCATGATCTGGTGGAGGTGAATGACCCCTGGAGCGCCTCTCTCTATGATATGCTTCTGCCCACCGATAAGATGGACGTGGATGCGATCATCGGCCGCATACGTGATGCCATGGAAAAAGATGTCATGAGAGACACCCCTCGATCAAGGAAGGCGGCCGAGGATTTTCTTCTGGGTGCCAAGGTGGAAGTGAGCCTGGCCAATGAAGGGCACACCGTCGGTGTGGAGGTCAAAGAGGGCAATGTCTCCCTGACAATCAATAAACACGTTCTCATGTTGAGCCGGCTCGAAGAAGAACTCGTCAAGATCGCGGCCCAGGTGCCGGGGGTGAAGAGGGCGACGACCCAGGTGGGGAAAGGGTTCTACCAGGCCGATATATATCGGAAACATGATTTTGAGATGCCGTCAAAGGTCCTGCTCGTGGATGATGAACGTGAATTCGTAGAGACGTTGTCCGATCGTCTGGTGATGCGCGAAATGGGTTCTGCCGTGGCCTATGACGGGGAATCGGCACTGGAATTGATCAAGACGGACGAGCCGGAGGTGATGATCCTGGATCTCAGGATGCCCGGCATCGACGGCATCGAGGTCTTGAGAAGGGTGAAACAGACGAACCCTGAGATAGAGGTGATCATCCTCACGGGCCATGGGTCGGAGGCGGACAAGGAAACCTGCATGGGCCTGGGGGCCTTCGCATATCTCCAAAAGCCGGTGGATATCGATAAACTGAGCGCAACGATCAAGAGCGCCAACGAAAAAATCAGGCGTAGGAGCAGATCCGAATAGAACCGGCCCTCGAAGGGGTGGCCGCGACGGCTCGGCCCTGGACCTTCTGAGAGGACTTCAGGGGGTAGGGTGTCGCTCTTTCAAGGGTCCAGGAGGACGCGCTGTGCTATTCCCAAGGGCCGGCCGGACCCCATGGGCCCCAGGGACCCCACAGGCCCCAGTTCATGGAGGCATTCGCATTCATTTCCGCCGCCATTCGTTGTTCTTGTGCGATCTCTTTCTGCAAGGCGAATTTCTGATAGCGCTGGTAGGCCTGCTCATTCCCTATATAAACGCACTGGCAGGATGTGGCATCGGCGTAAACATAGTAGAGCTTCCCTTCATGCTGGTGGGGGACGAGTTTTCGCTGGGTCAGGGTCTTCAGATGCTCAAGCTTTTCGGGCGTGTCGGCCAGTCGCATCTGGAAACCTGAGGCGGCGAGCAGACGTTCCGTGTCCATGGCATTCTGGTTCTGGATGGCGGCGCAGGCAGACAGGCCGAGGCCCAAACCGGCAAGTACAATGATCCATTTTAAGGCATTTTTCAGGGCACAAACGGAGATGGCAGGCCTTCCCATTTTGGGCATCGTGTTTTCCTCCTTATGATTTCCCTACCGTCTTTTCAGCGCTGGTCGGATTGTACAGAGACTTCTGAAAAGACCCATGTCCAGCATCAGCATTCAATAAAACAGCAAACATCGATAAGCTGAAAGCTCAATGGGCCAGCATCCAGTAACGAGCAACCAGCAACCAGAAACACACGGCCCCCGTCTATTTTCGCTGACGGGCGAGGATAAAAAAATTGTCCCTGAAACCGACGTTGAATAGATCCCCTGTCTTGAAATCGGTATCGACCAGATGGCCTTTGGGGATGAGCACCCCCTCTCGGGTCATTTTCACGAGCCCTGTATCCCTGTAGAGGCCCTCCACGTCGATATATCTTTTCAGTAGATAGCTGAGATGGGCGACTCTCCTCTGGAGCGTCTGGAGCGTCATTTCCGTGATTTCGCAGATCTTGTCCGCGTCTTTGTATTTCTGAATCAGTATGAGCAGCTGTTTATCGGAAACCCGAGCGATTCCCGCACGTTCCGGCTCAGGGCTTCTGACTTCGGCGACCGGAGGTTTCGGTTTCGGCCTTACGGCCTTCAGGTCCACAACCGGCTCCTGACGAACCGGTTCCTCTTTGCGACGGGAATGGGTTTCCGGGAGCAGGTCTTTGACCATATCATCCCAGCGATTAAGATCCGGGAAGGCGTTGCCGATCTCCTCCTCGTTCCACAATGACCGATCATCCGAGATCTCCTCCAGGGTGTCCTCTTCCCCCATTTCCTTCAATTCTTCCTCTGCCATCACCGACCTCCTCTTGTCCTTCCTTTTTGTTCGGTCGAGAGAATTCGAAGCCAACCCAAGATGCGACACGGCCGTTCGGCCGGGGTTGCGTTGAGATCCGGGATCTTGACCCCGAAGCCCTTCTGCCGTTACTGAGAAAATTAACATAGAAAATGCACAAAGTAAATTTATTATAAATGACAAAATGATTGCGGGCAAAATAATTTAACATCTCTGAATTTATACCAGCCCAAGGCATGACCCATCGGGGCGAAGCCCCTGAATTCAAGAAGCAAGTGGTTCAGTCAAAAACTCTATCAGGTAAAGGTACTGCATTCAGGCATAATGGAAACGGATTTCTTCAGTCTGAGAGGGTTTGGGTTGAAAAAGACGACGGTTTCGTGTAATCAATAGCGCTTTAACCAGTAGACAAGGAGGAACGGTTGAATGGAGACGATCAAGATCATGCCCTGCCTGGACATGAAAGAGGGAAAAGTGGTGAAGGGGGTTCATTTTGTGGACCTGAAGGAAGCGGGAGATCCGGTGGAGAATGCGCGATTCTATCAGCAGGAGGGGGCGGATGAATTGGCCATGCTCGATATTGCGGCGACCCTTGAGAATCGAAAGACGCGGCTGGAGTGGGTCAAAGCCGTTTCGTCCGTCATCCGGATCCCGTTGACCGTAGGCGGCGGGATCGGGGGCCTGGACGACATCGAGGACGTGCTTGGCGCCGGGGCAAGCAAGGTCTCCATGAACAGCGCTGCGGTGAAGCGGCCTGAGCTGGTCGCCGAGGCGGCAGACAAGTTCGGAAAGGATCGGATCACGGTGGCAGTGGACGCCAGGAGAAACAAGGCCATGCCCTCCGGGTTCGAACTGGTGGTCTCGGGCGGGACCCTGCCTGTAGGGAAAGACGCCATCGAGTGGGCGAAAAGATGCCAGGAATTAGGCGCCGGGGTGATTCTGCCCACCAGTATGGACGGGGACGGCACCCGGGCGGGCTATGATCTGGAATTTACCAAGGCCGTTTCCGATGCGGTGGATCTGCCGGTGGTCGCTTCAGGGGGGGCCGGTACCCTGGCCCATTTTTATGAGGCAGTGGTCACAGGTGGGGCGCAGATCCTCCTGGCCGCCTCGGTGTTTCATTTCCGAACGTTCACCATCAGGGAAGTGAAAGCGTATCTGAGGGACAAGGGACTGCCGGTCAACCTGTAAAGAATCGTTCAGGGGTTCAAAGGTTCCGGGTTCAAAGGTTTCGGATTTCTATGAACGCTCGCCTGAACCTCAGAACCCTGAACCTCAGAACCCTGAACGCTGAACCCTCCTACCAATACCGCATGGCGTTTTCGAAGATTTTCTCCAGGTCTTCAGCGCCGACGGGCCGGGGGGCCAGCTTGATGACCCGGTGCTGGGGGAGGGTGCCCTCCACCAGTCTCGGGATGTCATCCACCGTGTAACCGATGGCCCCAAGGCCGTTGGGTATGCCGAGCCGTTTCATAAATACAATGATCTGATCGGCCACCACGTTGCCCGCGTCCTCTAACCGGGCGCCGGATATGTCTGCCCCGAGGGCCTCGGCCGCCTGAAGATGTCTTTCCGGACAGGCAGGGCCGGTGAAGCGGAAGGCGGCCGGTGCGTTCAGGACCACGGCCATGCCGTGAGGGACCAGAGGATGGTCCTGTGGGTAGCCCTCGGCGATATATTGTTTGACCATGCCTGAAACCGGATAAGACATCCCGTGGGGGAGCGTCACCCCGGCATTTCCGAAGCCCACTCCGGCAAAGGAGGCCGCAAGGGCCATCATGCTCCTGGCCTCCACGTCTTCCGGGTGTTCAACCTCGCGAACCAGGTAGGTGGCCACCATTCTCATGGCCTGAATGGCCCAGAGATCGCTGACCGGATTCGATCCCTGATATGCGGGCCGCAGGATCGGATGCTCAGGCCGGGGTCTCTTGTCGAAGGGGAGGGCCGTGTAAGACTCCACGGCATGGGTAAGGACATCGAGGCCGGTGCAGGCAGCTACCAGCGGGGGGAGGGTGGCCGTGTTTTCCGGGTCGATGATGCCCAGGGTGGGTTTGAGCCGGCGATGGGCGATGCCGGTCTTGGCGTGCATCTCCTCCAGATCGAAGATGGCCACGCCGGTGGTCTCGCTCCCTGTCCCGGCCGTCGTGGGAATCGCAAAGAGGGGCTTGACCGGTCCCGGCACAGGGAGTCCTTTGCCGATGGGCGGGTTGACATAGTCGAGAAAATCCTGGGGCGGATAGGTGGCATAGAGGTTGGCGACCTTGGCCGTGTCGATGGTGGAACCGCCGCCCACGGCCACGAAGGCGTCAGGGGCCTCGGAGCGGGCCGCCTCGATGGCCTGCTTCATGGAGGTATCGGTCGGCTCGACGCTGACCCGGTCAAACACCGAAAATTCAATGTGCTGGTCTTTCAGGGATGTCAATACCTTTTCCACCGCTGAGGTGTCTCTGAGCCTGGGGTCGGTAAGGACCATGGCCCGCTTGACGCCCAGTTCGTCCAGGTCCATGCCCACCTCCCGGCTGGCGCCCAGGCCGAAGCGAAGATTGGATGTGGCCATTTCAAACGCATAATCGTATTCCATGTTACCCTCCTTCTGTGATCGGTTTGAACTCCAAGTCGCAGCAGTTGTCCTTCCATTGATCGATCTGATCCTGATACGCATCACATCCGGTGGCCCTATTGCAGTCCATGCAAATCACCCTGGCGTTCACTCACCGGCCCAAGATGGTTGCTCTGCCGCCGCAGAATATGCAGACCAGATTGTTCATAACCCAAAAAACCTCATGCGAAGACGCCCAGGTGAAATAATGCCTGGACGAAAACGCCGTTCAGGCACAATTGAATATTGAAGAATTGAATATTGAAAATTGATGGAATAAATCTAAGCTTAACAAAACGGATTCTCACATTTGACTGCATCTTGATTTCCCGGGTTTCCGTTCAGCCACGAAATAAGAAAAAAGGTTTTACGGGGCGGGCCAAGACGCTGAGAGATTTCTTACCCAGACGCAGAGATCTTGCCCCGGCCGCTCTATCGTTTGGCAACATACTCCAAATGATTGCGCATGTCCACCCTGCAATTGCACTCCGAAAAAGCTTGTCTGACGAAATGATAGGGGGTATCATCCAAAGCCTGGGGGTGACGACCTCTGTATTATAATTGATAACGGGATATATCACATGAGAGCGGAAGAACGCAAGATACGGCCGATGGAGTTGGCCTTTGATATCGACGGCGTCATTGCCGATACCTTCAGGGCGTTTGTCAGAACGGCCCGTGATGCATATGGGGTGGAGATCGAGTACGAGGCCATTACGGATTATGATTTCAGGAAGGTGATCGATATTGATGATGAAACGAGCGATGCCATCATTGAACAAATACTTGAAGACCCTTTAGGTGTCGGGATTGCCCCGGTTCAGGGGGCAGTGGATGTGCTGAGGTGTCTTTCCTTTTTTGGGCCGCTCTGTTTTGTAACGGCAAGGACCAACCGCGACGCCATCATGGCGTGGGTCCGGCAGACATTGCAGATTGAAAACGGGGGCACTATACGACTTGAGGCCACAGGGACCCACGAGAATAAACTCCCCGTCCTTTTGAAACATGGGATCCGCTATTTTGTGGAGGATCGCCTGGAGACCTGCTATCTCATTCAGCGGAGTCCGGTGACGCCGATTGTTTTTGATCAGCCCTGGAACCGCCAGGCCCACCCGTTTTTGTCCGTTGGGAGCTGGGACGACATTCGTGACATGGTTGAATGGGAGGAAAGGTAGCCCTTGTCGCGGCTCTCCTCCAACCGCGGGTCCCGGATTAGCCTGCGGCTGAGGGCCTGCTTCAGGCAGGTGCAATGCCGCGAACCGGCTTTTCTGTTGACACGGGGGAGTTTGTAGCAGTAAAAAATGAATTGAGCGTTGAGCCCCTCGGAATTGCCGTGAACCCCTTAAGAATGAGAGGAAAACATGGATATTACGGAACCCAAGATAACACCCCAGGAGATCCTGGTCCTTCAGGATGACAACTTCAATCCGGATAATGTCTGCATCGTTACCGGGGCTGCCATGGGGATCGGACGCGCGACAGCAATGGCGGCGGCGGCCAACGGCCTCACCGCCGTCGGTCTGGACGTCAACGAAGAGGAGGCGTCAAAGACCGTCCAGATGGTCCATGACATGGGAGGGAAGATGGTCTTTGTCAGGGCCGATCTCACCAAGGATGAGGAGATCGAGCGCGCCGTGGCCGAGGCGGCCAAGATGGGGACTATCAAATACCTGGTGAATATCGCCGGTATCCAGCACATCGATGCCATTGACAATTTCCCCATGGAAAAATTCGATTTCATGCACCGGCTGATGCTCCGGGCGCCCTTTCTCCTTTCCAAACTGACCATTCCTCATATGAGACGGAGCAGCGACGGGACCGGGGCCATCGGCAATATGGCCTCGATTCACGGGCATATCTGCACCCTGAACAAGGCCGCCTACAATATCATGAAATTCGGCCTGAGGGGCCTGAGCCAGTCCATATCCGCGGAAGGGGACGGCAAGGTTCGCTCCTTTACCGTGAGCACCGGATTTATCAAGACGGCCCTGGCCCTGAACCAGATCCCGGCCCAGGCCAAACAGCGGGGCATCACCCCGGAAGAGGTGGTGCGGGATGTCATGATGGGGGATTCGCGCATCAAGGAAATGATGTCCCCCATCGAGGTGGCCAATCTGTTTTTATTCGGGTTCTCGCGTTTCGGGCGATACCTGGTGGGCGGAGATCTCCTCTTTGACGGCGGCATGGTCCTGACCTATGCGGAAAAGAAGGCCGTCAAGCAGTAACCTGTAGGAGAACCGCAAAAGGCCTGTAAGGACCCTTGGCAGCTGGCGGTGTTGGCTCCGGAATGGATAGATTTTGCTCCCACCTGCCGAACCTGCGGTGAAGCTTCAATCGGTTTCCCGTATGAGGACTGGGATCCCCTCATATGTTGGCAATTGATATTGAACGATCCGGCAATAATGAGCGAAATCTTACCCCATTCGTTTGAGTCTCAATGAGGACGTTATTCGATTTGAGAAGAGTTTGGTGCAGGTGGGGCAGTAGAGGGGATGATCTTTCGCCGCCGTGTGTTGCGTTGTCTTCTCTTCCACATGCTTGAGGAATTTTTGAGAGGCAAAATATCTGCCGCACGCATGACACCGTTCAAGAACATGGACACCGATGATTTCATCGCGGA
>Ga0209164_1001336_pt1 | contig 33026 bp, 21 predicted proteins | sample MTBNYHSulfiMetaG_FD_187458 | JGI IMG/M metagenome (GOLD analysis project Ga0209164, IMG submission 187458) | Enrichment culture microbial communities from rom New York Harbor, USA that are MTBE-degrading - MTBE-NYH (New York Harbor Sulfidogenic)... | ecosystem: Environmental > Aquatic > Marine >... | reverse complement strand
TGCCAGCCATGCCCTGAGCATCTTCGGCGACCACGGCGATGTCATGGCTGTTCGGCAGACCGGTTTCGCCCTGATGGCCTGTGCCTCCGTCCAGGAGGTGATGGACCTGGCTGCTGTTTGCCACTTGGCCACCCTGAAGGCACGCGTCCCCTTTGTCAACTTCTTTGACGGCTTCCGCACCAGCCATGAGATCCAGAAAATCGAGATGATCGACTACGAGACCATGGCTAATCTCGTGGACTGGCAGGCCGTCGATAATTTCCGCAAACGAGCCATGAACCCCGAACATCCCCAGCTCCGCGGCACCGCCCAGAACCCCGACACTTTCTTCCAGGCCCGCGAAGCCTGCAACCGCTATTATTTAGCCGCCCCCGCCATTGTCCAGGAAACCATGGACCAGCTCGCCGGCGCCATCAGCCGGCAGTATCACCTTTTCGATTACGTCGGCTCGCCTCAAGCGGACCGGGTAATCGTCGCCATGGGTTCCGGCTGCGACGTCATCGAGGAGGCCGTCAATTACCTAAGTAACACCGGCGAAAAGGTGGGCCTGATTAAAGTCCGGCTGTATCGGCCATTTTCGCCAGAGCATTTTCTCGCTGCCGTACCGAAAACCGCCCAAAGAATCGCCGTTCTCGACCGCACCAAGGAGCCGGGCTGCCTGGGCGAGCCGCTCTATCAGGACATCTGCACCGCCTACATGGAAAAGAGCCAAACCCCTCTAATCGTCGGCGGCCGGTACGGCCTATCCAGTGCCGAATTTACTCCCACCATGGTCAAGGCAGTATTCGACAATTTAACCAGCAAGGAGCCGAAAAACCACTTCACCGTCGGTATCACCGACGATGTAACCATGACTTCGCTGCCCCTCACCCAGGAAATCGACGCCTCGCCCAAGGGCACCGTCCGCTGCAAATTCTGGGGCCTGGGCAGTGACGGCACCGTCGGCGCCAACAAAAATGCCATCAAGATCATCGGCGACAACACCGACATGTACGCCCAGGGTTATTTCGCTTACGACAGCAAGAAATCCGGCGGCCTAACCGTCTCACACCTGCGTTTCGGCAATCAGCCCATCCAGTCTCCCTACCTCATCGACATCGCTGATTTCGTCGCCTGCCATAATTCCGCTTACGTGCACCTTTACGACGTGCTCGAGGGCATCAAGCCCGGCGGCATCTTCCTGCTCAACTCGCCCTGGACCACTGTCGAGGAGATGAAAAAACAACTGCCCGGCTCGATGAAGCGAACCATCGCCCAGAAGAAATTGAAGTTCTACAACATCGACGCCGTCAAGATCGCCTCCGAAGTCGGCATGGGTCAGCGGATCAACATGATTATGCAGACCGCCTTCTTCAAGCTCGCCGGCGTTCTGCCTGTTGACGAGGCTATCGAGCACCTCAAGAACGCCATCAAAAAGACCTACGGCCGTAAGGGTGAAAAGATCGTCGCCATGAACGTTGCCGGCGTGGATGCCGCCCTCGACAATCTCCAGGAAATCAAATATCCCGATTCCTGGGCCCAGGCCCCGCTAGCGGAAAAAACCCATCGCCAGGAATCCGCTTTCGTTACCAATGTAATGCGCCCGATGATGGCCCAGCAGGGTACTAAGCTGCCCGTCAGCTCTTTTGCTGACGAGCTGGACGGCTCCTATCAGGCCTGCGCCGCCGACGGCACCTATCCCACCGCCACCACCACATACGAAAAACGCGGCGTCGCCATCGACGTGCCCCGCTGGATTAAGGAAAATTGCATCCAGTGCAATCAGTGTGCCTTCGTTTGCCCGCACGCCGTCATTCGCCCCATCCTGGCTACGGATGAAGAACTGAAAAACGCACCTGCCGCCTTTGAGACCATCCCCGCCAAAGGCCCTGGGCTGGAAAACTATCATTATCGCATCCAGATCAGCGTTATGGATTGCACCGGCTGCGGCAATTGCTTCGACGTCTGCCCCGCCAAAACCAAGGCCCTGGAGATGACCCCCCTGCCCGACCGCAGAGATATCGAGAACCCCAACCAGGACTACAGCGTCAATATCCCCTATCGCAATCCCATGAAAAAGGATACCCTCAAGGGCAGCCAATTCCAGCAGCCCTTGTTTGAGTATCACGGCGCCTGTGGCGGCTGCGGCGAGACCTCCTATATCAAGCTGATCACCCAACTGTTCGGCGACCGCATGATAATCGCCAACGCTACCGGCTGCTCCAGCATCTACGGCGGTTCCGCCCCTAGTTGCCCCTACACGATAAACGCCAAAGGCCACGGCCCAGCCTGGGCCAACTCCCTTTTTGAAGATTGTGCCGAGTTCGGCTTCGGCTTCAATTTAGCCTTGAAACAGCGCCGCAGCTACCTCGCTGACAAGATGCACAAGGCCATCGCTACCGACGTCTCCAGCGAATTGAAATCCGCCTTCTCCGCCTGGCTGGAGAATATGAACGACGCCGAAAAGAGCCGCCAGATCGGCGATACCCTCCGTGATCTGCTCACGAAGGAGGCCGGCGACGGCACGCTGTTATCCGAGATTCTCTCTATGCAGGACCTCTTTACCAAGAAGAGCATCTGGTCTTTCGGCGGTGACGGCTGGGCTTACGATATCGGCTACGGCGGCCTGGACCACGTCATGGCCAGCGGCGAGGATGTCAATGTCCTCGTGCTGGATACCGAGGTTTACTCCAACACCGGCGGCCAGAGCAGTAAGGCCACCCCCACCGGTTCGGTCGCCAAATTCGCCGCCTCCGGCAAGAAGACCAAGAAGAAGGACCTCGGCCTAATGATGATGAGTTACGGCTATGTTTACGTCGCCTCCGTTTCGATGGGCTCCAACAAGAATCAACTGCTCAAGGCCCTGGTGGAGGCCGAGAGTTACCCCGGCCCCTCGATTATCCTGGCTTACGCTCCCTGTATCAATCACGGCATCGACATGGGCAAGAGCCAGAACGAAGAAAAACTCGCCGTCGAGTGCGGCTATTGGCCGTTGTACCGTTACAATCCTCTGCTCAAAGCCGAGGGCAAGAACCCCTTTACTTTGGACTCTAAAGCCCCCACCGGCAATCTGCATGATTTTATCATGGGCGAGGTCCGCTATAAGACCCTGGTCAAGCAGTTCCCCGACGAGGCCAAACGCCTCCACGAACAACTAGCCAAGGAATACGCCGAGCGCTTCGAGTACTACCAAAAACTCGCCCAGGCTTAAACTAGCGTCCTTGGCCCTACTTAATCTTGACAATTTTACCTCCCTGCCCCATAACCCCGGCAGGGAGGTTTTTTAATGTTGAATAATGTCCAGAAATTCCATTCTTATTACCAAAATTTCAACCTGAATCGCAACGCATCGGTTTGCTCCAGAAGACCTCTGTCGGGGTCCGATAGTTTAAACATTTACGTGGTTGATTATAAGCGGTTTTAGTCTGCTTTTCTCTACGATAATAACCTCCGTTCTCGATGCTGGCACAGGCTCAGATTAGCTCAACAAATATTCCAAAAAATTCGGAAGTGCAAAAGCTTCCTAAAAATCCATGGCGCACCTGATTTTTTCGATACGGTCATTGATTTGTGGCGTTAGGCTGAAATGCTCGCTGTTTTCCTGAATGATTGCCTTAGCCAGGCGAACGAATCTCGAATTCACGCCATGGACAAAGCAGGCGCTACTTACCGATCTGGTTTTCCACATGGTCCTCAGTGTACGTTTCCAAATCCAACTATTGCTGGCAGCAGCATGGCGTAACTCATAAATTGCTTCATCAAGTTGACGAGCTGTCATTTTTCTGGGATGATAAACTGTTTCTATGAATGAAAAGCGTTTCCAATCATTTGGATAGTTGGTTGCTATAATACGACCTTCAGACATAAACCTATCGTATAGCCTTGTGCCCGGCAATGGAGTCAGATTGGTGATCTGAACGATGTCTATACCAAGTTGTACAGCTTGGAGTACGGTATCGGCAACTGTATCCTGATTATCTTGGTCTGCGCCGACGACAAAGGCACCAAAGACTGCCAATCCCCCAGCGTGAAAGCCGTCAACCAATTCGCGATAACGTTCAATATTTCTATAGTTTATTCCTTTGTGATAATCCTGAAGGTTTTTGGAATTAAAGCTTTCCAGGCCCACTAACATTCCGCGACAACCCGCCTGGTAAGCCAACTTTACCCCTTCCAGGTCTTCACCCATGTTGATCGTCGTCTGGCTGAACCACAATCGTTTTTCCCCGTATTTGATGATGTGACGCAACAAGTCTTTTGCCCAGGCAGCATGTGGTGAGGTTACTCCAAAAAAATTGTCGTCAACCACAAATAAGAATTTGTTCGGTGTGGAGTTCCATTCCTCCACAATATCGGAAATCGGCCGCCGTCTGATTTTCGCCCCGTTGAAAGAGGTAACACTGCAATATTCACACCCCACGGGGCACCCACGGGACGTCTGAATACTGCCAACATCATATCTGCCGTTAACGGGTTGAAGATACTGAGCGGCAACGCCAAATCCTTGGCTCAAATCTGCAAGTTCACCCGAATACAGATTCTTGAGCTTTCCGGCTGTTGCATCAGCAATAATTCGAGGCCATATTTCATCCGCCTCACCCACAACAACCGAATCGACATATTTTTCCGCCTCATCCGGCATTGCCGATGCATGAGGCCCGCCCATAACAGTTAGAAGCCCAAGTCTTTGACAATAGTTGGCCAATTCATAGGCCCGGGTAGCCTGACAGGTATATGCCGTAATCCCTACGAGATCATATCGTGACGGTTGCAGAAGCTCGATTGTCTTGTGCTGGCCAAAAATCTCGTCAATGATATCTATCGAGTGTTCCGTGGGTGTCTGCTTCGCCAAAACCTGTAGGCCAAGCTGTGGTATATAGCTGCCATTACTTTGATAACCATGTAATCGCGCTTCAACGGGATTTACTAATGCGATACGCATATTTCCTTCTCCGCGGGACCGGTAGCAAATGTCTGCTCAGTTGTTATTGTAGAAGCAAATTCAGCCATAACGAAATCATATTCCCGCACCTCATTTGCAGGAACCGGCAGCACCTTATGGTAGCTTTCATAACGTTCTTCTCTGGTGATAAGCACGACTGCCTTGCCCAGGAAATTTCGCTTAATAAAATCAGCAAGTTCGTCCGTCGCAATCGGTCGGGACGCGGCATCATCATAACTAAATCCATAAGTAAACTCTCCGGTCCTGTCCAGCATATAAACGTCATCTCGTTGATAAAACCAGCACACCGCAGGTGTCAGATAGTTGTCTGAGATGATAATTGTGTCAGGGCTTATTTTCTCTGAATGACTCGCTAAAAATTCTCCCGGCATCTTTCCCGCTTTCAGCCGATCTGGTGTACTAAAATGCGCGCTAAACATAAGACATATTGGGCCAATACAACAAAGAAAGATTTTTATCCTGTAGTTTGTATTTCTTGATGCCAATAGCAGAAATACCGCGTAGAATAAAAGTCCGATAGTCAGGAAAATCCATTTCCCAGTTTCCTTGTTATCGTAAATACTCAATCTGGGCAAAGCCGTATGAATCAATACCAATATCCCGGTACTGATGATAATCAATATTGCACCGTAACGTAGAATTGCATTGAAAGCTTTACTCTGGCCGGTCACAAAGTATTTCGTAAGTCCCAAGGCGATGAGAATCGCCAGAGGTGGAAAACAGGGCAATATATAAGTGCCCAACTTACCCCGGCAAATGGAAAAAAAAAGAAAAGGGAATATCAGCCAACATAGTATAAAGCGAAGAAAAGTATCTTTAACTTGTATTTTCCTGAGACCCGCAACAATGACAGGAAGGACCGCTGTCCAGGGCAAAGCTCCGCCGGCAATTACGGGAATGAAAAACCAGAATGGCTCGGCATGTTGAGCATCATCGCTGAAAAAACGCCCGATATGTTCTTCCCAGAAGAAATAGCGCCAGAAATCATTTTCCCGTAAATGTATCATTATGCTCCAGGGCAGGGCGACCAAAACGGCAGTTAAAATCGGGATCCAAACCAATTTCCCCAGCCCGTTGCTCCGCCGATGCCACAGCAGAAAAGGAATGATAGTCACAAACGGCACCGCAAAAGCGATAAATCCTTTAGCGAGGAAAGCCAATCCACACCCGATGCCAAACATAACCAGATAGATCGTCTTTCCCCTGAAATCCTCGGCCCTATAGGCGAAGTAAAATGAAATTATCGCCGCGGTAACAAGCAGGGAAAACAAACTGTCTAAAACACAGAAAACCCCGATAACAAACACCTCCCCACAAGTAAGAAATACCCCCGAGGCCAAAAGTCCGATTAGTCTTCCACCGCCAAATCTTTGAACAAGGAAAAAAATTAACAGGGCGGACAGCCCGGCGGCCAATGCCGAAGGCAAACGTATGGCAAAGGCATTTTCACCAAACAATTTTATGGAAATCGCGTTGAGCCAGTATCCCAGCACCGGCTTCTCAAAATATCGTAAACCATCGAGCCGGGGAACAATCCATTGCCCCGTATCCAACATTTCACGGGAAATCTCCGCGTAGCGCGTTTCGTCCGGCACTACCATGGGACGCACGCCGAGCGGCAGGATATAGACGGCAATGAATAATACAAATATTGTTATGATAAATATTTTCATAATCGCAATCAATCAGTTACATTCCGATGACGATGATATATACGTATAGGGAACCTGGAAGTAATCGAAAACTCTCCATGCGTCATGGCCGGTAAGTTGTTCGAGCAGGTACGTCACATTCAAACCGAGGCCGATATAGATGGAACGACGTGGTCTGCAGGAATCGTTTTCCCCCTCGTAGCCGCGGGTATAGTAGCCGAAATGTATATCCATAGCCTTCAGAAAGGAATTATTCGTTTTCAGGAAGCCGTCGGGTTTTAAGGCTAACAGGTATTTTTGTCCGGCATAATCCGTAAAGGGATCTGACTGATCTCCGTGCCGAAAAGCCGAAGAAGGGAACCACTCCAGGCGGTAATCGATCACTTCCTTAAGCCGGGGAAACTTCTGGCGCAAGCAGGCGAAAACCACCCCAGCCGCATCCACCGCGTCATCTTCCCAACTGAAGCCGTGTCTGGCGCTGAAGCCGTCGCCAAATTCAATCAGAGTCATTTGAGACCAACTACTCAGCGCCCCATACAGCAAGGCTTCATCGTCCGAATACCCCCATTTCCGGTAAATACTATTGTAAATATTGGTAAGCACGTATCCGCCAAAGGCATGCCCCAGCTTGTCCGCTCCGCCATATTTGGTGTCACGGCCGAACCAGCCTTCTCTGCGAAAATGGAAGGAACTGCTGCCGTATTCCCAGGAAACCGCCCCCACCGTCGCTATCGCACCGACGGCAGCCAGATTTAGCCCTATCACTTTCTTTTCTCGCGGCCAATCATTAAATGATTGTAACAAGTTAAAAGATGAATCGTCTTCCTTCGCGGGGGATTCAGACGCATCAGCACATTCCAAGGAGATAGAGTCAGCCGGATTAACGAGCTTATGGTCGATTTCCGCTTTGAGTCTAACGTTTATTACCAAACAAAATGCGGTTACGAAATAAATACGATAGTAAAACTTTATTTTCACCGGTTAAGTTCCTCATTTTGAATTTGCTTATGATTTACCTATGACAATTAATCAACTTTGTTTACCACCTGTTTCTCCTCTGGGGAAAATACCACACAATCTGTGTGCCCGATTTTTCCCCAAAATTGCACCTGCATTTTCCGGGATATTCCAGCCGGCAAACGTTCAAATACTTTTTGCCGGGAGATTAAATACGTTGTGGGGACTTGCTGCAGGAGACCTTCCTCATTATTCAAAAACGTTGGTTTAATCGGCCTGTTTATGTTAACCATAAATTTGACATCTTCCGCATTCGGACCCATGCGATAAAACACGGTCTTTCCCGGTTGGGATTGCAGCAGGCTTTCAACTTTTTTTACAAACAACCCAGTACGTTCGTGGTTGAACATCAAGGGACCGATGATCCAGATGTTAAATACAACGAAGGATAACACGGCCACCGCAATAATAACTAATTTATTTTGAGCATCCTCTCCGACTTTCGGATTAATTCTCAGATTTACCGCAAGCAAGCTGATAAGGAGGGCTAACCCCACAAGACCAGGCCAAAGAGGAATCGATGTAAAATACTTGTTGGGGATAAACATAGCTGCAGCTCCAACAACAGCCACAAAAGGAAGTTTATGACAACCCCATAGAAATATTCTTCTGCCGGCGGCCAAAAAGCTTTGGGGATCAGCCTGGACAAACATATAAGAAGCCAGCAATGATACAGCAGGTACCATTGGCAAAAGGTAACGAGACTTTTTGGTCCCCGGAATAGACAAACCCAAAAGAATAAGAGCTATCCAGAGAGCCAAATATCCCAAAAATTTATAATCTTCATCCTCACGATTGAAGAGACATTTAAAGCGAGAGGATACGACAACAACCGCCAGGGGAAAACTGACGGCATAAGCAGTAAAACCCGTTATAACGTAGTAAAAATAGTTGTTTGTATATTGACTGACCCGACCGGCCCCTTGCATTTGAATTACTTTTTCGAGTAAATGATCTCCCCCCTGATGATAGGCAGCCGCTAGTAATCCCGCAGTACAAAGCCCCAAAAGGATCAATGACGCCAAACCAAAGACGAGGAATTTTTTAAGCTCTCTTTGGCATAAATAAAAACCGCAGGTTACGGCGGCGGGAATCACCAGACCGATAGGACCACGAAAACAAAAGCCCATGATGAAGAGCAAGGGGATAAACCATAGCCTTTTTTGTTTGCCGAAAACTGAGGCGGAATAGGCCAGATAGAAGCATAAAACCGTTGCCAAACTGGTGTATTGATCCAAAGCTATACTGCGTGATTCACTGAGATATTCATGGGTGAACAAGGCGAACAGCACAGAAAGAATGGCCCATGCTCGGGAATGAATTGCGCCAATGTAATAAATAAAAACCAGAATTAAAGCCGAAGTTATCGCGGTAGGCAGTACGGCGGACAACACTGTCACCCTGCCAAATGGTAAGGAAAACAGATAGATGAGATAAGTAGAGGTTGCGGGATAGTCCGGATAGGGAATTTCGTAGGTCGTGGGGAAAAAAGTGGGTCCGTAATGCAGCATTTCCTGTGCGAATAAAGCAAAACGGCTTTGAAAGCCAATAAATTCCGGGCTTAAACCGATAGTAAATATAAAAACACCGAATACAAAAATCAGCAGAGAATCCCTGTTTGTTTTTGAATTATCCGGGGAAAGAACGATCATGGTTGTAACCTTTCGACGTAACTATTGTGTGGCAAGGAAGAGGCATTTGCTTGACAGGCAACCCAACCTTCTCGTCCGGGGATTTCGCGCAAGACAAGGGCGGCATGGTCAACCGAAGCCGATTTTTCCAGCAGATCCCCCAGAGGTACAAATGACACTTCTTTATCCCGCGCTATAGTAAGAAATCTCTCGAACATCTCCCGGCGGGCAATGCCTTCCACCTCGGCGTGAATTGTCAGAATATTCAGTTGGTTCGGCACTATCAATGACAGGATATATTCATTGTAATTCTGCTCCGTAACACCTCTATGTCCTACAACTTCATCGTAGGTAGGCAAGGTAACGGGAATTTGGGGCGCGGTTGCGAGCTTGTTGTCGATAAGGGGGAAAAAAATACTATTTCCCCGGCAATCGCTATTATAAACAAAGGAGAACCGATTTTTAGCCTGCAGAGCGGCTTCGGTACATTTCCATCCCGGTACGGCGGAACACGTTGGCGGTTTTTCCAGAATCTCGGCAAGTGAGTCATACCCTTTTTTCAGCTCGCGATAAATAGTGTCTTCGTCCATACTATCAATATGTTTCTGCCAGGCGTGGTGGTCCCAGGCGTGAAGTCCGACTTCATGGCCAGCATCAGCAGTAGAACGAATAATATCACCCAGATTTTCCCCGATGACGGGTCCGGGCCAGAAAGTTCCTTTCAACAGGATGTCCCATCCATAAAGACTCGCGGCCTTGGTGCGTAACATTTTCCAGAAAAAAGCCGGCCGCAAGAGCCGCCAAAGATGGCGGCCCATATTATCCGGGCCTACGGAAAAAAAGAAAGAAGCTTTTATGGAATGTTCCGCAAAAAGCTCACATAGATTCGGCACGCCGAACTTTGTTCCTCTTAAGGTATCAACATCTATCCTCAAGCCTATTTTCATGAGGGTCTAATTCCTTTGATTTTCCCCCTGGCGGAGACGACAAGGAGACCGTAGGTCCTATTTTTAAAACACGCGACTTGGTCGATAAGGGCGTTTTTTCATTGCTTACCGTTTCGATGTCACTGGTGATTTTTGACTCGCTGCTCAGGATAGCTTCCCGCAGGAAGAAATCGAGAGTGTTTTCCACCGATTTTTCAATTGCCACGCTCGGATTCCAATCGAGCAGTTTATTGGCGTTTCGAATGCTGGGCCTTCGATGCTGGACATCCTGATAGCCCTTACCGTAATAGGAACCGCTTTCCATTTCCCGGAAGCCGGCAAAGGGTGGAAAATTGCGTCGCAATGGATGTTCGTTGAATTGGGCCAGTAACATTTCCGCCAAGTCCCGAATGCTCAACTCGTTGTCGGGATTACCGATGTTGATGATCTGCCCGTCACAAACATCGTTTTGGTTCTCGATAATCCGAAAGAGTGCTTCAATACCATCAGATACATCGGTGAAACAGCGTTTCTGGCTGCCGCCGTCAATCAGCAGAATCGGCGTGCCTTCCACCAGGTTCAAAATTAACTGGGTGATGGCCCGGGAACTACCTATCCGCGCCGAGTCCAGGCTGTCCAGCCGGGGACCAATCCAGTTGAAAGGACGAAACAGCGTGAACTTCAGTCTTTCTTTTTGACCGTACGCCCAGATGACCCGATCGAGAAGCTGCTTACAACAGGAATATATCCAACGTTGCATACGGATGGGGCCGAGAACCAATTTCGAAGTATCTTCATTGAATTCCTCTTCATCACACATGCCATATACTTCCGAAGTGGACGGAAAAACAATGCGTTTATTATATTTGACGCAATACCGCACTACACGCAGGTTTTCTTCAAAATCCAATTCAAACACGCGCAACGGATTTCGCGTATATTCAATGGGTGTCGCAATGGCCACCAAGGGTACGACAATGTCACACTTTTTGATATGATATTCGATCCATTCGCCGTGAATGGAGATGTCACCTTCCTCGAAATAAAAACCCGGTCTGTTCTGAAGGTGCTGGATGTAATTGGAGCGCAGGTCCATACCGTGGACTTCGTACTTTCCACTTTCCAGCAGGCGCTGGCTAAGGGCGTTACCAATAAAACCGTTGACTCCCAGAATTAGTACGCTTTTCTTTTTCATAGCCTCTATACGTTTAGTTGTACTGGGGCCAAATTTCATGCCCTCCACCAGGTTAAGCTCGCGGGCCAACTGCGCTCCGCTCATATATACGCCGGTTTCCAATTGACCATAATCAATCTGCACCGCGCCCTTCCCACATGAAATCACCAATGGATCCGTCGAAATGATGGCGCCCGGGGGAAAAAATTTCTTGCCGGACGGCATTTCCGAGACCATCCAGATGAGGCATTTGGTGTCCACAATATAGCTGAAGGCACCGGGATAGGGACGGGTGACCGCCCGGACCAGATTCCTTACTTCGCCGGCGCTGCCGTTCCAGTTAATCTGACCGTCTTCGGGACGACGTCCGCCGTAATAGGTAGCTTGTAAATTATCCTGGGGTATGCGGGGTGCGGTACCATTTTTTATGCCCGGTAAAATCTCATGCAACAAAATTGCCGCCGCTTCCGCCGTCTTTTTATGTAGTGACCTGGCAGTATCTTCAGGGGTGATTATAATTTTCCTTTGGCCGACAATATATCCGTCATCGGGCCGGGCCGTCATGTAGTGTAAGGTAACTCCGGTCTCTTTCTCGCCGTTTACGAGCACCCAGTTGATCGGGCACCGCCCACGATATTTAGGCAGCAGCGAGCCATGCAGGTTCAGGCATCCTGCCGGGGGAATATCCAGAAGGGCAGGTTTGATCAGGTGGCGATAATAGAAAGAGAAAATAATATCCGGATTCAGTTTTTTTATCCTTTTTACCCACAGGGGATGGTTGATATCCTCCGGAGCAAAAACGGGAATATTTCGAGATGCTGCAAGCTCCGCCACCGACTCAAACCAGATATTCTCGTGCGGATCATCCCTATGCGTAAAGACAGCGGCTATTTCAAAGCCGTTTCGCAACAAGGCTTCAATTCCAACGCATCCAATATTGTGATAGGCAAATACTATCGCTTTCATAACATTAACTCCTATTCGGTCTCATTCCGGACTGTCTTAATGGCCGGCATGTCTCTGCCAACAACTTCTTGCACAAAGTAGCGCGGCCTGGCTCGCACATCATGATAAATTCGTCCGATATACTCACCGAGCAACCCCATCCCAATAAACTGTGCCCCAATAAAGATAAAAAGAATGGCAAACAGGGTAAACACCCCTTCGGCTGCCCAACCGGGGCCGTAAATCAATCGCATAACAAGGAGAAATATGCCAAATCCAACTCCGGCAACCGCTATGATTGCCCCTAATACACTTAAAACCCGCAGGGGAAATGTCGTCATACTGGTAAGCATGTCAAATTGCAGTTTCACCAGTTTGTATAAATTATATTTGGACTCACCAACACCACGCTCCGCATGACTAACTTCAATTTCCGCGGTTTTACGAGCGAAACTGTTCGCCAGTATCGGTATGAATGTGCTCCGTTCATGGCACTGCAACATGGCGTCAATAATTGGCCGACGATAGGCCCGCAACATACATCCATAATCGTGCATATTCACCCCCGTGGCACTTTGGGCCGCTTTATTGACGATCCTGGATGCCAGTCTGCGAAACAGGGTATCCTGCCGAGGTACCCGAACACTGCCGACCACATCGTATCCTTCCTCCATTTTTTGGATCAGCTTGGGAATCTCTTCCGGCGGGTTCTGCAAATCGGCATCAAGAGTAACAATTATTTCTCCTTTAGACTCAGCGAACCCAGCTAATACCGCTGCATGTTGGCCATAATTACGATTCAGCAATACGCCAATCACTTTCCCCTCATTTTCTTTGGCAGCAGCAGCGATCTTCCGCGAGGAATCGTCTTTACTACCGTCGTCAACTAGGACAATCTCGAAGGTGCGGTCCATTTCAGTGCAGACGGTGAGGCATCGAGTCAGCAGCTCATCCAAATTTTCCTCTTCGTTGTAAACCGGGATCACAACGGATATGAAGGGAGTTACACTGTGCCCTTCCGAAAAGACTTTTTCGCTCATTATTTCAACACCTCCTTTATTCCATCCACGACATCATCGACATCCTCGGTGGTCATATCCGGAAAGAGAGGCAGCGAACAGATGCGATCTGAATTCCACTGCGTATTTGGCAGCATACCGCGCCGCGCACCCATATTGTCACGATAGTATTTTTGCAGATGCACGGCGCGAAAATGCAGTCCCGTGCCGATGTTTCGCTGTTTCAGCTCGCTCATGAAATCATCCCGACTCACCCCAGCCTTGTCTATGTCCAACCGTACAATGAATAGATGCCAAGAGTGCCGAATCGGATAAGCAGGATCGCTTAGAGGTAAAATTTCCTCGATTTCACTCAGTCGCCGCCGGTAATACATCGCCAGATCCGTCCGCTTGCGGTTGAACTCCTCCAGACGCCGCAATTGCTTTATCCCGAGGACCGCCAGAATATCCGGCAGGTTGTATTTATAGCCCGGCTCCAGGACTTCCGCCTGTGGGGAACGACCTTGCGTCTGGCGATCATAAGCATCAACTCCCAGGCCGTGAAACTTCAATCGTCTTATCCGCTCCAGCAGTTCCGGATTGTCACTACACAACATTCCGCCTTCACCGGTGGTGATATTCTTAATCGGATGAAAGGAAAATATCGCTGTTCCCTTACAGCCTATGGGTTGTCCCTTATAGAAGGTTCCCGCCGCATGCGCGGCATCTTCGATTATGGCGATTTTGTGGTCCTGGGCCAACTGCCGGATAGGCGCCATATCCGCTGCGGCCCCGGCAAAGTGTACGGGAATAATCAGACGCGTTTTCTCGGTAAGACACGGCTTTATGGTCTGGGCATTTAACATCAAAGTATTTCGGTCGATGTCGGCAAAAACGGGAGCGGCTCCCGCCAAAACAATAAGATTCACCGTGGATACCCAGGTCATACTGGGAGTAACTACTTCATCACCGGGACCAATTCCCAGGGTTTTAAGGGCCAGGTGCATCCCCGCGGTTGCTGAAGCTAAGGCGATGGCGCCGCTGCATCCGACATAATCGCAGAAATTTTGTTCAAATTCCACTGCCTTGGAGCCGGTGGTAATCCAACCCGAACGTAGAACCTGTACCACCGCGGAGATTTCCTCTTCGGTGATAGATGGTCGGGAAAACGGCAAAAAATTAGTTCGCATGGTTTATCTCTTCCTTGCTCCTGGAGACGGAATGAATAGGGGCAGGTTTGCCCTGAAAAATCCATGCTTGCCACTTTTTACGACGGGACGTAGCGGAATCCCAGGGCTGAATGTTTTCCGCTATATCCTGCTGCCTCTGCAAAAAACCCTTATAATCCGCTGGCACTTTTTCTTTATCCTTGCTTTGCATAATCAGCAATTTAGGCTCCTGGCCGGAAAAGAAATGGTCCCAGTCTGAGGCGGTTTTCAAAATTCCCGGCGCTTCCCGCTTGTCGAGATAGAAAAGCAGTTTGGCATCGTTCTTGGGAAAGAATCCGATGCTGCTGGCAGGCCAGCCGTCCACTCGAGTTTTCACTGCTTCGATAAAGACACGCTCGGTGCGAAAAGTATCGATGATCGGTTGTTGCCAAAGGAAGAAACCACCGAAAATGACAACCGCTATGGAAATCAGACCCGGAAGAGACTTATATGCGGCATCGCTGTTTTGCCTCCGCATCCATCTGTCGGTAATTACATGGCTAAGGTATGCGATTACCGCCACAACAATCCCGGAAACTCCCAGCTTTACAAAAAAATCGAAATGACTCCTCATCTTCAGAACCAGCAATACAAAAGGAAGAACTATTTCAGAAAGGATAAGTCCAAAACCAACATACCTCTGTATTTTAATGCCCCAGAGGCGCGGCAAAGCAGCTCGTTCATGAACTATGTGAACCAGAAAAACCGCTATTAACAAAGCACACAGTGGTACAATAGGTAGTATATAGTACTCACGCCGTGAACCGGACAGGGTAAAAAACAGGAAAATCATGCCTATGGCTTTCATCAGCCATTGTACCTTCTTATCAAGATTCTTCCAGACCGGCAACATACCCACCAGACTCGCGATAAAAAGCGGAGCCCACGGCAGTAAGAGCAAAGGAACAGCGTAAAGATAGATGTAGAAAGGTTGTTTATGATCGAATGCCTTGAAGTAACGCAGGATGTTTTCTTGAAATACCAAGGCAAGTCCGCTGGAGTGATAATCCTGGGGGCGAGTCATAGTCGCATAGATAAAGGGACTTAAATAGACTGCCGCTGAAGCCACCAAAGCCACAACGTGCGCAGGTTTCAATAAAGCTTTCCATCGCTTCTCCATAACCAGGTCCGGCAAGATAGCTATTATCGGAATTACTAGCGCCGTCAGGCCTTTTGTCAGAGCGCCAATAAAAGCGATTAAATAGAATATTAAGAATGTTGTAAAATTAGGTCTGTCCCGCCTGACCCAGTACCACAAAATACAGAGAGTAATAGCAGCAAGATTTTCGGTATCGGCAGCCGCGGCCCGAGACCAAAAAAGCAGTCCATAGCTGGTCAACAAAAGCCAACCTGCCCATCTACCAACCCCAGCGGACCAAAGCCGTCGCCCAAGAAAGACGGTAGCCCAGATACTGATGAAACCGAAGACAGCACTGGGCAGTCGTACCACCCATTCATTCAGTTCCCCGGTTACAGTGGAAACCGCCCCGATAAGCCAATAAGTCAATAACGGTTTGTCAAAATACGGCTCGCCGCCGATGCTCGGATGAAAGAAATCACCCGTCAGAAACATCTGGCGGGTAATTTCCGCCCACCGACCCTCCGAACCCCACAATCCACGGTCACCCAGTGACCAGAATAGGAGAAAGCATGTGGTAAACAGAAGCAATAAATCACCCCGCCAATTTTTCCCTATTAAAGTATCCTTATCTCTACCCATAATTATTCCGGCCCCAAATTCTCAGTTTAAGTGGTCTAGAGTATAAACTAGTGAACCTTAAGCGAACCTGAAGAAACCCCGCAAAAATTGGAAAGATAAAATATTGTAGGACAACTTATAGCCTGGGTAGTCGCACAAAGACCGAGGTACCCTTGCTCGGTTCTGAAGTGACGTCGATCTTGCCGCCGTGCCGGTGGGCGATTTCTTGAGCGATTGCCAGGCCCAGCCCTGCACCCCCTGTGGCCCGAGACCGCGAGGAATCAACTCGATAAAAGCGGTCAAACAAGCGGGCCAGGGCTACAGATGGGATTTTACCACCCTCATCGTGGACACAGACAGTCACGTAACCGTCAGGTAAATGTTTTAATGAGATACAAACCGTACTATTGGGCGGTCCATACTTCACCGCATTATCCAGCACATTGGTGAACAGTTGGCTCAATTCGCTTTCGTTACCCTTAACCCTAGTGGTTGGACTACTCTCAAAGATCACCTTGCCCCCTTGCTGCATTGCTCGCGCGTCAAAAATCTCCGCCAGATGGGCCAGCAGGGCATCCAGAGCTACCGGGGCAGAGTTCGGTAAATCCCTACCTTCATCAACCCGCGCCAGACAGAGCAACTGTTCTATCAATCGTTCCATGCGGTTCACATCTTGGAGGGCATCATCCAGTGCCTTGATATAGTCTGCTTCTTGCCTATCTGTCATCCTTGTCGTCTGAATGGTACTCTTAATAACCGCCAAAGGCGTGCGAAGTTCATGGGAAGCATCCGCGGTAAATTGCTTTTGCAGTTGGATCGCCTTATCCAGGCGTGCCAACATGCCATTTAATGCCTCCACGAAAGGCAATAACTCTCGGGGGACCTCCTGGATTTCCAGATTCTCTTTTCCCACGTTTTTGTGCGTGATCTGGCGCAGTACCGTAGCGACCCGGTCAATAGGGCGCATTCCCCAGGCGACGATCAAGGGCACCAACAGCAGGGTGACTAGCAGTAAGCTGCCTCCCAGGATGAGTAACATTTGGAGGAATTCTTCCATTTCGTGATAGGTATAATAACTGGAACTGGCGACCAGAATATTGGCAACTCCCTGCTCGAAAGAACGGCGCGTCCAGACAGCTCGGTATTTGTATTTCTCGTGGTTCAGATTGAAAAACGTGAATTCGCCAACTTCAGGCCGATCGCTGGCCGGAAGGTTGATAAGTAGTCGGCCTTCCGTTTCTGCTGATGAATCGCTGGCAAACAATTCATCATTACTCCCATCCATCCAAATACGATATCGATTGGAATATTGCTCTCCGGTATAACCTGCTATAGAACGAAATTCGGCCTGGTGTGCCTCGTAGCTCTCCGGCTCATCGAGATCGGCCAGAATCCCCTCGGCCATCGCTTTCAGCGTGGGATCTATATTTCGCAGCAGTGCCTCTTCCAGTTCGACGTAAGCCACAATCGATACAATAACAATCGTTGTCACAAGAACAAAACACACGGGAAAGGACAAACGCCACTTTAATGGCCAATTCTTCATTGCGGCATGGCTCCTAGAATATATCCTTGCCCCCTGACGGTATGAATTAAAACATGGTGGGGACCCGGGTCAAATTTCTTTCGCAGGTTTGAAATATATACTTCCACTACGTTAGAAAAGTTCTCTGAATCGAAATTATAAAGATGTTCGATAATCTCCGTTTTTGACACAAGTTGATCAACTTGTAAAGCCAGATATTCCAGAAGGCGGTATTCCATCGCCGGTAGTATTACTTGCCTGCCCTGAAAGGTAACGGTGTGACTAGCCATGTTAATGGATAAATCGCCTACCTGTATGACAGGATCGGGACGGTCATATATCCGCCGTATCAGTGCCCGACATCGAGCTATCAACTCTGCCATCTCGAACGGCTTGGTTAGGTAATCATCGCTGCCCAGATTCAGCCCCTGGATGATGTCTTCTGTCGTGTCTTTCGCGGTGAGGATGAGCACCGGAGTATGTTGTCCGCTGTGACGCAGATTCTGCAGGATCTCCAGGCCGTTGATTTTGGGTAGCATCAGATCGAGAATAATCAGATCATAGGGATTGGTTATAGCCATGTGCCGGCCGTCTTCACCATCGTTGGAAATATCTACCGCGAAAGAAGTTGCGTCAGTCAGGGCCTTGGCTATATTATGGGCCAACCGGCTCTCATCTTCGATGATTAACACACGCATTTCTCTTCTCCAGCTAACTGCTTCTGCCAGAGTCTCCGAGTCATCCATTTTCTTGAAAGACAATTCTATCGCTTTTTATGGTAATCTATTTCCCGCAAGGATGCAAGCAGATGCCTCATACTATGGTGTTGCGTGTGATTTGCTGAGTCCCGGTGTATCTTTTGTCTGGACTTACGGGCAGATTTTTCATGATCTGCCGTTCGGTCCTTTTCATTGCCTGATTGTTTTTTACATTGTGGCACATTTCGACCAGAATCGTATGTTTTACTGACCCTGATTCTTCTGACTTAAAATGGATTTCAATGATCTCACAATAAATCCGCCTAATACTAACACCGCAGCGACAAGAACCAGCCGGAATATAACCTGATGTTTTTCGGTCCAGGCAGTTACCGGGCCTGGTGCCTCACGAAACAAGGTATTCGGCCGTATGTTCACGATGCTGACGCTGCCTGCCCGAACACTTTGCGGTTGTCTCAAGGTGTGCTGCAGGTCGTATTTTGGGGGGCGGGCATTAGCGCAACCAATATAAACTGTGCATTTATTATCGTTTGGCCGGGGAAATACCAGCTCATGCGGCAACATTTGACCCCGCACGGAGGTTATCGACAGCGGTTTATCATCGTAATTCTTGATAGCCACCCTGATATAACGTGGTACCGCCTTTCCGCCGATAGATAAGCTGGTGGAGCCACCATAATCTCCCTCGTTTGTTTGATATTTATATATCGTCCCTGACGTTATATATCGCCACGGAACCTCTACTTCCCTGAACCGTTGCCGATTGTCTTCTCCGCTAATCTCAATCTTCCGGGTAGCCTGATCCCGCCCTTCAATTGTGACATATCGATAAAAACTTTCATCTGCGGTATCCAGCTTGATTTCGGTCAACGGCAGGTTCTGGAATTGCAAGTCATAAATGAACATGCTGCTCTGTTTTTCCTGATCCTCTTGTTGACCCAGCGGAACCATCTCCACCAGTTGCCGCGGTGCGACTACCTCTTTCTTGCGCCAGGCATGAATCTTGCTAATTGTCACTGTTTCAATCCCGTCGGGATACACGCTAATGCGTAAATACCGAAAATCATTCCGCGGCAAATTTATGCTTTGGAATTTTTGCGCCCCTCCATTATGCGGTACGGCAAAAACATAACCCTTTTTCATCAGCGTCAGGAAATCTATATTGTCGTTCGAGCCTTCAACTTCCACCCGTCTTCTGAAGTTATTACCTTCGGTATTTACCGAAATAGCATCCTTAATTTCCTGTTTACCAAAGTCAACTGTCAGAGAAGCTGCGCCCGTGGTAGTAACCCCACGATTTAGCTCAGCGGGATAGAATTCTTCTATACTTGATTTGTCGCTGGCCCGGAATAAGACATAAGGTATTTGCAAGCCGTCTGAGGCAATTATGCGAATATCATTCAATTCACGCCGGGAAATATCATATATCTGCGGCACCAGGGTCAGCTTGCCGTATTTCTCATCGCCGCTCTCCAGAGAGATTTCCGCAACATGCGTCCACTGCGTCCAGTCTGATGGTGTCCCCGCCCGCATCGAAACCGGCAATATTATCAATATGAAAAATATAATCGTGTACCGGGAAATTCTCATCTTATTCATCTCCTTCGCTCTGCCCTTGGGTTAAGGTGCTGAAAAACCCTCGTTTTTTTCCATACTGGTACAGATATGAGATACCTACCAGGGTTATCCCCAGCACCACAAATCCCGCTATCCGATAGACACTTTTCAAATTACCCATATCAAACACAAACACCTTGCCCAGCAGTACCGTGAAAAGGCCTAAAGCGATATACCTTAAACTCGCCGATTTGCGCCAAAAACCTGTCGTCATTAAAATTGCCGCGTAAACTGCCCACATCACCGATATGTACATTTGCCCCAAAAACCGGTACCGCTCCGGATTAAGCGCTGCCTTCCCCAGATAATGCCAGTATAAATATATCTCTTCTGTCAGCAGCACCCACAACACAAAAATTCCCGCCAGGGAAAAACCAAACGCCCAAAGCCGATTCTTCAGTAATCCATCCTCTCTCTGCCTCAGCAGAATGGCCGCCAGGAATAGCCCCAGCACAAATATCAATCCTATAACAAAGCTGCTGTTGACAAATATCTTGAATCGGTCGTAATAAAACCCGGTAAAAACAATCAGCATAAATATTGACCCTGCCGCTCCGGTGATGGCCGCCAGGATCTGGCAAATCGCTCCTGACGGACTCAACGGTTTTACGATGAATAGAAGCATAGTTGCCGCCAAAAACAGAACCATACCTTTGGTATAATATTCATGATACTGCCCCGTCTCCGTCGCCAGGAGATTGTAACGCGTGTGATAATACCATTCCATCGATACTGCTGCTAAAAGCAAATATAGCAGTGCCGCGTAAAGTATCTCAGCCATTTCCCGCCTTTGCATCGGCTCCATCATCGTCGTTCGCCGATAAAGCAGATGACAAAGTCCCACCCCCGCCGCCACGAAACACCAGGAACCGAACGCCTTATTACCCAAAAATTGAAAAGCCGCGGTATGCAGCGGTAATTGCCCGCACAACCACCAACCGCTAAGTGCCAATGCCGCAAAACCCCCCACCCGGGTCCAGATGCTTTGGTATCTCAGCCCGATCAACGTCAGGATCACCCCCTCCGCTGCCCAGGCCATCGCCACAGCATACATCTTCAGGTACAACGGTATAGCCGCCGTTACAAAGAACATACTAATAACCAGCAGTGCCAACCTTAAAGGCACATCCTCTCGACATCGTTGATTAACTGCCCCCATGAGCACCAGATGCGCTGCCGCTATAACCAGTGCGGCTATGGCGAGCGCCACTCGATAATGGGTAAATAGAATTACCCAGAGATAGTAAAACACCACCGCTGCGTTTGACAGGATCAAACATACATCTTCCTTATGAACTTTGACTTGCCTGATCAGCTCAAATAATACCGGCATTACCAGAAAGATTACAAAGAAAATGCTTAGCCATAAAACCGCTGTCATTAATTGATCCGGTCTTCCCGACAGCGGATTTATTGTCGGATTATAAAATTTCTCAAACCACCCGGTATATAGGGCGAATGTTCCCACAAATGCCAGAAGCGTTACTGCCCGCCATTTGCGGAAAAACGCGCAGAGCATCGCGCCAACGCTTAACAATGAAACATAAGTAAAAAGCCCCATTGGCCGATTCTCGCCCGTGGAAAGCAAAACCGGCGATAAATACCCGCCCAGCAAGGCCAGAACCGCAACCAGCACCTCATTCAAACCAACCGCGTAAAGCATCGCTGCCAATGTGATTAATATTGAAATCCCGAAAGCTGCCCCAGCTTCGATTAAATGATAAAAATTGTAGGCACCATATATCGTTGCGTATAGTATCCCAAAACCCAGCGCCGTTAATCCTTTGGCAACCAGGCCGTAATCACGGCGTCTCGTCCATTCTCCGACCACCAGCGCTATCAGCCCAGCCACCGCGGATATCATGACTCTGCCCATCGGGCCGATAAGGTTGTTATCATAGGCGTATTTTAGAAAAAATCCGGTACCCACCAGCGTGGTAATAATCCCGACGACCGGTACCCATTTCGTACCAATCCTCTGCTCCAGTCCTATACCTTTTTCTTTTTCTTTCGGCTTCTCTGCTGCTGTTAGCGCCGCCGCGGGAATTTTCCCGGAAGTCGCTCTTACGCTCAGTATTTCCTCTACCGCCGGCCCAGCTTCTCTAACTGGCTCCTTCGGCTGGGATGGGCTCGGTACTACCTGCTCCTGAGGCTGGGGTGATACCGGCATCGCCTGCTCCAGCGACTGGGATGGGACCGGCATTACCTCTTCCTGGGTAGGTTTTACCACCCCCAGTTGTTCCTGAAGTGCCCTTATTTTATTCAGGGCAACGATGCTTAGGATCAGCGCCAACGGTGCCAGTATTAAATATCCTATTGCTAAAATGATTAGTATTTCCATTTGCGTTACCTTTCGCGGATTACTTTATCGATATTTGAACGTTTAAACCGCTTTCCGGATACCATCTGCCTGTTTCTGACATGTGACTTTCTGTACGTTATAATATCCGAATCATCGGTTGAATTCCAACTATAATCTTCGGACATATTATCAGTTGCCGACAGCCGACCGATCGCGGAGGCAAACTTCCTAACCCCTTATAAAGCAAATGGTTTCGCCTGCGTTTTCAGCCGTTCATCTCCGCCCCGCAAACCCCCGCAGGGAGGTTTTTTTATAAGGATGCCGCAAACCTTACATCATGGCATTGTAAGCTTACATCATGGTATTGCGGCTTTACATCGTGGTGTTGTAAGGTTACAGTATGGCATTGTTAGCTTATCGTGGCATTGCAAACGGGCAAAAAGGCATTTTAAGCCGTTTTTTTTAAGCTTGCCCTGAGCGTATTTGTGGTGAGCTTGTCGAACCAGTCGAATGGGGCAGTTAGGCAAAAAAGTGAGATTTTCAGGCAAAGAAACAGCGTGTTATATGGATAGGAAAACGAAGTTCCGTATCTTCTGCGGATCAATCTAATTATTGTTAGGTGGATGAACAATATGAACACGAAAGAATCAACTCCCTCTGCCTTGGCGAATGCCTTGGCAGAAACAATCAATGCAGCAAGTCGCCTGCGCGTCACGTTTTCGGAATTCGCCGTGTTTGATGGTTATACATCCGGCGAGGTGGAGACTTCTCGCGACAAGTTTCACAACTCCGCGAATTCGTTTGACTTCATAGCATCCGACCTTCCCCTCGGCATGAGGCGATCCTCTTTTGGGGAATCATCACAAAGCGTCTCTTTCACGGCGCGCCAGAACTGGATCGATATTTACAACCTGACCTCTCACCTAAATTCGAATGGGCTCGCTGTCGCTGTTCTGGAGCCGGCGTTCTCGGCAAAAGAATGGAAACAGTTCGTCACCACTCTTAACGCCAATGGTGTTTACCTAATCGCTGTAATCCGCTTCTCGCATTTATCATATTCGAACATGACGACGTTACAGCCGACTCTCGGTGTGTTTTCGCGCCAACAGAGAGACTTGCTCTTTGTTGCCGACGCCGATGCCAACACTTCTGCGCACGTGCTCGCGGAGGCAATATCGACATCCACGTATGGCAAATCAATCAGCGACGGACTTGCTGTCTCGCTTGATGATTTCCGTGGCGTTGATCAACTCAAACTTGAGAATGAAATTCGAGGTCTTGAAACTCAGTATAAGACATACAAACATTGCCGATTAGTGCCGGATCTTGCCTCTGCCGAGCAAGTGGTGTTGTGCAAGAGTGGCAAGACCTATAATGTGCAAGAAAACGCCATCTACATTCCACGTATCGGCAACTCGTCCGTCATCGCGCACTTGGATCAGGCCACGCTCAAACACCACAATTACATTCAGGTAATCCTTTCATCCAAGGAAGTCAGTAACGAATATTTAGCGATTTACTTCGGTTCTCAACTCGGCAGACTGACTTTGCGAGCGCTGCATCAGGGGGCTTGCATCCCCCATCTTCCGAAGTCTGCCCTTGAGACAATCTTGGTACCGGTTCCCGATGCCATGCATCAAAAACTGATTGTAGATGCACACGCGCGGTTGACTGAGTTGGATAGAGCACTTGCGGAGTTCAGAAGAGAGTTGTCGGTTAATCCGCATAGTGCGTCCTCCCTTGTTGAACACGCAAACGCTATGCTTCAGCAGGTCCACAGACTTTCCGCGTCAGACGAGATACTGGCGCTAGTTCGTAGCGGCGAATCACGAACCCTTGAGTTTAAGGAAACCCTTTCGCTGGATATCCGAAAAGGCACAAAGGAATCGTACATCGAGAATATGGTGCTCAAGACAATTGCGGCATTTCTGAACTCTCAAGGCGGCATACTTCTGGTCGGAATTACAGACGATGGCCTAATCAAAGGCATACGCAAAGATATGGAATCCTTTTTCAAAGGCAACAGGGATGACCTATTGAAACATTTTAAGAATATTCTTCGGCGGAGCATCGGGGAACCGTTCTATCCACTTATTAACCATGACACCGTGGAAGTGGAGGGCGAACTTGTCCTGCGCATCGATTGTCTCCCATCTGATAAGGAGTGTTTTATCGATTCCACGGAATTTTACGTGCGTACAAATCCAGCAACCGACAAACTCGAAGGTCAAAAGATGATTGAGTACATAAGGCGGCGTTTCAAGACATGAACACCAAAAATTGCTAACGATGCAAAAGAAAAATACCAGACAAGTCCCCCGCAGGCCTGCGGGGAAAAAGGAATCCCGATAAATCGGGAGGACTTACCGGCAACGGCAACAAAGCCATCGTCGCCCTGTTCCCCTCGCACAAAGGTTGGAGGAAAATGTCTTTTTCTATTTCTCAATCACCAAATCCAAAACCTCTCCTGATCTGCTTGTCATCCGCAACCGAATTCCGCGAAGCATTAAGTGAAGCAGAATAAAATAGCGAAGGAGGAAGCCGAAGAATCAAAAATCGGTAAGCCCTAACCCCCAGCCCCCAATCCCCAGCCCCTAATCCCCATCCCCCTGGCTCATGACAAATTTTACATTTCTTAACGCCAAAAAACTGGTTATTTTTTTACAATAAAACCGACGATTTAGCCTTAAGAAATCAGACTCAAAACTATTAAAAAAACAGAAATTTCGAGGTAAAATCCATCATTTTGCGTCAGAATTTCGCAGGAATTACCACTTTTTCGCCTTTTTTTCACCGGTTTTGCGCAGAAAATGCCCGTTTTTACCACCTAATTTCCACCTTTTTCCCGCCTTCGCCGCCCCCAAATATGTATCAGTTTGGATATTTTTTTGATTTCCCCCTTTACTGCCGCTGCAAAAATATCTCCCGGATCTCCCGCAGGGGATAGCCGCTCTCGTTTAGTTTTTTGATTAGTTTTATTCTCTCAATTGCTTTGCTGTCAAAGAGTTGCTGCCCGCTCGTCGTCCGTTCGGTAGCGTCCAGCAGCCCCACCATAAGGTAGTATTGTAGTGTCTGTTTCGAGACCCCCGCCGTCTTTGCCGCCTGTGATATCCGCATCAAATCCTCCGCTGCTTTGCCCTTTCCCTTGCCCGCGGCTCTGGATGATTTTGCTTTACTCATGTATTTTCAATGACTTAACAATAGCGATATACACCATTATTTTTCCCTTTATACTTATCGATAACTATCGCGGTTTAACTTAAAATCCGCCAATAAAATGATTTAACGCTTTTACCGAGGTATAGACCTTGCAGATAAATACGGACATCATCCCCGGTTGGTTATACTGATATGAAGGCTAGGCTCTCAGCCCGGATGGGATTGCCCCCGCGCCCGTTACTTATTATACCGCCGATGGTTATCGCTAACGATAGCCGCCGATTAGTGGGAGAATACATCCCTTATAAATGTTGTAAGTCCCTTTTCATCACTGCGGTTAGCGACTTTTATATCCTTCAGATCCACCATCCGGGTATAGGGATAGGAAAATAGTTGGTATTGATCGCTGGGTCCGATCTCGATATGCAGGGGCAGTTTTAATCCGCCGGGCGTCTGCTGATAGTTGCTCAGTGAAACCGTCAGATAACCGAACTCGTTTTGGTTACTTAAGTTACGATAGCGCAGCCATAATCGCTCCAGGAGCAGGCTGTCCGCGTCAAACCATAAAACGAGCAAATCGTCCTGGCCGACGGGCTGGTCTTCTTCCCGCTGGAACATCTGGCCGCTAACCTCTATTTTATAGACCCGCCGGCCCTCCTTTCGTTCCAAGCCGGCGTAAAATACGTTAAAATCTTCACTTAAGAGGCCCGGACCCTGCATGACCGCTTGATATATGAGACGCAATTTGAAGGCTGACGCCCAGATTTGCTCGGGAGTTACCGGGGCGGACTGGGCCTTTTGATCTTCTAAATCCAGTTTAACCTTACCTTTGCGGGTTAGCTGTTCATCCAGTACGCCGGCTGGTCCGCTGCTGAGGATTGCGATTTCGCCGCCCCAGGCGAAGCGGTACTTTTGGTCGATGAGGATTTGGCCGCTGTCCGGCTGGCGGACCGTAGCCAGGCCTACGCAGGAAATAGAGCGGACCTGGTCCCAGGCTGATTGGCCGCCGGTAGCCGCTATGTTGCGGCGAATGACCTCGTTTAAATCAGGATTTTGCAGCCCGGCCAGGCGATTTTGCATCGTCTTCGCCGGGGTGCTGCAGCCGGTAACTAATGCCAGGGCGGGTATTAAAAGCAAAGCTACTGCAAGTTGTCGAATATTCTGTTTAACGGTGAGTTTATGGTTAATCATGGATAGTCTCCTCAATAACCTACAAAGTCGGGCGGCGCCCACACTATTGATAATAGAGATTGTAATTTAACCGGAAATCAGCCAGGATGTAAAGGATAGATTTGACGAAGGATTTGACGAAGGATTTCGTGCGATCGGGCAAAATAGATATTCCGCGGCGGGGCCGCGAAGAAAGAGATAAGATTATTTGACAGGATAAACCCGCTTCGCCCAAGGGCTACGCAGGGCAGGCAGGATTTATTATAACCGCGATTGACGCTAATCGCCAAGAATAAAAAAACATAATAATCATCACACAAAGACACGGAGAATGCAGACTTCGACGAGCTCAGTCGAGTCGAGATATATTATTAAAGAATATATAGAAATAATTATACCATGTAGGGCATGCCCGCCGAGCCGGCGCTCGTCGCGGCTGGAAGAAGCACGAAGAAACAATAAGAAGAATTATTGACAGGATAACAGGATAGAAGAAATAGGTGGGGCGATTTTAAATAGGAATAAATATTAATTGATGTACTTAGTAAATAAAATATCCCCTTTTTCCTATGCGGCGAGAATAAAAAAATATTGGTTGATAAAGACATGGGGAAAAGGTAAAAAAGGATATACATATTTTATATTATGGTTCGGAAGAAAGGACGTAATAGCATATAATTACATCTGTGCTAAAATTGAGCAGGTATTTTTTTAATTAGGGGACCTAAAAAATGAGAAATATATTGTTTATCTTTCGCGGCGACTTAACACTAATCATAATCCTGAGTTTAATGATTATATCACCCCAGATAATATATGCAGACGGAAAGCATTTTCCGGAAAAGGCGTATAAAAAAGCGCCAAATATGCCCAGTCAAAGGGCGGTTATTATTTATAAAAATGACAACGAAAAACTAATAATTGAATCGACAATCAATGGTGAAGGAGAAAAATTCGGCTGGGTAATCCCCCTGCCGACTAAACCAGAAAACTTTGAAATTGGTTCGGCGGGATTTATCAAGACGCTGAGTATCACCACGCAACCTCCCATTATAAATGATTTCTCCGAGGTAGTGATAATAGTGATGATAATAGCGGGAATAATAACCATATGCAGTTTTATAACTATAATATTCGGCGTTAAGAAAAAACTATTAATAACAATCCTGATAAGTTTGGTAATTATTATTATCCTATCGCCTACCCAAAGGGGGGCAAAAATGATGGGGAGCGGTTTAGAATATGTACCAGTATCAGGAGTTAATGTAAAAGACATTCAAAATATCGGCAGCTATGAACTGGCGGTATTGGAGGCGAAGGGGGCGGATGAGCTGAATGAGTGGCTGAGCAAAAACGGTTTTGCCGGACTGAATGCCGATGATCGAGGTATAATCGCCGATTACATTCAAGAGGAATGGTGTTTTGTGGCGGCTAAACTGCGGCGAGAGGGCAGCGGTTACAGCCGGCCACATCCGCTGGCGATGACCTTTCCCAGTGAAAAAATTATTTACCCGCTGCGGTTGACGGCGACGGTGGGCAATGACATTTATTTCGAGATTTTCGTAATTGCCGAGGCAGGGGTACAATGCGATCGGTTGACGCGGGAATTATGCGACACCTACCAATTCGATTCCGAAGCAGGATATAATCATTTCGGAAACGACAATAACTGTTACCTTGCGGGTTTCAGGGGCTGTGAATTTAGACTTAATATCGGCCAGGAAAAAGCCGTCGATGAAATGTGGGACGGGTGTGTTTTGACGCGGTTTTCCGGGACCCTCCAGCCGGGGCAGATGCAAAAAGATATGGTTTTTACCAAAACTTTAACTTCCGGCTATCGAAAAGACTATTATAGTCATAAAGCAGCCCGGGAAATGGCAATGATTGCCGGGCTTAATATTTGGTGGATTGCATTGCTCATTACGACAATAATTCTGACATACGAAAGAAGGAAAAAAGAAATATCCACGGTCAAGGCATTTCGTTTTATCTTGATTATCGCAGCAATATCGTTCCTGGCGGGCACTATTAACTACGCGGTATTACCCAAAGTAAGCTCGGCAAACACCATAAGTGGATTATCACACAGCATCGCTCTGGACTATCTGGTAGAAAAAAAACTGGGAAGCGCTATCAAAGCCATCGGTGACGTAAATGGACATTTCGAAAAAATGAGCATCGAAGATAGCTGCCGGATGATAAACGAAATCCTCGCCTATCAAAATTTCAGGAACAAATATACCCAGGAAAAGATAGTCAACGAAGATTCGCCGGGAAATTACACCATCAGCGAAGGCGATTCGGGCAAGATAATTCATATATACATTAACGGCGGATTCGCGATAGATATAGCCGCGACATCATCAAAAAAATATGACGATTTTAATTACACCTCGGAAGAGGACAGAGATTTAATGAAGCGATTTTTAGACGATAATGAAACAACAAGCTATATTATCGGGAAGATATTTCAAATTTATGACGAATACCCCTATTATGCCATAAATGCCCGGCTGTATAAGGAGCGGCCGGTGCGACTGGTGCAGCCGATCGTGGATGATCTGCGACAGTTGAATTATCAGGAAGAGACCAGAAGAACGAATGCCGATATTGGTATGCTGGCATGCATTACCCGAATCCAGCCGCCGGTCAACACCACAGAGCCGAAAGAGATAACGGAATTTTTAGAGAAAGTAGAGGCCTGGTACAATTCAAATAACAAAACAGGTAACGATACCAGCGTAAAATAGAACAAATGGTGCGAAAAATCGCACCCTGCATCACTACGGAATATGAGACAGGAAAAAAGGTGGGAAAGTAAGAAGGTAAGAAGGTAAGAAGGTAAGAAGGTAAGAAGGTAAGAAGGTCGGACAGATCAGACATATCGGACCCGTCTTCGCTGAAGCTACGACGAGACGAGTCGACGAGGCAGACAGGTTGGACATAAAAAAGACCGCGTGGGCAACAAGTTGCCCACCCTACCTTAAAATATCGAAAATACCTATCACAGTTGGAAGGCGGCGGGGGCGGGCGGGGTAAGGAAAAAATGGGAGCTACCAGCGTGCTGGGGGAATTGTTCGCAGTAAAGTCTTTGCCAACTTCGCAAAAAAGAGTCCGCCTGGTCGGCTTTAATCAAAGACCAGACGCCGCCGCCGAAGCCGGCACCGAAGGCAGAGGCGGCGGCAGCGTGCAAATCCCGAGCAGCGGTGACTAAAAAGATGGTTTCCGCAATCTGGTTGCCCAATAAATCCTGGGCTAACTGCTGGGAGCGGCTGACCTGTCGGCCAAAGTCGGCTAGCTCGCCCCGCAAGAGAGCGTCACCGGCGGCGGGAATAATCTCGATGGATTCGGCGTAAAACTGCTCGAAACGGTCATAGAGATCTTTCGCGGAAAAATGGTCGCCAGAATAGTCGCGCAGGAAGAGCCGAATTTGAGCTGCGGCCTGGGGGGAACTGGCGAGGGCGGCGGCTAAATGCGGATCGTCGCGGCGGGTACGACGTCGCCATTCTTCAGCGGCAAGCAGGGCCAGCCGGCTGACACGATTGTACTTTTCCAGGGCAAGGGCGGTCTTCTCGGCTAACACGCCGGAGGCGGCGACGGCGAAAATGTAATCCGGGGGTAAAGTAATCAAACGCTCAAGCTGAGTCGGGCAGAAGGAATACTGGCTGAGGGCGCCGGGCCGGCAGCAGAGAACGGCGGTGTGGTCCTCACTGCCGCCCAAAGTGCCTACGCCGCGGTCGGCGGATAAAGAACCGAAACTCCGGCCATTCTCCACGGCAGAAAGGTAGGCGGCTAAATCCTCCCGGCTGGCGATATTACGGCGGTAGGCGCCGTGATCGGAAAGGTGGTTGATGTCCGCCAGGGCCAGGAAGGCGGCTACCACCAGGGCACTGGAGCTGCTCATCCCCGCGGCGGGCGGCAGGTCGCTGGCGAAGGCGATATCACAGCCGACGAGGTCGCCGGGAAAGTCGCGGCATACTCGCAAAGCCACGGTCATCGGATAATTGGACCAGTGACCCTGGGCATCAGGTAATCGCGGCTGGAGGGGAAAGTCAATCTTTTCCCGGCGGACGGTATCAAACATCCGAATCAATGAGTCGCGGCGGGGTGAAGCAACGAGGCAGAAACCTTTTTCCACGGCGGCAAGAAGGCTGCGGCCGCCGGCGTAATCGGTGTGCTTACCCAAAACCTCGATCCGGCCGGGGACAAAAATTGCTGAGGCCTGCTCGCCCGGCTCGCGGCCCTGCTGGATAAGCAAGTTGGCACAGTTCTGAAAGAGGGCGCATTTCCCGGCGGCGGCTGGAGCACGCAAGCCGGCAGAAGAGAGCTGATGCCGGACTCGCTGCTCATCCTGTAGCATGTCTAAAGATAACGGCTGGTTCAACTATTGAATCTCCTCAAGTTGATTCTCTCCATCAGATCTCGATGATCCCCAGAGGGGATGTGGTCTGGTCAAATGTTTACGCCTTGACGGCGCTGATGATGGAATTCATAAAATCATCGCGGCGGAAGAGGGTAATATCGGTAAAACCGGCGGCTAAAAGGTCCGCTTTAAACTCATCAAAGGTGTAAGTGCCGCCGCCCTCGGTGGCGACGAGCATGTTAACGGCGAACATGGCTCCGCGGAGAGGCTGGACGCGGGAATTGTCCATGACGACGTCGCGAATCAAGAGCCTGCCGGCGGAAGCCATAGCGGAGTGGATTTTGGCGAACAAGTCTCGGTTCTGGGTGCGGGAGTTTTGATGGGTGATGGCGCTGAGCCAGACGAGGTCGGCGCCGGTGGGCAGCAGATCGCGGTAAAAATCACCAGCGGCGAAAGTGACGCGGTCGGCAAAGCCCGCCTGGGTAAGTCGCCGGCGAGCCAGGGGAATGACCTCCGGCAGATCGAACAAGGTGGCGCGGGCGTCAGGCGCGGCGTGAAGAAAGGCGATCGTCCAGGTGCCCGAAGCCCCGCCGATATCCAATAGATGGTGAAAGTTCAAGGGAGCCATCTCGGCAATAAGCACGGGAGCGGCGGACTCGTTGATACCGTGCATAGCGCCGATAAAGGCGGCCTGGTCGGCGGCTGGGCCGCGGACGCTGGGCAAACGGTCGGCGGGGGAGCCGGTTTTTAATACCTGGGGCAACTGCACCCAGCGGCGGAGGCAATTGGTCTGGTGACGCAGGATCGGCAAGATGCTGTGAGGTGAAGATTCCACCAGCAAATCGGCAAGACCGGCGGGCAGGCGATAAAGGGATTGCTCCTTAATCAGCAGGTCCTGGGCGGTGAGGCTGTCCAGCAGGATGGCGGTGGCGCGGCCGTCCAGACCTAGGCGGCGGGCTAAAGCTGAGGCACTTGAAGGGGCTTCGGCAAGGATAGTGAAGATATCCCAATCGACGGCGGCGGCCAGGACGCAGGCAGGCTGATATGAGCTCAACATGCCGAGAATCGCCTCGGCAGACCATGCTTTAGGGGACATATTTTTTTCTTCCTCTTCCACAACTAATTGTTATATGGTAATTAACAAACAGGACCGCCCACTTTTACCAGCTAATAGAAAACAGTAAAGGCCGGAAATTTTCTGAGATAAATGTAGATAGCATACTTTAAACTCAAGAAACTCAAGGTTTTTTGATCTTCATGCGTGAGCTTTGGATCGAGGCGCGGGCCCTCGTGCCGGAAATGAAACCGCGAATGCCGAAAAACAGCAACGCTAGGACCGTTATCAGGGTTGCTATTTCGATTATCCCGCTGATATCGTAAAGAAAAGAAATTTTCTTATCGTCATCGGCGGCGGGAGGGCCAATAAGGCGAACCACCAGATAATCGGCAAGATGGGCCAAGGCCAGACCTACCACGACGGCGGCGAGGGCGAAAAGGGCGAATTTCACCAGAACGGCGGTATTTTTCTGCTTTTTCGGACCCAGTGATCGTCGATGTTTCATGGGTGAGATTATAACAAATCAGGTAAAGTCAGGATAGCAGGGAAGTGAAAAAAATAGCTTTTTTAAGGCTAATCCAAGGCAAAAACCCATCCGGCTAACCAAAACATTCTCTTAAATTGCAAAAAAAGGTTATTAAAAGCGATTTGTCCTCTGGTAAGATGATAACCGGTGAAAACCGAATAATTTGCCGGCATCGGCCGATATGATAATGAAGAGTACTTTCGTACTTTTTTCTTGAGCGACATTGGCCCTGATGAAGTCAAAAGGTGTGAAAGTAAGAAAGTAAGAAGGTAAGAAGGAATCATGATGGGCGAGATTCGATAAAAAATCTGCGAAAGCTAACCAAATGGACAAACGAAGAATAGTTACGCGGCAGATTATCTATGGTCTTTATTCGGCGGGGGTGCTGATGTTTTT
>Ga0209164_1001335_pt1 | contig 33030 bp, 25 predicted proteins | sample MTBNYHSulfiMetaG_FD_187458 | JGI IMG/M metagenome (GOLD analysis project Ga0209164, IMG submission 187458) | Enrichment culture microbial communities from rom New York Harbor, USA that are MTBE-degrading - MTBE-NYH (New York Harbor Sulfidogenic)... | ecosystem: Environmental > Aquatic > Marine >... | reverse complement strand
TTGGACCCTCCTCAGCAAATGCCGGGCGAGGTGAGAGTTTCGCTCCGGCTCCACTGGGAAATCCCGGGGGACGCCCCAGATCCGTTGCACGCCCTTCGGGAAATCGCGAATGGGCGCGGGAGATTTTTGGACGTCACCAGGGAATCCTGGGGGGCGCCCAAGATTTTCTGGACGCCATTCGGGAAATCACAAATGGGGGCACGAGATTTCTGGACCGCACCAGGGAATCCTGAGGACTGCCCAGCTTTCGCGGAACGCCGCCAAGGATTTCCGGGCGGGTGCCCAGGTCCCGCTGCGTCCCGTTCACGAAATCACGAACGGTGGCCAGGGTTCTCGCCGGCGCTTGCGCAAGACGCCGGCGAGCGCGCAAACTCGTCTGCGCCCGCTCACGAAACCCCGAACGGCGGCCAGAACCTTCTCCGACGCTACCGGCAAATCCTTGGAAGCGCCCAGGTTCGGCTGCACGCGGCTTGGCGAATCCAGAATGGCCCTGGAGCAAAGCGAACCCCCGCTCTGCATTCTGCGTACCCCCTTTGCTGCCGCCACCGGCCGCTGGTACGCTCTGCCATGCGCACCTTGAACGGCAGTTAACGAGGTTCTGGTCTTGGAAGACGCAGTGGCGCCTCACGAGCCCTTCGACGTTCGAAGCCTATCGGCGCCCTCTGGGGAATCCAGTTCCCACGACGGAAGCTTTCGCCCGCAGGTCGCTGGGGACGGTCTCCCCGGCAGGTCCACCGGCGGCACGCTGAAAACTCCCTGTGAATGGGGCGAGCTTCTGATCTTGGAGTGGATCGCCTCCGGTGCGTTCGCGGACGTCTATCTGGCCCGCGAGAAGGCGCTCGACCGGCTGGTGGCGCTCAAGATCTATCGTACCCAGCCCGGCGTGGGCGGGAAGCTTCTGACGCGCGCTCCGGGTGCCGTCCTGGACGAGGCGATCCTGATGGCCCGCGTGACCGATTCCAACGTCGTCCGCGTGTATGGGGCCCGAAAACAGGGCGACCAGGTCGGGATGTGGATGGAGCTGGTCCGGGGACGCACCTTGCAGGAGATGCTCCAGGCGCAAGGAACCTTTGCCGCCGACGAGGCGCGCCTGGTCGGCCGAAAGGTTTGCGGGGCGCTCGTGGCGGTGCACAAGGCCGGTCTTTTACATCGCGATGTCAAAGCCAGCAACATCATGCGGGAGGAGGGCGGACGCTACCTGCTGATGGACTTCGGCGTGGGTGCGGAGGTGCAGGAAGACGGCGACGTACGGGGAATCTCGGGCACCCCTGCGTATATGGCTCCCGAGATCCTGCGCGATGGGGTCGCGACGGTCTCATCCGATCTCTACAGCCTGGGAGTGCTCCTCTTCCACCTCGTTACCGGCTGCTTTCCCGGTGACCCTGTGCCGGCCGTGGGGAAAACCGGCGCCCGTGTGGCGGCGCCCCTGCCGGGGGCTTCTTTCCGCCTGGAGGATTATCGCGCGGATCTGCCGGCGGATTTCATCGCGGTCATCGAGAAGGCGATCGATCCCGACCCGCTGCAGCGGTTCAGGACTGCGGGCGCGATGCTGCATGCGCTGGACGGGTTATCGCCGTCGGCCAAGGTGCTGCGCAGGCTGGCGGCCCGCAAGCTGATGGGTTGCAGACCCGAATCGCCCACGTCCCGGATGCTGAGCATCGTGATCGACCTGGTCCTGGTGCTTCTCGGAGCGTGGCTGCTCGTCTGGATCGGGCGGCAGATTCTGGGGCTGGTCGTTGGGCAGTAGGCGGGGATGGCGGATGGGGCCCGCTTCCTTCGGGTGCCCGGCCGGGCGACGAGGAATGCTGGCGCGTGGTGGGCGGCGGGTCGATCTTGAGGTGTCGGGTCAATGATTCGGATCGTGAGGGTGACGGGAGCTATCGATGGTGCTTCGGTGGGCGGGGTTGTCTTCGGGATCGGGCATAGCGCACTGCTCAGCGGTGGGCTGGCCTGGCGCGGGCCCTGCCTTGCAGGGACCGTGACAGGGCAGACCATCCGCTGGAGCAGATGGTTAGGGCCTTATCATGCCAGCTTCCGCCGCGAGCTACCCTTCCGCGTGTCGTAATCCTGCTTTTCCTCGCGAAGCACCAGTCCCTCCGAACGAGAGGACACCTCGCGCTGGAACAGCAGCTCCGTTTTGTTGAAGAGGTCATGGGTCTCGGCGCGGAGTCGCATCGCTGCCTGATGGCAGTACGCGCGGTCAAGTTCGATACCGATGCTGTTCCTTTCGGCCTTGATCGCCCCAAGCATTGTGGTTCCGGACCCGACGAATGGATCGAGTACCGTGTCTCCCACGAAGGAGAACATCCGAACGAGCCGATAGGCGAGTTCCAACGGGAAGGGTGCTGGGTGGTTCTTCGTGGATGCGCCGGTGAGAGTCCAGAATTGCCGAAACCACTCCGAGTACTCTTCCTTGGCGATCATACTGGCCTTGCGCTGGCTTTCAGTTGGCTTGCGGTAGCCCCCGGCCTTCCGTTGCATCAGGATGAACTCGATGTCATTCTTGATGATGGCATTGGGTTCATATGGCTTGCCAAGGAACTTCGTTCCGTTCTCGACTTCGTAGGATGCGTTGGCAATCTTGTGCCAGATGATCGGATTCAGGTTGTCGAATCCGATCTTGCGACAGCGCACGCAGATGTCTGCGTGCAAAGGGACGACGACATGACGGCCGAACTGTTTTCGCGACAGGCACACGTCTCCGACTACGCAGACAAGGCGTCCGCCGGGGACGAGAACCCGATAGCATTCAGTCCATACGCGCGTCAGCTCATCCAAGAAGCTCTCGTAGTCAGCCACGTGTCCTAGCTGCCCTGGACTGTCATTGTATCGCTTCAATGTCCAGTAGGGAGGCGAGGTAACCACGAGATGTACTGACTCGTCTGCAATGTAGGGCATTGCGCGAGCGTCGCCCTGGACGAGGATATGCTTTGTCGGCTGCACCTGTGGATCTCCCGATTTGGCGCTCAACTTCCCCCACCGAAGGCAGAGACATGACCCCAGAGAGAACGAGCAAAGGCGTCGAGACTGAGGTCGGCAGCTGGCTCCTGATAGATTCCCTGCTCACCCGAATCTCGTCGGGAGGTGAAGAATGCGGCCGCGTTGTAATGCCGTTCCCGGACCAGCTTGCGGCAGAAGAGCTCGTATCGGACTGCGTAGGAGGCGTTCTCGAACTCGGGCAAGACGGGGAAGTGAACTGAACGGCACCGAACGGGCTTGGACGATGCTGTGCAGTCCTCAAGCAGGAGTAGGTAACCAAGCCAAGGCTTCACTTCGAGGTTGAATGCACCTTCCCGGTAGGCGGTCCAGAGGTCGAGGGCACTTCCCATGGCCTCCTCGGTCCTGTTGTTGAAATTGTTGCCGAAAGAGGGTCCGACGTGTGACTTTGCCTCGACCACGGCGATGAGCTGCCCCCCTCGAATAACGAGCAAGTCCCATTCCTTTGTAGGGCGAAAGAACCCCGGGAGTTCCAGCTGGGTCTTTACGTGGATGTTCTCTGGAGTGACGCCGCCGGAAGCGATGATATCGATCAGGATGGAGATCACGCCATCCATTTGGGCGCCGCCCGTCACGGCACCCCGTGCGCCCTGGTCCTTCGTGCCCCTTTCCCCTTGGGCAACCAATTGCTGTCGGCGCGTAACCCAAAACTGGGCAATCGCTTGCGCCATTCGTTCATTGAGATCTCGTGGGAAATGTCCCATATAGCTCCTAGCAGTTTCCGTACCGCAACTGGAGTGAGAGTATGGGATTCGCCTCGGGAAGTCGAGGGTGGTGTATCCCGACGGGTACGCGTGCCCGTGGCCCCAACCATAGATTCTCCAGAAATCCCCCTCCCCACCTGTCCACCCCCTGGAGGAAGCACACGCCGCCGCGACTCGAGCTGATGCCCTCCGAATGGGCTGCGCGGGAACCACCGTATCCTATGCCATGTCCCCCCGACCGTGCAAGCTTTCCCGTGGCACGGCGAGCTCGCGCCCCGCCTGGGCACCCTCTGCAGCACCCCGCTGTGTAAGGTTCGCGCCCGGGAGTTGGGTGGACGTGCCGGCGGCGCAAACCTCCGATCTCAGCAGCCCCGACAACGGCCTGAGCCGCCGACACGCACAGGACAACGCCCCCGCCCCACGCGCAGCGACCCTGCCTCATCGCGCGGCCGGATACACCAGCCCTTCCATCAGCGCCAAGTCGTCGATCACGGACACCGCCGCGCCGGCATCTTCGGGGCCACCCTGTGGCGGCCCGCTGCGGCGCGCGGGCTCGTTGGGCACGAACCACACGCCCCGCCAACCGGCGCGCGTGGGCTGCAGCGCGTCGCGCACGTAGTCGTCGCCCACCATCCAGCAGGCCTCGGGGGCCGCACCGTACAACTCGTGCACACGCGCGCTGATCGTGTGGAAGGTCGCGAGGTCGTGTTTCGTGGCCGGGAGTTGTACACCCTCGGCGTAGTCCCCCGGCGGGCGCGTGAGATCGGCCTGCGATGACCCGATGAAGACGATCCGCGGGTCAAACCGGTCGCTCAATCCCCAAGCCCGCAGCTTGCCCACCTGCGTGTCGAAGTGCCCGTCGGAGATGACGCCCAGGTGCGCGCCCCGCGCCCGCAGCCGGTCGAGAATCGCCGGGCTGCCGGCGTGGAAGACCGGCTCGTGAAAGAAGCGCCGGAAGTACTCGGCGATCTCGCCGTCGGAGAAGCCGCACAACCGCAGCCAGGGATCGTGCCGGCCGGATTGGTCGGGGTACACCCCCCAACGCGCCAGGATCGCCTCGGCCAGCTCGGTGCGGCCCAGAGCGTCCAACGTGCGGCGGAAGGTGCGATAGGGATCGTAGAGGCAGTTGCCGATGTCGAAGAAGACCACGGCCGGTGCGCCCCGCCGTCTCGGATCTCTCCCGGCGCGCATCGCCGCCGAGTTCTTCCCCGCGCCCATCGCTCCCGAGTCCGCCCCCGCGCGCATCGGCCCCTCGCCGCGGCTCACTCGCCGCTGGCGAGCAGGCGCGCCCGGCCGCCCTCGATCTGCAGTCGTCCCGTGGCCAGCCAGCCCAGCGCCCGGGGATAGAGTTTGTGCTCCTCCACCAGGACGCGCGCGGCGATCTCCTCGGGCGTGCGGCAATCGGCGATCGAGACGGCCGACTGCGCCAGGATGGTGCCGTGGTCGTACTGCTCGTCGACCAGGTGCACTGTCGGGCCCGACACCTGCATGCCCGACGCGAACACCGCCCGGTGCACCGCCATCCCAAAGAAGCCCCGGCCGCCGAAGAGGGGCAAGAGCGCCGGATGGATGTTCGTCATGCGACCGGCATAGCGGGTCACGACCTCGCGCGGCAGGAGCTGCATGAACCCGGCCAGCGCCACGATGTCGACCCGATAGGCATCCAGGATGCCCAGCAGGCTGTGCGCATAGGCCGCCTCGTCGGCGAAACGCGCGCGCGGCACCCACTCGGTGGGGATGCCCCGCGCCTGGGCCTTCTCCTTGGCCCCGGCCCGCGCGTTGTTGTGGACCATGACAGCCACTTCCAGGGGCACATCGCCGCGCGCGGCGGCGTCGGCGATCGCGGCGAAGTTCGACCCGCCGTGCGAGCAGAAGGCCGCCACCCTCTTCATCCCTCGGCCCTCCTCAAGACTGCGCGTCATCTTCAGGCTTCTCCTTCAGCAGCTCAGGCTTGATCCGGCGACCGCCCTGGGGATCCTGGCGCAGTCGGCGGCGCTCTTCCCAGGTTGCGGCGGAGGAGAGGCGGTCCATGCGTCGCTGCCGGAAGGCGGCGTGCAGGCGTTCACGCCCGTGCAGCTCACTGCGCCGGCGGCGACCCTTGATCATCCGGTAGTAGATGTACGCGAACACCGCGACGAAGAGGATGAGATACTTGAACAGCGGCCCCGAGAGTGCCATGGCCGTTCCTCAAAGGTGATCCCAGCGCACGCTGCGCACACCCGGTTGGGCGCTGATGTCCTCGATCAACGCGCGGGTGCCCACCCGCGCCCGCGCGCGGATGTGGAAGACGATCTCGATGACGCCCTGGACGGTATCGATCCGGCGCTGGATCTCCTGCACGCGCACGCCCGCACGGCGCAGACGGGCAACGCAGGCTTCCTCCAGATCGAGCCACGCAGCCCGATCGGCGGTCACCGCCAGTTCGCGGTAGATCAGAGGCGGGATGCGGTGTTCGATGGCGTCCAAAACGATCAGCACCAGCAGCGCGATGAGCGTCGCAATGACCGCGAGGGTGAACATGCCCGCCCCGAGCACGATGCCCAGGGCCGCCACGAACCAGATACAGGCCGCGGTCGTCAGCCCCCGGATGAGGTCGCCCATGCGCACGATGGCCCCGGCACCCAGGAAGCCGATGCCGGTCACGATTCCGGCCGCGATGCGATTGGGATCGTAGACGAGACGTTCGCCGATGCCCCCCAGCGCTTCGCTCGCCGCGCGCGCGCCGATGACGAGGATGACCGAGCCCAGGCAGACCAGCACATGGGTTCGCAGCCCGGCGGCTCGGCTGTGCCATTCACGCTCGCCCCCGATCAGGCCGGCCAGGAGAACCGCCAGCAGGATCTTGGTCAGGGCTTGATCCTCGAGGAGAGCCGTCCATAGGGTCACGATGCCCACCTCCCTGTGCTCCCGTGCGTCACGGGGCGCCTACTGCAGCGTCACCTCCAGCACATGCTGGGGACGTTCCAGCGCGGCCCGGATCATGCGCACCCCCGAAGGGTGGGCTCGGCTCAGGGGCAGGACCACAAAACACGATGCTTCCGGGCGGAGCTCGGGGTAGACCGCCACGACCGAGCCCTGATAGAGCTCGAGCTTCTCGGGCCGCGGGGTCTTCTTCCAGAACTGCCAGGCGGGCGGCTTCGCGACGACCGGGGCGGGTTCCAGCTCGAGATCGGGACCCAAGGCCCCCAAAAGCTCGCCAACCTCCCGGGCGACAAACCCCGCCACGTAGACGCAGCCCTCGGCATCACGCTGCACCTCGATATCGGTGTAGCGATCAGCTTCGGTCTTGAAGCTGAGGCGATCCCAGAGCTGACCGGGTGTACCGGGCCGGGCCGCGTGGGCCACGAGCGAGTCGACCATCACGTCGCCGAACACCGCCGCGCCGGGCTCGTGTTGAAGCGTGACCGGAACCAACCCCCGCACCGCGCGCATGCGATCCCGGACAGCGGCGGCATCTTGGCGCGTCTCCGCAAGCAGAGGGGGCGAGCCCTGGCCCGAGGCGATCGGCGGCAAGGCGGCGTCGGGACTCAGCAGGACGCCTCGCGCGACCACCTCCGCCTGCTCCGCAGTCTGGCCCGCGGGCCTCGCCTCCGGCTGCCCCTGGACCGGCAACGTGTCCGCCGCGCCGTCGCCACCGGGCCCCAGCGCCGTGGGGACACTGACGTTGCGCGAGGTGATATTCGCCATCAGGATGCCCGCCCCCAGCAGCGCGGCCCCGATCACGGCGAAGAGCAGCACGGGTCTTTCATACCACGGAACCGGGGTGGCCACGCGCTTGGTGACCTTGAGCTTCCTGACCATCCTACCTCCCCATGCCCGCCAGCCCGCCGGACGGCCACGACCCTCGCTCGCCGCGAGCGCCGCACCGCCGGAAAGCCACGTCCAATTCATTACCCACGAAGTAGTTCGGCTGACCCTCGCCCCAGTCTCGCCGTTCGATCCACGCCCTGCCAGCCCGATGATTCTAGCCAATCAAAGCGATGCTGACCAGACCTGGTGTCACCCGGGCCAATTGTCTATGAAAATACTGGACAACAAGCGCGCCGCGTGGCACACTGTTGCAGCGTCATTGCATGTAGCGGTGACACGCTCGAGTGGCTCCAGCCACGACGCCGGCTCCAGCCACGACGCTCAGAGCGTTACCGCTACGTGAAGCGCGGTCGCGTGCGTATAATAGGATTATCGCAGGGTTGTCCGCTCGTGCATGCAGCGGGCCGCTCGCATCTCAGGCATGGCAAGGGGGAACACAAGGGGGAAGTAGTGATGAGTATATTCATGCGACGCAGACCTGCTTTGGCGTTTCTAGCTTTGGCCGCCGCGTTGACCGCCGCGGCCTTCGCATCCGGGCCGATCGGAGATCAGGCCCGCTTGATCGACGTGCCGAACTCGTCGGTGGTGTTGGCCCTGTGGGAAGAAGCGGACGCCCGCGGGACGACGGTTCCCTATTACGGCATCAGTCTGGATGGCCGGGACTTCGTGCGCACCGCCCAGGCGTGGTACGAGATCGGGTTGCGCTATGCCCACTTCGACCCGCTGGTCGCTGAGCCCACCGTGGCGCCCGAGCTCGCCGCGGATGCCAGCACACACCTGTTCATCGTCCAATTCGTGACCCAACCCATGGAAGTCTTCGCCGCGGCGATCGAAGCTGCCGGCGGCACGATCCGCCAGTACGTGGCCCGGCAGGCCTACCTGGTCGAGATGGACAGCGCCGCGCGCCTACAGGTCGCCCAGCTACCCTATGTCCGCTGGGTCGGCCCGTACCATCCGGCCTACCGGATTGAGGAGTTCCTGCGCGACAACTACGCCGTGGCCGCGGCGGCCTACCCGATGCTGCGCTACAACATCCGGGTCATGGCGGTCGAGCAGAAGCTCCCGGTGGCTGAGCGCATCGAGGCGCTGGGCGGCGTGGTCGACAATGCCAGCGCCGGCAAGCTGATTATCGAAGCGACGCTCACGCCCGACGAGCTCTTCCAGGTCATCCGCTGGGATGAGGTCCTCTTCGCGGATCGCTGGGGCGAGTACGAAACCGACATGAACAACATCCGCGTGATCGGCGGGGCCAATTACCTCGAGTCGGTCACCGGCTTCACGGGCGAGGGCGTGCGGGGCGAGGTCTTCGACGCCGGGTTCAACCTCATCCATCAGGACTTCCAATCCCGGCCCTTGATCCAGCACGGCACGGTCGGAACCGATTCGCACGGCGCATCGACCTCCGGCATCTGCTTCGGTGACGGCACCGGGCAGCCGATCGCGCGGGGTCTGCTGCCGGCGGGCCAGGGGGTGGTCGCGGACTACCACTACACCTCCATGACCGGCACCGGACGCTACTACCATACCGGCGAGCTGATCCTGCCGCCCTACGAGGTCGTCTTCCAGACCGCCAGCGTGGGCAGTCCCCAGACGACCCAGTACAACAACTTCTCCGCCGACACCGACGACATGCTGTTCGACTTCGACATCGTGCACTGCCAGTCGCAGAGCAACACGGGCAACCGGAACTCGCGCCCGCAGGCCTGGGCCAAGAACATCATCTCGGTCGGCGCCGCCTACCACTACGACAATACCAACATGGCCGATGACTGCTGGTGCGGCGGCGCCAGCATCGGCCCAGCTTCGGACAACCGCATCAAGCCCGACTTCTGCCAGGCCTATGATGCCACTTACACGACCTCCTGCTGCAGCTACAGCTCATACACGCCCAGCTTCGGCGGCACGAGCGGCGCGACCCCGATCGTCGCCGGACACGTCGGCCTCTTCCATCAGATGTGGTCCGAGGGCATCTTCGGCAACGAGGTGATCCCCGGCGGGACGGTCTTCGAGAACCGCCCGCACATGACCACGCCCAAGGCGGTCCTGGCCGTCTCGGCCAAGCAGTACGACTTCGCGGGCCTCACCCACGATAAGACGCGCTGCCACCAGGGCTGGGGCGTTCCCAATCTGCAGACGCTGTATGATTACCGCGAGCAGCTATACGTGGTCGACCAGTCGGACGTGCTGGAGCCCTTCGAGATCGCGACCCATCTGATCGACGTGGGCGAGGCCGACGTCCTGCTCAAGATCGCCATGGTCTATCCCGATCCGCCTGGCAACCCGGCCGTGCAGACGATGCATCGCGTCAATGACCTGTCGCTGCGGGTCGTTTCGCCCACCGGCACGGTCTACTACGGTAACAATGGCCTGTACGAAAGCCCATGGTCATCGGCGGGCGGTTGTGCCGACATCTTGAATACGGTCGAGTGCGTCTTCATCAATGGACCCGAGGCAGGCCGCTGGACCATCGAGATCAGTGCCGACGAGATCGTCCAGGACGGCTTCGTCGCCACCGAGGAACTCGATGCGGTCTACTCGCTGGCGGTGATGGGCGGGACCAGCGTCGACTGGTCGTCGACCGGCGATGCCCGCGCCCTGGCGGAGAGCAAGCTCAGCCTGCGCCTGCTGAGCGCGAATCCGGCCAACGCCATGCGCCTGGCCTACGCGCTGCCGTCGCCGACGTCGGTCCGTCTGACAGTCCATGACGTCACGGGCCGCACGGTGGCCACGCTCACCGACCAGGTCATGGCGGCCGGCGCGCACGAGGTTGCCTGGAACGGACGGGACGATGCGGGCAGCTCGGTGCGTCCGGGCGTTTACTTCGCGCGGCTCGCCGCCGCCGGTCAGGAAACGTCGCGCAAGCTGCTGCTCGTTCAGTAAGCCGAAAACGGCAAGGAAAAGCATCACGATGGGAGTCGGCGCTCGGGGCCGGCTCCCGCTTTTTTCCTTCGACGTGCGGGCCGAGCCCGGGCGGTGTTTGCAGCCCGGACTCGCCTTCTGCTATCCTTTCCGGCATGCATCTGGCGCCGGGGCCAATCTCCCCGGCAGCGGCGCTGGCCGGCCGCTGCGGCCGGGGTAAGGAGGCTGCCTTGGACGGGTCACTGGATGCTAGATCGACTAGATCGACACGGCTGCGCACGGCCGCGACGCTGCTCGCTTTCCTGGCGCCGTTGGTCGTCTACATCCTCACGTTGGCCCGCGACATCACCTTTCTCGACAGCGGCGAGTTGACCGCCGTCGCGGCCACGCTGGGTATCGCCCATGCCCCCGGCTATCCCCTCTTCACCCTGCTGGGCCACGTGTTCAGCCTCCTGCCGGTCGGGTCCATCCCCTTCCGCGTGGGTCTGCTGAGCGCGGTCACGACCTCGCTCGCCGCGCTCCTGCTCTACCGGGCGGCGAGCACGATCGCGGGGTGCATCGCGCCCCGGGCGAGTGCAGCGGCGCGTGAGCTCGGTCCGCTGGCCGGGGCGCTGCTCTTCGCCTTCGCCCTCACACCCTGGTCGCAGGCCACGGTGGTGGAGGTCTACGGCCTGCAGGTGTTCCTCGTGATGGCCTTCCTGGCGGCCGCGACCGCCGCCCTGCGCGAGCCGGGCCAGGCCGTGCAACATTGGCCGCTGGTGGCGATGACCGCCGCGGCCGCGCTCACCAACCACTTGAGCGGCGGGCTGCTGCTCGCGGGCTTCGTGGCGTTCATGCTCATCAGTCTGATCACCCGGGCCCGCGGCCCCCATCGCCCGCCCATCCCGATCGGGCGCAGCTTGCTGGCCGCGGCGGCCCCGCTGCTGCTCTACGCGTACCTCCCCATCCGCGGGGCGATGGATGCGCCGGTGAGTTGGGACTACCCGACGACCTGGCACCGCTTCCTGGTGCACGTCTCGGCCCGCCAGTACCATGGGCTGCTCGGCCGCGACGGCCTGCGCATGAGCGAGCTCGACCGCTTCGTCGGCCAGCAGTTGCCGCAGGAGGCCGGCTGGGCGCTGCCGGTGCTGGCCACGATCGGACTACTGGCGCTCCTCTGGAGAGGCCGGCGTTTCCTGTGGCTCACCCTGGCCCCGCTGGCAGCTTACCTCCTGTACAACATGGCCTACCCCATTCCCGACATCAGCGTCTATTACATACCGGTCATCGCGATTCTCGGTCTGTGGGCGGGCGTGGGAACCGCCATGGTCGCCCACACCGCAGCCGCCGGTTTGAGCGCCGGCTTGAGGCGATCCGCGGCCGCGCGCCTGAAGGCGCCCGCGGCCGGCCCGGCCCTCATCGTTGCCGTGGTGGCCTGCCTGCTGTGCGTGCAGCCCTTGCGAGCCCACTGGCACACCAACGACCAGCATCGTTTCGAGTTGTTGGGGCGCTACCTGCGCGACATGATGAAGTACCTCGACCCGAACGCCGTGCTCTTCACCAGCCGCTGGGCATCGATCAGCGGCCCCGCTATCTACTATCAGAACGTGGCGGGCCTCCGGCCGGACGTGCTGGTGCTGGACCTGCCCTCGCTCTCGAGCGCGGTTCTGCAGCACAAGCTGGCCCTGGCGGCGCCCGATCTCGAGGCCGCCTGCCGCCCGGAGCTCGAGGCCGTGGCCGAAATCGCCCGGCTGTCAGAGGCCAACCGCCCCTATGACGTCTCCGAGGGGCGTTACCGCTTCATGAAGATGCGCCGCAAGCTGGCCGAGCAATCCATCGCCCTGCGTCCGACCTACATGGCCGGCGACATGGCCGGGCATTCGCTATTCGCGGGCTTCGACATCCACCCTGAAGGGCTGGTGCTGCGACTGACGAAGGATGATGCGTTCCGGCCCTTTGCCTTTCCGGAGTTCGAAGGACCGGGCATTCACATGAAGGATGTGCGCAACGAGCAGGAACGCAAGGTCTGGTTCGACTACAGCAACATGCTGAGCAATCGCTCGCGCTACCTGGAACGGCACGGCCGCGGGACTGAGGCCAAGACGCTGAGCGAGATCGGCTACCAGTACTCCCGCTAGGACTCCCGCTGGCCGCCTGGCCACGCTGGCCGCGCCGCCCGGCCTACCGCTCGCCGGCGCAGAAGGTCCAGGTGTCGGCGCCCAGTCCGGTGATCTGCAGCAATCCCCCGAAGATGTAGAGCGCCCCGTCAGCGGGTCTCAGCACCATGGAGTGCCGGTCGCGCCGCTCGGGACGAAGCTCCTCGTCGCCGCCGGCGAGCTCTTGCCACTGCTCGGCGTTCAGATCGAGCGCTTGGGTGTCGTTGAAGCGGGCGCTCGCCTGCCCGCCGCCTTCGCGCCAGCCGCCGAAGAACACGGCGCGGCGGCCGATCGCATCGTAGTCCATCACGTGGTGACAGCGCTCGGGACCATCGGGCAGCCGAATCCAGATCGCCCCGTCGAGCGCGAAGGCCCAGGTATCGGCCATGGTCCCCGAGACGAGATCCCCGTGCCCGCCGTGAAGGATCATGCGCCGGCCGAGCGGATCGAAAGCGGCACCATGATCGAAGCGTCGCAGCGGCTGTGGATCCAGCTCGCCGAACTCGCCCGTGCGCAGCTGCGTCCATTGCCCGGTCGCCAGGCCGAAGCTCCAGACGTCGTTGCGGACGCTTCCCTGCGCCCGCCCGCCGTAGACGAGCATCTGGTCGCCGGCCACGTCGAGCACCGCCGTGTGGCCATAGCGCCCCTCGGGCGCCGGACCCGCGCCCCCGCCGGACCCGGCGTGGAGCTGCACCCATTGCCGGCTGTCCAACTCGAAGGCCCAGACGTCGCCGTAGATGCGCTCGCCCTCGCTCAGCTTGCCCCCGAAGACAATCACCCGCCGGCGGCTGTCGTCCAGGACGGCGGTGTGCTCGTTGCGCTCCGCCGGGCCGAGGGCGGTGTCCAGCCGCTCCCAGGTGAAGGTCGCCAAGTCGAGCGCCCAGACGTCGCCGAAGTCGATGCCGCACGTCCCGGAGACGCATCCCGTCCCGCCCAGCAGCAGCATGCGCGCTGCGCCCTGGTTCGGATCGAAGACCGCCGCGTGGCCCCAGCGCTCCTCGGGCGTGTGGCCGGAGAGCGTCCCCGGATACAGCCTGACCCACGGAGCCCGCGCGAACGCCGTGGCGGCGGTGGGCGGTCCCAGATCCCCGTCGATGGTCTCGGTGAGCACGCGGTAGTAGACCCTGGACGCCCGTTCCTCGGTGTCTTCGAAGTGGCTCGTGGATGAGCCCGCGATCAGTCCTCCGGCATCCGCAAAGGGACCCCCGGGGGCCAGCGCCCGTTCCACACGATAGCCGGCCACGGTCTCCAGGTTCTCGAGGAGATTCGGCAACCACGCCACCCGCACGCGCTCGCAGTCCAATCGCGTCACGATCGGACCACCCAGAGGATCGGGGGGCCGCACGATGGCCGCGACGGCTCGCGCGTCATACGTCACGTCGGCGCCAGGGACCTCGATCTCGGCCAACAGCTCCTGGTACTGCAACGCCGTGAAGCGGACCCGGCGCATACCCGCGGGGACATCTTCCAGGGTGTAGGCGCCCAGAGCCCGGGTGCGCGTGCTGATGCCGGAGCTGGAGCCGTCGGGATTGAGCAGGGTGACCGTGGCGTTGACGAGCCCGGCCGCCCGGATGTTGGTCAAGCGGCCCGTGATTCCGAAGGTGTGGCTCTCCGAGGCGATCTCCAGATCGCGCCTCAAGCCGGCCTCCGGGACCGTGACCACCACCTCCGTCGCGCTGAATCCCTCGCCGCCGGCGGTCAGGGTCCATGGACCCAGGGGCACCGCGGTCAGGGTGTAGCTGCCCTGGGCATCGGTGGTGTCCGCGATCTGGCCAATCGACACCCGGACCCCGGGTGCGGGAATGCGCGTCTGCTGGAAGTAGACTTGCCCGGACACCGTCGACCTCTGCGGCAGATCCAGCAGCACCGCCACGGTGTCGGCCCCGAACGCCCCGGCGTCGATCCACAGGCGCCCTGCATAGATCCCCGGCGTCAGCGAGGTGGGATCGATCTCGACGAGCAGCGTCTCGGGGGCCTCGCCCAGGCTGCCCGCCCCGGGGGACACCTGGAGCCACGCCTCCGCCACCCCCGCCGACCAGGCCAACGTCAGATCGCTCGCGTTGAGCAGGACCACCTGCCCGGCCAGCTCGCCGCCGTCCAGATGCAGGGTGTCGGGCTCCACCGCCAGGCCATCCCACATCCGGACCCGGATCGTGGTGTCGCCGCCGTTGGAGCTGACCGCCACGGTGGCGACGTGCGGTCCCCGCGGCAGGCTGTCGGTGAGCACCGTAAGCATCACCTGCTCGCGCCCTTCCGTGGTCCCCTCCACCGGTGCGGCCGCGAGCCACGCGGCATCGTCGGCCAGCGTCCACGTGAGTTGGCCCTTGCCCCGGTTGCTCACTTCGAGCGTATCTGTGGTTTGCCCCAGGGCGAGCTCGATCGCCGGCGGGCTGACCCCCAGCGCGGGGGGGCTGGTCGATTCATCCGAGCAGCCGGCCAGGGTGCCCAGCGCGAGGAGCGCCAGGACCCCGTGGGGCCACCCGAGGCTGCCCATGCGGCGGACCATACCCTCTCCCATTGTCTATCTTCTTCGATTCGAATCGGTTTCGGCCGCGCGCCCTGCTGGGGGGTGACGGGCAGGACGGCTCGCAAGCCGCAAGTCTGGCACGACGGCCACCCCAATCATAGACGAAACCCGCCCACTCGTCCTGCGTTCCCGCCATTCCCCGTTCCAGGGCGCAATTGACACCCATCCAGTCTCTGGCGTACGCTGGGGTGCCTCGTGGTCGTGGAGGACGCATGCTGAGTTCGATGACCGGTTTCGGCCGTGTCGAGGCCCAGATCGACGGTCGCCGGGTCACGGTAGAGGTTCGCTCGGTCAATCACCGGTACCTGGAGATGACCTCCCGGCTGCCGCGCGTGCTCGCCCCCCTGGAAGCCAAGGTCCAGGCGGTCGTCCAACAACAGGTCACCCGCGGGAAGGTCTCCATCGCCGTGACGATGGAAGGCGAGGTGGAGGGTCCGGCCGCGATCCGCGTCGATCACGAGCTGGCCGGCCGCTACCTTGACCTGGCCAGAGAGCTGCGGGAGGCACACAACCTGAAGGGCGACCTGGACATCCGGACGCTACTGGCGCTGCCTGATGTCCTGGTCCGCGAGGAGGAAGCGCTTTCGGAGGACCAGGTCTGGGCATGCCTGGCGCCTGCCTTGGGCGAGGCCCTGGCGAAGTTCACCACCATGCGCCAGCGCGAGGGTGAGGCCCTGGCCCGTGACCTGATGCAGCGGATCGAGGCCATCCGGGTGGCGGTGGACCGGATTCAGGTGCATGTGCCGGCTGTGGTGGCCCAGGTCCGGGAGCGCCTGCGGGCCCGTCTGGCAGAGATTGCGGAGGATGCGGAGTACAATCGCTACCGGTTGGAGACCGAGATCGCCCTCTTCGCCGATCGGGCGGACGTCACCGAGGAATGCGTGCGCCTGCGGTCCCATTGCGACCAGTTCGCCGAATTCGTGGCCGATGCGCAGCCGGCGGGCCGGCGGCTGAAGTTCCTGCTCGAGGAGATGCATCGAGAGGTCAACACGATCGGCTCGAAGGGCCAGGATACGCAAATCTCGCGGGAGGTGCTGTTTCTCAAGGAAGAGGTCGAACGGATCCGCGAGCAGGTTCTCAACATCGAATGATGAAGGAAGGCCAGCCATGGATCAGTGTCCTCCTGAGTGCCCTCGTCTGATCGAGCGGCCCTTCCCCATCGTCATCTCGGCGGCATCCGGAACCGGCAAGACCACAGTCGTCGAGAAGCTGCTCTCCTCCGACGGCCGCATCGTGCGGGTCCTGACCGCCACGACGCGCCCCCCGCGGGGCGGCGAACAGAAGGATGTCGACTACCTCTTCCTCAGCGAGGAGGAGTTCACGACCCGGAAGAAGGCGGGCTACTTCGCCGAGACGGCGCTCGTGCACGGGCACTGGTACGGTGTGCCCAAGGAGAACGTCGCGGCCGGCCTGAAGAAGGGCAAGTGGGTCGTCCTGAACGTGGATGTTCAGGGCGGGCTGGCGATCAAGAAGACGTTCCCGGACGCGGTGCTCATCTTCCTGTTGCCCCCCTCCCTGGAGGAACTGGAAACTCGCTTGCGGGGCCGCGGTACCGACAGCGACGAGGAGATCGCCAAGCGTATGGATCAAGCCCTCAGGGAGATGACCGTCGCCGCGGAGTACGATTACGTGGTGGTCAACGACGAGGTCAAGGACTGCACGAACCGTCTCTTGGCCATTGTGCGGGCCGAGACGAGCCGCACGGCCCGTGGATTGGTGATGCCTAAGGGGAGGCCCACAAAGTGATGAAACAAAACGGAGATGCTCACATCGACGATCGGCACCAGGAGGGGGCGGATGAGGAATTCACCGCGCCCCGGACCAAGTACGAGCGGATCATGCTCGCCGCGTTGGAGGCTGCCCGCCTGAACGAGGAGATACGCCGCAAGGGCACCAAGCTCGACCACAAGGTGACCCTGGAAGCCCTCAGGCGCGTGGACGAAGGCAAGGTCAAGGGCATCCTCCCGCTTGTCCACAAGGTCGAAGAGGAGGAGAAGCTGGCCGCCACCGCTCCGCGCGACATGCTCTTCGCCAGCCCGCTGCCGGCCTCTGAACGCTCCTCGTCCGTCGATGACGAGGAGATCACAGAAGAAGACCTGTAGAGCCCGCGGGAGTCGCCCCGTGCCTACTGATGCAACCCTGGCCGGCCGGTCGGTGACGCTCGGTGTCACCGGCTGTATCGCCGCCTACAAGGCCGCGGAGATCGTGCGCTTGCTGCGCCAGATGGACGTGCGCGTGCAGGTGGCGATGACCGCGGCGGCCACGCAGCTCATGTCAGCGCAGGCGCTGGCGACGCTTTCCGAGAACCCCGTCGCCACGAGCCTGTGGGGCCGCCCCGAGATCGACCACATCCGGTTGAGCCGCGAGGCGGATCTGATGGTCATCGCCCCGGCCACCGCCAACATCCTGGGCAAGGCCGCGGGCGGTATCGCCGACGACCTGCTCTCCACGGCCATCATGGCGAGCGATGTCCCGGTCCTGTTTGCCCCGGCCATGAATGTGCGCATGTGGGAGAACCCCGCCGTGCAGAGCAACGTCGCCCGGCTGCAAGAGCGCGGGTATGCGTTCGTCCCGCCTGAGGCCGGCGATTTGGCCTGCGGGGAAGCGGGAGTCGGGCGCATGGCCGATCCCCGCACCATCGTGGACACCGCCCTACGCCTGATGCTGGCGCTCTCTTTTCGCCGGCGCGTGGTCGTGACCGCCGGGCCCACGGAGGAGCCGCTCGACCCGGTGCGGGTGCTGACCAACCGCTCCAGCGGCAAGATGGGCGTGGCGTTGGCCGAGGCCGCCCGGGATCTGGGCCACCGCGTCACGCTGATCGCCGGCCCCCTGCGCTGCGATCCCCCCCTGGGCGTCGAGCGCATGGACGTGACGACCGCCGCCGAGATGCTGGCGCAGGTCCAGGCCCACGAGGAGGAAGCCGACCTGTTGATCATGACGGCCGCCGTCTCCGACTACCGTCCGGCGCAGGTCGCGGAAGGGAAGCTCGCGTCCGGGCGGTCGGATCTCAGCATCGCCTTCGTCCCCAACCCCGACATTCTGGCCACGGTCGTCCCGGCGCGTCGCGCGCGGGGCGCCGTCACGGTGGGCTTCGCGTTGGAGGTTGGAGAGGACGGCGAAGCTCGGGCCCGCGGCAAGCTGGACGCCAAGGGCGTGGACCTGATCGTGCACAATGACGCGACCCGCCCCGACTCAGCCTTCGGGGGCGACACGACCCGCGTCACGCTCTTCTTCCGGGACGGGCGGATCGACCGCTTGGAGACGATGCCCAAGACGGTCGCGGCCCGCGAGATCCTGATGCGCGCCGAGGCCCTGTGCGCGCAGTCGGAATGAGCTCATGAGCCAACACCCGCCGCTGCCCAGCCGCGAAGAGATTCTCGCGGAGATCGCCCATCAGATCGAATCCGAGATCGGGCGGGGCCTGGCCTTCTGGGCCGAGGGCGCCTGGAACGACGCGGCCCGCGCGTTCCTCGCGCCGCGGCCGCCGGCGCCCGAGCAGCGGGCAGCCGGGCAGGTGCGTCCCGCTGCCCGCCGCCCGGCTCGTCCCGCCCCGGCGCCGGCAGCGGAGCCCCGGCGAGCGCCGGCAGCGGGACCCCAGAGCGCGCCGACGGCGGAGCCCCAGAGCGCGCCGCAGGCCAAGCCGCCGGTTTTCGGACCGCCGCCGCCGGCGGCCGGCCGCGCGCCCGACTGGGAGGCCCAGCTCGACGCGGTGCGCCGGGAGGCGACGGCGTGCGTGCAGTGCCCGCTGCACGAGACGCGCACGCATGTGGTGTTCGCCTCGGGATCGGGGCGCGTGCCGCTCGTTTTCGTGGGCGAGGCCCCGGGGGCGGACGAGGACGCTCAGGGCGAGGCGTTCGTCGGACGCGCGGGGCAACTCCTGACGAAGATCATCGCGGCCATCGGTCTCGATCGCCGCGAGACATACATCTGCAACGTGCTCAAGTGCCGCCCGCCGGGCAATCGCAACCCGCTGCCGGCGGAGATCCAGACCTGCTCGCCCTACCTGGAGCGCCAGATCGAGATCCTCAAGCCGCGCGTGATCTGCACGCTGGGGCTCTTCGCGACGCAGCGCCTGCTCGAAACCACGGCGCCGATCGGGCAGCTCCGCGGGCGCATCTTCCGCTATCGCGGCGTGCCCCTGCTGCCCACCTATCACCCGGCGGCCCTGCTGCGTAACCCGAACCTGAAGCGCACGGTCTGGGAAGACGTGCAGATGCTGCGCAAGATTCTCGATGAGGGCGCCCCGAGCACCGAGATCGCGATCCCGGCGCAGAAGGAGCGCAAGCCGGAGAGCGGGAGGCTGTTTTAGTCGCGCGCCGTCCGCGCCCCGGCGCGGGGGCCGGAGTGTGGGCCGGAGCGTGGGCCGCCGGGAGCACCCGATCATGCATTCTTCATCACCGTACGATTCTCAGGATGCCATCCCGGTCTGGCGATCCCTCCAGGCCATGCTCTTCTGGCTCGTCCTCCTGGGCGCGGTCGCGCACCTGGCCTACACCTACCCGCAGCTGCCGGAGCGCGTGGCCACCCACTTCGGCTCCGGGGGTCGGGCCGACGCCTGGGGCAGCAAGCAGAGCTTCGCCCTCACCTACGGTCTGCTGGTCGGCGGTCTGGGGCTCCTGTTCTTTGCGATCGCCTTCTTCCTGCCGCGCCTGCCGGCCAGCATCATCAACATCCCCAACCGCGAGTACTGGCTCGCGCCCGAGCGCCGTGAGGCGACGCTGCACCACGTGGGCCGCGAGATGCTGGTCATGGGCACGGCGACGATGGCCTTCATCGTGGCGACCTTCCACTTCAGCATGCTGGCCAGCATCGGGGGAACAGATCGCCTCGGCCCGGGCTTCTGGATCGTGCTGGTGGCATTCCTGATCTACGCGGGCATCTGGAGCTTGCGATTGATGTTGCGGTTTCGCCTTCCCGGGCGCTGAGCGTGCGGTCCCCGCGGGCCGGCTTTCGGGGTGGATGGCCGGCCGCGGGCCCGGCCGCCAACACTCGCTCTCGTAAGTGGATGCGCGGCCCGGTCAGCGGGCCCTACCCAATTGGCACCCAATAGGCTACTCTGGGCCGCAGCAGGAAGTCCGAGTCGCTTACCCCAGACAGCATGACATGGCCGCGGCGAGCGAGCGCCCCGGCCATGATTGATATCGCAACCGCCGGAGGCACGTCGGGAGACATGGACGGACCCACAACCGACAAGCAATCCCCAGCGGCCTCCGAGCCCTCGGCTCCGCCTGCGCCCGGGCCCGCGGGTGACCGCCCGTGGCGCGGCGAGCGCCAGGAGCGCGCCGGGCACTACGGGGGTGCGTCGTCCTCGCGCATCCCGCCGCAGAACCTCGACGCCGAGCGCGCGGTGCTGGCCTCGATGCTGCTCGAGCAAGCCGCGATCGACAAGGTTGAAGAGATCCTGACCGAGGAGCTGTTCTACCGCGACGCGCATCGCCGGATCTTTCGGGCCATCTCGACCTTGAGCGAGCGCAACGAGGCGGTCGACCTGATCACGGTGACCGAGGAGCTCAAGCGCCACGGCAGCCTGGAGGCCGTGGGCGGGGTGACGTTCCTGCAGAGCCTGCTCGACAGCGTGCCGACCGCGGCCAACGTCGAGTATCACGGCCGGCTGGTGCTCGAAAAGGCGGTGCTGCGCAAGCTCATCCAGGTCTCGACCGAGATCATCGACCAGAGCTACGAGAGCGCCGAGCCCTGGACGGATATTCTGGATAAGGCCGAGCAGAAGCTCTTCGGCATCGGCGAGGCGCGCCTGCGCCGCGAGTTCGAGCCGATGAAGGAGATCTTGAAGAGCACCTTCCTCTTGCTCGAGGAGCTCTACGAGAACAAGCGCGCCGTGACGGGCGTGGCCACGGGCTACACCGACCTCGATCGCATGACCTCGGGGTGGCAGGCCTCGGACCTCATCGTCATCGCCGGCCGCCCGTCGATGGGCAAGACGAGCCTGATGCTCAACATGGCCGAGAACGCCGCGATCGACCACAAGATCCCGGTCGGCATCTTCAGCCTCGAGATGTCGAAGGAGCAGATCGTCCAGCGCTTCCTCTGCTCGCGCGCGCGCGTGCCCGCGCACCGCCTGCGCACCGGGTTCCTCAAGGAGAGCGAGTGGCCGCTGCTGACCCAGGCGGCCGCCCATCTGAGCGAGGCGCCGATCTTCATCGACGATACGCCGGCCATCGGCCTGATGGAGATGCGCGCCAAGGCGCGGCGCCTGAAGGCGCGTCACGGCCTGGGTCTGATCGTCGTCGACTACCTGCAGCTCGCCCGCGGCATGCCCGGCGTGGAGAGCCGCCAGCAGGAGATCTCGCAGATCTCGCAGGGCTTGAAGGCGCTGGCCAAGGAACTGAGCGTGCCGGTGATCGCCGGCTCGCAGCTCTCGCGCGCGGTGGAGTCACGGGAGATCAAGCGGCCGATCCTCTCCGATCTACGTGAATCGGGGGCGATCGAGCAGGACGCCGACATTGTGATCTTTATCTACCGCGAGGAGATGTACAAACCCGACAAGGAAGAGGTCAAGGGCCAGGCCGAGGTGATCATCGGTAAGCACCGTAACGGACCGGTCGGCACCGTGCGGATGGCGTTCCTGAACGAGTTCACGCGCTTCGAGAACCTGGCCCCGATGGGTGATGATTACTTCGCGGGAGCATGAAGAGCACGTGACGATGCGTTGGCCCATCCGGCGTTGGCCCATGCTGCTGTTCATGCTGTTCATGGCGGCCCTCGGGTCGGCGGCGAGCTTGATCTCCCCTGTCCCCGCGGACCCCACCGAGTCCCTGCCGGAGGCGCCGGTGGCCTCGGACCCCGGACCGACGCCCGCGGAACGGACGGGCTTCGCCTGCGGGGCCACCTACGAGGAAACCTACGCCTATCTGCGGGCGGCCGCCGCGGCTTGCCGCCACATCCACGTGGCCGCGTGCGGCTACACGACCGAGGGCCGGCCCATCCCGGTGGCCTTCGTCTGGAAGAGCGGCGGCCCGGGCGGGGCGTGGGAGGACGGCGCTGAGAAGCCCGTCGTGCTCATCACGGGCGCGATCCACTCGGGCGAAAGCTGCGGCACCGATGCCCTCCTCCTGCTCCTGCGCGATATCGCGCGCGGCCTGGAGCCGGACATCACCGCCCACCTGCGACTGGTGCTCGTGCCGATCTTCAACGCCGACGGCCACGTCCGTCGCTCGCCGTACAATCGCTACACCCAGGTCGGACCCGAGTGCGGGTTCGGCCGGCGGCGCAACGCGCTCAACCTCGACTTGAACCGCGACTTCGCCAAGCTCGAGACTCCCGAATGCCAGGCCGTGGTGCTGTTGGCCTCGCAGTTTCGCCCGCACATCTACATGGACCTCCACACCGATGACGGCATCGGCCACCAGTACGACCTGCTCTACCAGGCCAGCGTGAATCCGACCTTCCCGGGCGACCGCGCGCGGTTCGTCGAGCAGCGGCTGGCCCCCCACCTCGCCCGGGCCATGGAACAGGCGCAATTTCGCTGCCGGCCGATCGTCTCGCCGCGGGATCGCCAGGATCCCTCGCGCGGATTTGTCGGCTACGGCCTCCAGACGCGCTTATCGACCGGCTACTTCGAGACGCGCCAGGCGATCAGCATCCTCACGGAGGCTTACCCCTACATCACCTACGAACGCCGGGTGCGCGCCACGGACGCCTTCGTGCGCGCGACCCTGGCCTGCGCGGTCACGAACCGCAGCGAGCTGCGAGACGTCGTGGAGCAGGCCCGGGCGGAAGCGGAGCGCTGGGCGCTCGAGCCCGGCCGGCATCCCATCGGCCTGGGCTGCAAGGCCGACACGGCCGGCGTCGTCACGGGCGAATGGCTGGGCAAGAAGTTCACGCTGCGCACGAGCCCGATCACGGGTCAGCAGTACGCCTTGTACAGCGCTGAGGACACGACCTACACGGTGCCTTTCCGCGAGCGCTTGAAGCCGCGGGTCTCGGTGCCGATGCCCCGCGGCTACCTGCTCGGGCCCGAGTGGGGTCACGTGGCCCGCAAACTCAAGGACCACTGCATCGGCGTCACGCAGCTCAGCGCGCCGTTCGAGACGGAGGTCGAGGCGTACCACATCGAGTCGGCCACCTTCGCCGCGCAGCCCTATCAGGGACATCACCCGATCGAGGAGCTGCAGGGGCACTGGACGACCGAGCGACGCACCTTCGCGCCCGGGAGCTGGTGGGTTCCGCTCGACCAGCCCGGCGGGCTGACCGCCATGCACCTGCTGGAGCCCGAGTCATCCGACGCGCTGCTCGTCTGGAACGCGTTCGACACGATCTTCGAGACCGGCATCGTGCTCGAGCAGTGGGCACTCGAGGAAAGGCTCACGCACATGCTCGCCGTCCCCGAGTTCCGGGCGCGCTACGAAGCGGCGCTGGCCGATTCGGCCCTGGCGCGCAACCCGCGCCAACGCCTGCTGCAGATGCTCCAGTGGACGCCCCACGCCCAGGAGGACTATCTACTCTACCCCGCCTTCCGATCCTCGCGCGTGCCGCCCGCCCAGCGCGGGCAGTAGCCCTGGAGCTCGGCCCGGCGTGTGGCGCGCTTCACCCGCCGGAGCGCGGCGTCGTAGACCTGTCGCAGCGGCACCTGTTTGCCGCGCAGGAATTGATGCACCCAGAAGGGCACCGTGCTGTAGATCGATTTGTAGAAGCCCTGGAGGACTTCCTGCGCGACGGTTTCCATGTCGGCGGCCAGGTCGCTCATGGTCGGATCGTGCTCATACCCATCCGCGTACTTCTGCTCCTGAACGTGCCGCAAAGTGTGCTCGACGAGGTTGGCCAGGGCGACGATCATCGTTATGAGCGAGTCGGGCAGGCGCCGGGCGCGATCGGTGTTGAGAATGTGGTGGAAGGTGCCCGCTTGTACAATCGGCGGCAGCAGCCAGGCCCGGCACAGCTCACTGCCGATCAGGCCGTGATCGACCTTCAGCACCTCGCGCTCGTAGGGACTGATGTCGAGCGGCCCGCCGAACAGCTCGGCATCCTCCGCGGCCAGGGCGGTCACGCGCTCGTAGTCTTCGCGGAAGTAGGTCACGAAGAAAAGCTTGCCCACGTCGTGCAGCAGGCCCGCGGAGTAGACGGCATCGCAGTTGCGGTAGCGCAGGTGGGTGGCGATCTCCTCGGCGATGCAGGCCACCATCAGGCAGTGGCGCCAGTAGTCGCCGAGCAGGAACTGGCGTGTGGGCGGGGCGATCTTCGACCGCGCCTCCCAGGTCGTGATCACGTGCCGGGCGACGCCCCGCTGGCCCACCCGCAGCATCGCCTGATCAAGACCGGCGACCTTCTCCATGCCGCTGAATTCCGCCGAATTGGCCTGCTTCAGGATGGCGACGGCCAGACTCTGATCGATCGCGAGGATGTCCTTCGAGAGCACATCGCCCATCCGCCCCGAGATCAGGTCGTCCAGCCGGGAAACCCCCGGAGGGAATCCGGGGATCGAGGCCCCGCGGCCGGCGCGATACCAGATCACATCGGTCAGGCCCATGCCGACGCTGGTGGACGGCTCATGGCCAGGTTCCGGCAGCCGGCGTAGGCGCACCGAGAGGCCGGGGTCGACGTCCGCGACCGAGGGAAGTGGGTTGTCTTGCCCGGACGCCGCCTCCAGGGGCTCAGGTTCCGCCGGCGCAGCCTCGGGCGGCGCCTCCAGGGGCTCGGGTTTCGGCGGCGCAGCCTCGGGCGGCGCCGCTTCCGGCGCAGCTTCGGGCTGGACAGAGACCAAGACGTCGGGTTCGGCCGGGGAGGCCTGCTCAGCCGCCTCCGGCCGGGCGAACCGCGCATTGGCATCGCCGCGACCACGGCCGCGGCCGGGGCCGCGGGCTAGACGCATCGTGGTCTCGGCGAGCTCGTTGGGATCGAAGGGCTCGACCAGCAGGTAGGTCTCCCCCATGGATCGCAGCGTCTGCAGGGTGGAAGGATCCGCGTCAGCGCAGAGCACGAGGATCGGCATCAGCGCCATGCGCACGGCCGAACGGATCTGGTTGACGGCCCGCACCGGCTCGAGTCCCGGGGTTTGCGTGTGGAGGATCAGGCAGTCGTAAACGTTCGAGTACAGTTTCGCGGCGGCTTCGAACCCATCCTGGGCTCCGTCCACCGAGAACAATCCCGTGCGGTACAGCCTGGAGGCCAGACGCCCGCAGGCATAGGGGTCCGGGTGCACGATGATCACGCGTTTGGAGGCCAATAACCCATCCTCCAGACTCGGGAACCCTCCCGCGTCCTTCCGCCAGGGCACAACTCGGCCGGGGCGTGCGTACGCCGGCCTACCCTGGAGCATTCATCGGCATTTGGGGAGACGTCCCTGATGGGCGGATTCGGCCATGGCGGGGGATGGTGCGCCGATGGGCGCGGGGAACCGTGACGCCGGGCGGAGGGAAGGTCAGCGCCCCGCCCAGGCCCCGGCGCGCAGCTCCCGGAACCAGCGGTAGTCGAGCCCGCCCCCGCGGCCGTTCTCGAGGATGGTGAGGAGCCCGGGCTCGATCACCACGCCGTAGCGCTCCGAGCTCACGCCCCCCGACGCGCCCACGGTGACGTCCACGACGTTGCGGCCGTAGAGGCCGCCGCGGGCGGCCACCCAGAATCCCGCAACTGACGCTGTAAATTCATCTTCCGGGTCGGTAGCGTGGCAGGACCTGTCTTCGGGATCGATCGGGCGGGCCAGCCGGAAGTCGTAGCGCAGATACTGGCCGACCTGGCTTCCCCTGGCAGTCACCGGGTGGTAGGCCCCCAGGCCGAGCTGGTGGTAGGCCCGGGTTTCGTCGTCCAGGCAGACCCAATGCCGGTAGGCCGGCCAGGGGGAGAAAACGACCTCCCCCACGTCCGAGACAGCGTAGCGCAGGGCGGGGTAGAAGCCGACCGAGCCGGCTGAGGACTTGCCCTGGAGCATGGGCAGCACATCGGCGCTGACGTGGAGGCTGATCGAGGTGTCGCCGTCGGCCAGCGGGGCGATGCCCCCCGGCGGCGGGGGCATGTACAGGCACCCGCTCGCCGCCACGGCCAGCAACCCGGCGCCACAAACGGCCAGCCGCCACGCGCCCCCCTTGAGGAATCGCGCCAGGCCGCTGGTCATCCGGGTCGCGTGCATCGAGCTACTCCAATCCCACATCGAGGGTCACGCCCAGCCGCGAGCCCCAGCCCTCGCCAGCGGCCGGCCGATCTTCGTCGACGTGCCGGGCCTCGCCCCAAGCGCTGCAGCGCACGATCGGCGTGGGCCGAAAGGCGAGGGACAGCCCCAACGTCCACACGCGGCGGATCTCGCCCGACAGGTCCCACGCGCTCGCGGCGCCGCACCGCGGGCCAGCCTCGCAGCCGGTCGCTGACGGGAACCACGCCTCGCCCAGGCGACCTTCACCGCGCGCCAGGTGTCCGAGCCAGATTCTCCCACCCCATTCGGGCGAGACCGCGACCGCGCAGCGCGCCAAGGTCGCGGCGACGTCGGGGCCCTCACGGTAACCCAGCGGTTCATGCTGGTGTTCCCAGTCGCAGCGGCACTGATCCTGGTAGTAGACCGAATAGGTGAAGTTCGAGACGCGGGTGTGCTCGAGCCCCAGGCTCCAGTCCCAGCGGCGCCAGCGCGGTGCGAATAGGATCCCGGCCTGATAGGCGCCGCGCGAGGGCGTCTCGGCATCCTCGGTGCCGATGTCGTCGGCCAGCAGCTCCCCGTAGAAGAGCCACCCTGCACGCGGGCGCCACACGACGTCGCAGCTCCAGAGCAGGTTGTTGCGCTGCTCGCCGCGATCATCCTGATCGAGGTTGTCCTGCAGATCGAATCGCTCGACCAGCGTGTAGGGCACGATGCCCGACGCGTAGAGCAGGTGGGGACCGTTGGCCTGATAGCGCGCGCCCTCGGTCAGGCCGATGCTGAGATTCGTGCGCGGCGTCCAGGTGAGGCGGTGGGCGGCGAGGTAGCGATCCTGGTGCAGGCTCGTCACGCCGGTGAGCGCGATGAAGCGCAGGCGCGCGCCCAGGCGCACCTGGTATTCGCCGAAGTTGAACGGCTGGCCGGCATCGGAGAGAAGCAGCGTGCCCGTGTAACCGGGCCCCCAGCGGTGGCGGTCGCGTCCCAGGCGCAGGCGCAGCCCCAGGGCCCGCGCAGAGATCGTCATCTGCTCCTCGTGCAGGATGAGATCGGTGCCGGCGACGAGCGGATCGGCGAAGGATCGGCCTTTGGGCACCTCGGCCGCGAAGAGCCCGCCGCTGAAGACCGCCTGCGGGCCCAGCAGAACCACGGCGCGCAGGCCGGCGCGAGTGGAGTCGGTCCAGTCGCCGTGCTCGCCGCCGGTGAGCACCGGCCGCAGGTGCGCGTAGAGGCCGGCCAGCAGCTCGCGCTCGCCGTCGCGCTCGTGGATCATGACGCCCGGACGGCGCGCGGGCTCCTGGTACGCGGAAGCGAACCCAGCCGGCGGTGGTGGGCGCAGGCGCGATGTCTCCTCGCGCAGGTACGCCTCGATGCTCCGGCGCGACGAGCTGCTCGCGGATGTCGGTGCGCTCGCCGCCAGCCAGGCGGCCAGCTCACCGCGGTCGAGCGGCCGCACGGTGAGCGCCTCGAGCGGCAGCTCGCCGCGGGCGACGAGGCGCTCGATGTCGGCGTCCAGGTCGGCCCAAGAGGAGAGCGGCTCGGGCGCGGTGCGGCGCTCCGCCTGGCGCGAGGCGTCACCGAAGTCGTAGCTCGTCATCGCGGCCAGGGCTGGCGCGCCGAGAAGGCCGGCGCAGGCTCCCAGACAGCACACGGCGAACAGGGATGCCGCCGGCCGCAGCAGGCCCGGTTCCATGGTTCCGCCTCCAGCTCCGTCCGCGGCCGCGCCGCCGCGGGCGGCCACCGCCGCTAGCGTAGCTGCGCGAGCGCCTCCTCGAGCGCGCGCTCGAGCTGCCGGTCGATGCCCTGGGACAGCTCGCCCGGGTGATTCTCGACCACGATGTCGGGCTTGCAGCCCGTGCCCTCGAGATTGGCGCCATTCAAGTGCGAGGTCCAGCCGCGGAAGGGCAGCCGCAGATAGCTGCCGTCGCCCAGCGACGTGCCGCCAGTCGAGATCACAGCACCGTGCGTCTGCTGGCCGACGACCGGCCCGCGCTCGAGCGCGCGGATCGCCCAGGCGAAGATCTCGGCGTTCGAGTAGCTGTGCTCGTCGCACAGCACCACGATCGGCCTGGTCCACGCGTACAAGAGCCGCCGATCGTGGGGATACCCCGAACCGCCGCCGCGCGCCCGCGTCACCGCGTGATCGCCCGCCATGAGGCTTGCCAGCAGGAGGTCGGTGGTCCAACCGCCGCCGTTGCCGCGCACGTCGATGATCAGCGCGTCCTTGCCGTGCGCCTGCGCGTAGAGGTCGCGCTCGTAGAGATCGAGGCTGCCCGAACCCATGGCGTCGACGTGGATGTAGGCCACGCGGCCGCCGCCGTGCTCAGTTACGAATCGTTGCCGGGCAGCGATCTCCTCCTCATAGAACAGCGCCCCCATCGACACCAGGGCAGCGGGCCGCATGGCGACCTCGCGCTCCCGGCCGTCGCGATCCCGGACCTTGAGCAGGACGCGGCGATCCACGGTGCGATCGAGGAGCCGGTGGGGGTTCATCGCCCGGCTCACCTCCTCGCCGTTGATGGCGAGCAGGATCTCGCCCGCCCGCAGCCGGCTCTCCTCGCGGTCGGCGGCGGAGCGCGCGATGACGTGCGCAATGCGCAAGCCCGGGCCCGTGTAACGCGGATCGAAGATCAGCCCCAGATCGCCGGTGTTGGCGGCGCCGGCCTCGTTCGTCCAGTCCTGGGGGCCGCCCCAGATGCCCAGGTGCGAGGCATTGAGCTCACCGATCATCAGGCGGATGGCGTCGTGGAAATCGGCGTAGGTCGAGGCGGCCAGAGCCCAGGGGCGGAACTTCTCGCGCGCGGCGGGCCAGTCCACGCCGTGGTGGTTGGGGTCGTAGAACTTGGCCCCCAGCGTCCGCCAGGCCTCCGTGAAGATGAAGGCGCGCTGCGCGGCGCGGTCGATCTCCATCTGGCCGTCGTAGCCGTAGGTCTTGGCTTCGCCGCCTTCGACGGGGATGGACGTGATCGTGCCGCCCTTGCGGTAGAAGATGCGATTGCCCTTCTTGTTGAACTGCAGATCGCGCGGGTCCTGCCCGCCCTTGGTGATCCGCTTCGGCTCGGTGCCGTCCCACTTGATCCACCACAGGTCGCGCTCGCCCTCGGTGTCGGCGACGAAGAGGAACCCCTTGGCGTCCTGCGCGACCAGGACCTCGGACTCGGCTCCGGGGAAGGTCGTCAGGCGATGGAGTCGCTTGTGGATGTCCGCGAAGTCGATGCGCACCTCGGGGACTTTCGCGTCCTTCTTGTCACCCTTGTCGCCCTTGTCACCTTCGTCCGCCTCGCCGTCCTTGGTGCTCTTGTCGTTCTTGGACTTGGGATCGGGCTCGTCCTTCGACAGCGCTTCGAGGCGATCCTCGCGCGAGCGCTCCTCGTCCGCGCGCGTCAGCCAGACGTACCAGATGTCGGTCTGATTCAAGAACGCCCGCCGCGAGACGAAGGCGATGACCTTGCCGTCGGCCGACCAGTAGGGCGCGTAGTCGTCGTCGGGATGCTGGCTGATGTTGCGGGGGCCGATCGCGCCGTCAGCCGAGACGATGAAGACGTCGCGGTTGAAGTCGTCATCCTCGCGATCGAAGACGATCCACCGGCTGTCGGGCGACCAGCGATAGGTGTTGGAGGTGAAACCTTCGGCCAGGACCTGCGCGTGCGATCCATCGGCATTCATCACCATGAGCGTGCCCAGGCCGCGCTCGAAGGCGATCTTCTTGCCGTCGGGCGAGAAGAGCGGGCGGTCGTCGTCCTCGGCGCTGTCGGTCAGGCGGATCGTCTCCAGGCGCAGGCTGCGCGCCAGCCGCGGCTCCTGATCGTCCCGCGAACGCACGAGGTAGATGTCGCGCGCACCGCCGCGGTCGGACACGAAGGCCAGCGACTTACTGTCCGGCGCCCAGGCGATCTCGCCGTCGCGCGCCGGGGTGTCGGTCAGGCGATAGGCGGAGGGCTCGTCCTCGGAGGCCTTCATGGCGAAGATCTCGCCGTCGCAGGCGAAGGCGATCTGCTTGTCGTCCGGCGAGAGCGCGAACTGGCTTGCGCCGCCCGTGACGCGCTTGCGCACGTAGTCGGCCGGCCGGCCTTCGATCGGCAAAGTGATGCGCAGCCGTTGCGGCTCGCCGGGTGCCCCTTCGCTCCACGCGGCCGAGCCGGGTGGAGGCGGCGCGGGGAGCGTGACGGTGTAGATGCCGTCTTCGTACTCGAAGGCGACCAAGCGACCATCGGCGGACAGCGCGGGGAAGCGCAGGCGCCCGTCCGCGAAGCGCGTCACCCACGCGCGCGCGCCGCTGCTGGCCGAAACGAGCTTCAGGTTCGCGCAGCCGTGGTACTCGCTCCAGTAGAGGAGGTGATCGCCGCCGGGGAACCACTGCGGCCACTGGTTGCTGCCGACCTCGATCTCCGGGCGCGACCCGTCGGGCGGACCGTCGAGGTAGGTGGCGAGATAGCCGCGGAGCGAATCGCCGCCGGGCAGCTCGGTGACCGACGCCAGCGCGGTGAGATTGAGGTGGCGCGCGCCGGGGAAGAGGGCGGCATCGGCGTAGAGTCCCGCGACGGTGCACGGGGCGGCCGCGTCGCGCGATTGCGCGGCCGGGTCGAAGGGTAGCTCGGCAACCCACAGACGGAAGCGCGCGTTGCCCTCGTAGCCGCGCGCCCACCACGGGCTCGACCCGCGCGTATAAGCGACGCGCGTGCCGTCGGGCGAAAGCACGCCCATCGTGGCGGAGGTCGGCAACAGGGCGGCTGGCAGGTCGCCTTCGAGAGAGACGATGAAGGTGCCCGGCCGATCGGCGTCGCGGATATGACGACGACTCTCGAAGAGCACCGCCTTGCTGTCGGGCGTCCAACCGGTGGCGCGATCGGCGCCGCTGTACCACGTGAGCCGCCGGACCTCGCCGCCCGCCACGGGCAGGACGAAGACGTCGTCGTTGCCGTCGCGGTTAGCGGTGAAGGCGATCCACTGGCCATCCGGCGACCAGATGGGCTGCTGGTCATAGGCGGGATGCGCGGTCAGCCGCACCGCCTCGCCGCCCTCGCTCGCGACGACCCAGATGTCGCCCTGGTAGCAGAAGGCGATGCGGGTGGCGTCGGGACTGGGGGCGGGAAAGCGCGGGAGGAGGATGTCGGTGGCGGTGGCGCCGGCTTGCGTGGCGACTGCCAGGAGGAGCGCAGCCACGATCGCCGAGGATGCGGCTGCGGCGGGAAGACGCTTTCCATCTGGCTCGGCCCTTGTCATGCAACCTCCAGTGTCCAATGAATCCGAGTCGGCACCCTGTGTTGGGCCCTCCTGGGTCCGGGATCCGGAGCCCAGTGGGAGACTCACAAACCTACTACGATCGGGGGCCCGGCGCCAGGTGCGCGCGTGTACGAGCCCGCGCCGGGTGGTATCATCATCATGACACTTGGGATGCTCTGGCGTCCCACTCCGGTGCTCAGACTGTGATCTCGCGCCCTTGATGCCTACACCGAAAGGAGGCCCGCGATGCGCACGTCACTGGTGATCGCCCTCGTCGCGGCAGGGAGCATCCAGATTGCCGCATCCGTCCTGCCCGAGCCGGCCGCGGTCGAAGCGAACCCGCCGGCATTGAGCCTCGGCCGGCGGTCCGATACCGAGCTGCTGCCGCCCGCTCCGGGAAGCGAATGCCCAGACTCGCTGTACGTCAACCACGACTGGAGCTTCGAGAATGGCTTCGCCTGGGGCTATGGCGGCGTCGTCGCGCCTTACTACGGCGCCTTTGGTGAGGGCTTTGACATGGGCGCCGGGGAGGTCACCTACGGGGCCTTCTGGTTCACGCAGGTCGGTAACTACTTCGGAAGCCCGATCGACGTCTACCTGTGGGAGGGGGGTGTCTCGGGTCCGCCCGGGGCGGTCCTGTGGGTGGATTACGGCGCCTCCATTCCCGGCGCGATCGGCATTTGGCCGCAGGTCAGCCAGCACGACATCGAGATCGGCTGCCCGGTCTCGGGCGAAGTCACCGTCGGCTACTGGGCCGATTTCAGCGCCAGCATCAACGAGTTCTACATCGCCGTCGATGATAACGGGCCCGGTGGCCACCCGTGGACCAACATCGCTCCGGGGATCGGCTATCCGACGGGGTGGCAAAACCCCAGTGTGGTCTGGGGCGCATGCCAATCGCTGGGACTGGGCGTCTATTTCGTCGAGACGTTCTCGCCCGTTGAGCCGCGCACGTGGGGGCGTCTCAAGGCGCTATTCGGGCCGGCGGCCGGCGATCGTGATCGCCTGCCTCGATGAGGCGCAGGGTTTCCTCGGCGAGACGCGCCGGCCACGCCTTCCGATGACCTGCTCCCTCAACCTACGCCTTCAGGTCCATCGTTCCGTTGAGGAATGCCTCGTACGCCGCCAGGTCGAAGTGGCCGTGTCCGGACAGCCCGAACAGGATCACCGTCTTGGTCCCCGCCTCGCGCGCCTTTAGCGCGTGTTGGATGGCGCTGTGCACCGCGTGCGCTGACTCGGGCGCGGGAATCGTCCCCTCGCACTGCGCGAACGTGATGGCGCTCTCGAAGACCTCGCCCTGATGATACGCCTCGGCCTCGATCACCTTGGCGGCGAGCAGGTGGCTCACCAAGGGCGCTGACCCGTGGTAGCGGAGTCCGCCGGCGTGCACCGGCGGCGGAATGAACTTGTGGCCCAGGGTGTGCATGAGCAGGAGCGGCGTGCTACCGGCGACATCGCCGAAATCATACTCGCGTGGTCCCCTGGTCAGGGTGGGACAGGCGTTGGGTTCGGCCGCGATGGCGCGCAGGTTCTTCCGGGTGCCCTTGAGCTTATCCTGCAGGAATGGGAAGGCGAGACCGGAGAAGTTGCTCCCGCCGCCATGGCATCCGATGATGAGGTCCGGGTACTCGCCGGCCAGCTCCATCTGCTTCTTCGCCTCCTGCCCGATGATCGTCTGGTGCAGGAGGACATGGTTCAGGA
>Ga0209164_1001334_pt1 | contig 33036 bp, 23 predicted proteins | sample MTBNYHSulfiMetaG_FD_187458 | JGI IMG/M metagenome (GOLD analysis project Ga0209164, IMG submission 187458) | Enrichment culture microbial communities from rom New York Harbor, USA that are MTBE-degrading - MTBE-NYH (New York Harbor Sulfidogenic)... | ecosystem: Environmental > Aquatic > Marine >... | reverse complement strand
CACGCGAGCGACGCGCTCGCGGCGTCCGGCGTGAAGCTCGCGGTCCGCGAAGGGGCCCTGGTGGTCACGCCGGACGCCCTTCGCACCCGCGCCGGGGGCGCCTACCGGGTGTTCACGCCGTTTCACCGCAGCTGGCTGGAGCAGGTGCGTCCCGAGAACCCGCAGCCCGCACCGGAGCGTATCGCTGCCCCGGAGCGGTGGCCGTCGGGCGCGGACCTGCCCGCGACGCCGGCGACAGCGCCCGACATCGGCGCCCACTGGGACCCGAGCGAACCCGCCGCCGCGCAACGGCTCGCCCGGTTCGTCGGCGGAACACTTGCCGGCTACCCTGGTGCGCACGACCGGGTGGACCTGGACGGTACGTCCCAGCTTTCCCCGTACCTCACCAACGGCGAGATCTCCGTGCGCCGGGTCGTTCACGCCGTCAATACGGCGCTCCTGGGCCAACCCGAACGCTCCGCTGCGCGGGCCGCGGCGGACGCGTTTGTTCGGCAGATCGCGTGGCGCGAGTTCGCCTACCACGTACTCGCGGACGCGCCCACCTTGCCTGAAGTGCCCTTGCGAGCCGAGTTCGCCGCCATGCCGTGGCAGGACGACCCCGCTGGTCTTGCCGCATGGCGGGCAGGCCACACCGGCTACCCGATGGTGGACGCGGGTATGCGCCAGCTTGCCGAGACGGGCTGGATGCACAACCGGGCGCGCATGATCGTGGGCTCGTTCCTGGCCAAGGACCTTCTCGTCGGCTGGCAAGCGGGTGAGAGGCACTTCTGGGACCTGCTCGCCGATGCCGACGCGGCCCTAAACGCCTTCAACTGGCAGTGGGTGGCCGGCTCGGGCGCCGACGCCTCGCCGTACTTCCGCATCTTCAACCCAGTGCTCCAGGGCACCAAGTTCGACCCGGACGGCTCCTACGTGCGCCGGTGGGTCCCCGAGCTCGCGGGGCTGCCGACGCGGTGGATACACGCGCCGCACGAGGCCCCGAGCGACGCACTACGTGCTGCCGGGGTGCGGCCGGGGACGACATATCCTCGGCCGGTCGTAGACCATGCCGTGGCCCGCGAGCGGGCGCTGGCTGCGTATGATGTGGTGAAAGCAGCGAAGGGGTGAGGCGTGTGGGTCGCGACCAGGCACGGGTGAGGCGGTTCGTACGGCGAGCGGTAGTGCGCCGCGTGTGCGCGGTCTTTGGCGCGCTGGTGCTCGTGGCGGCGTTCGCCGTCGCCACGACGGGGTGCATCCCACTTGAGGGCGAAGAGCCGCCTGACTGGCTCAACGTGCAGCCCGAAGCCGTCGAAACGACCGACTCGGAGCAGCCGGCCCAGCAAGCCGGCGACGAGCCGGGACCCGGCGACGCGCACGGGCACGGCACCGAGGTGCTCATGATGGGGCGCTCGGTCATGGAGGGCTGGTTCGCCCACTGGGGCTGGGACTGGGAGAGCCCGGTACTGCGCGACGGCTTCGTCTTGTACTACCAGGACCTGCCCTCCCCGCCCGAGATCGGTACCACAGCCGCGGCCGAGATCGCCGAGGTGCCTGACGGCACCGTCGTCTTCTTCAAGCTGTGTTTCGAGGACTTCTACGCGGATACCGAGGCCGATGTGGGCCCTGCTCTTGCCGAGAGCGTGGGCTACGCGCGGACCGTGGTGGACGCCGTGTCCGGTCGTGATGTCACCCTCGTGCTCGGTAACGCCTTACCGAAGGTCCGCGCGCAGACCACACCGGCGCTCGTCACGCTGCACCAGCGCTACAACGCCGAACTGGAGGCACTGGCCGCCACGAACGACAACGTCGTGGTCTTCGACCAGTACTCGATACTGGTCGGCCACGACGGAGCGCTTTCCAAGGGCCTTGCGCTGGCCGCAGACGACTCGCATCTCAACAATGTCGCCTACGAGGCGCTCGACGCCGAGTTCTTCCCGATGCTCAAGGGGCTGCAGTAGCCGCGAGATGCCGCGAGGACCCCGGAAGCGTCCGGGGTCCTGGGCAGGTACGGGTGTGGCGGAGGCGCGTGCGAATCGAACACACCCGGGACGCTCTTCACGCCCCACTACGGTTTTGAAGACCGCGGGAGCCACCAGGCCCCATCCGCCTCCATCGGCGTATTGTCCGGGGGTCGCGGATGACTGTCAACGCGCCCCCGGCGCCGGCCTGATTGCGCCCGAACGGCGAAATACCCGCTCAGAACAAATAAGACGCTTCTCATCGCATTCTCAGGACCCGCTCATGCACGGAGCCGAGACTCAGAGCAGATACCTTCGTCCCAACGGAAGGCTCGCACATGGCTCCGGTTCGCTCCTGGGTCCTGGCTCACAAGAGGTCAGCCGCGATCGTCATCTTCGTCGTGGCGGTCGTGTTCCTGCTCACCGCACTCGGCGCCGCACGGGCGACCGACCAGTCGATCTTCTGTTCCACGTGCCACGAGATGCAGCCGTACTACAACGCGTGGTCGGAAGGCGCCCACGCCAGCGTCGACTGCATCGCATGCCATGTGGGCGACGGCAACATGGAGCGCCTCGCTCACAAGATGGTCGCGCTCAAAGAGGTCTGGGCGCACGTTGCCGAAGACCCGGTGTTCCCTGTTGCGGAACCGCCCGAGGTCCCCAACGAGCGGTGCGTGACGTGCCACGAGGACATCCGCAGCGATCGGGACGGCTTCTCCCATGAAGCGCACGCGGCCGACCGCGAGTGCGTCGAGTGTCACGCGGACGCCGGACACCGGGTCACCGCCGAGGCGCTGGACGAGGCCGGCATCTTGGACCCGGCAGCGTGGGCCGATCGCGAGTCGGCACGGGTGGCAACGGTGGGCGAAGGCGAAGCGAACCTTGAAGGCCACTTGCCCGTCGCGTGCGACAGCTGCCACGACATGGCCGCGACCGCATGCTCCGACTGCCACGAGCCGGCCGAGGACCACGAGGGTCGTACCGACCTGTGCACCACCTGCCACGCGCCTGCAGCCGAGTGGGTCTTCGACCACCCTGCCGAAGGGTCGTGTCTCGATTGCCACGAGCAAGCCGAGGACCACCCGCAAGCCGGCGATTTCGACTGCGAGTCATGCCATACCGACCGGGGTGTGAGTTGGTCAACCACCCACGCCGCCACCGATTCGTGCGAGACCTGCCACACGCGTCCGGCAGAACACCGCGCGGGCACCTGCGAGACTTGCCACCTTACGCCCGGTGAGTCGTGGACCTTCTCGCACCCTGGTTCCTCCTCTACCTGCACCTCCTGCCACACGCGCCCGGCCAAGCACCGTAGCGGCCAGTGCTCCGGATGCCACTCGACAGGCACGTGGCGTTTCACCCACTCGTCCGCCACAAGCTGCGCGAGCTGTCACGAGCGTCCGAGCGGGCACTCGACGCAAGCGTGCCTGAACTGCCATGCGTCCCGGAGCTCGTGGGCGTTCTCGCATCCCGGGTCCGGCTCGAACTGCACCTCGTGTCACGCACGTCCTGCCAAGCACGCGACCGCAACGTGCACGAGCTGCCACGCAACCGGTTCGTCGTGGGCGTTCTCGCACCCTGGATCGGGCTCGACATGCACCTCGTGCCACACCGCGCCGGCGCGGCACAGGGCAGGACAGTGTTCGAGCTGCCACGCCACCGGGACCACCTGGAAGTTCACGCACTCCAGCGCCACCAAGTGCACCGCGTGCCACACTGCGCCCGCACGTCACTTCGGCGGGACCTGTACCACCTGTCACGCCAGCAGGACGAGCTGGTCGTTCTCACACCCGGGCTCCTCGGCCACCTGCACCACGTGCCATGCGAAGCCGTCGGGCCACTCGGCCGCGACCTGCACCACATGCCATACGGTCGGGTCGAGCTGGTCGTTCGAGCACCCCTCCTCGGCGACGTGTGCCTCGTGCCACACCGCCCCGGCGAACCACTACGGGACATCGTGTGTGTCGTGTCACACGCCCACCAAACCCTTCTCGAGCGCCACATTCTCACACCCGCAGCTAGAAGAGCACACGTATCGCAGCTTCTCGTGCGCCACATGTCATCCGAGCGGCTATGCTAGTGCTACCTGCACGGCATGCCACGGGCCCGGCGGCCCCGACGATGACGATGACGACGATGATGACGACTGATGAGGTCGCGACCCACTCTCCGGAAGGAACGACGCGCGTGTCTCGGCGCGCGCTGACTTTGGCCGCAGCCACCGTCACGGTGTTCGTGGCGTCGGTGGCCGTGGCGATGAGCGCGGGCACCGCCGGCCGTGCATCGAGCCAAGACGTGCCCGAGGTGATCACGGAGCGCACCGTGGACACGGGCGTAGTCGCGCCGGACCGATCGGTGATGGCCAGCCCATACGCAGGAGCGCAGGCAGCTGCCGACGAGACCCAGGCCGCCGAGCCGCCCCCGCCCGACGCGAACGCCACCTCACCCTCCGGCGCGCCCCCCGTCGCAGGCACCTCGCCTCAGCCGAACACCGCACAGCGCCCCGCGCCCGGCCCAACGCCCGGCCCCACGCCTTCGGCCGAACCCGCGCCGGATAAGTCACACGACGAGCCGGACCGCGAAAGCGCTGATGAGGACGATGATGACGAGGGCGACGACCGTGAGGTCGTGAGACCCGGCGTCAGGGACGATGACGATGATGATGACGGGCACGACGAGGACGGCGAAGCCCACGACGACCGCGACGGCGTGATTGGGGAATCATTCCAGAATGAGACGGCCGACCCGACGCGTCGGCCGGCTCGTCATGACCGATCCGACCGACGTGGCTCGAGTGGAGTGAAGCCGTGTGAGGATACTCCTCGTTGAAGATGAGGACCGCGTCGCCTCCTTCGTGGTCAAGGGACTGACGGCCGAGGGACACACCGTTGAGCGAGCCGCCACCTCCGCTGAAGGCACCGCGCTGGCGGCCACGCGCGAGTACGATCTCATCTTGCTCGACCTCGTGCTGCCGGACGGTAGCGGGCGTGACGTGCTTCGAGCGGTACGACGGGCCGACCCCGACGTGCCGGTGATCGTGGTGAGCGCGCTCGGTGAGGTCGACGACAAGGTCGACCTGCTCGACGCCGGCGCAGACGATTACATCGTCAAGCCCTTCCCCTTCGCCGAGCTGGCCGCTCGCGTGCGTGCCGGCGCCCGTTCGGGCCAGCGCACCGCGCGCACGCTGCAGATAGGCGACGTCGTGCTCGACACCCGTTCACGGGTAGCTCGCCGAGGAGACCGGGCCGTCGATCTTCCCTCTCGGGAGTTCTCGTTGCTCGAGTACCTGCTCCGCCACCCCGACCAGGTACTCTCTCGCCAGCAGATACTGGACGCTGTGTGGGGATTCGACTTCGACACGGGCTCCAACGTGGTCGACGTCTACGTTGGATACCTGCGGCGCAAACTCGACCGCCGAGGCGAACCCTCATTCATAGAAACGGTGCGCGGGGCGGGCTACCGTGTCAGGTCGTAGACGTCTCAGCGCGTCCGGCCGCGTCGCGGCGACCGTCACCCTCGTGCTCGCCGCCGGCGTGATCGTCGTTTCGTTGGTCGCGTACGTGAGCGTCGTGCGAGCTGCCCGGGCCGACTTGGACCAGTCACTCCTGCGCGAAGTAGACGCATACTCCGCCGCCCTCACGCCCATCGACGGCACCGACGAACGGGACCTGGCACAGGCTTCACGCGCCTACCTGTCGCGCCGCACGGGTGGCGGCCAAGAGCGCTCGACGATCCTGCTGGTGCGCTTGTCGTCGGGCCGCATCTTGTCCAACACCGAATTGAGGCTCGAGGACGCTCCGGGCAACGACCGGCTGCTCGACGTCGACACAACGGTGCGAGGATTCGACGACCTGGAGTACGAGGGCATCGAGTACCGAGCGATCACCGCTCCGGTCTTCGACTCGGAAGGCAACACCGTGGCCGTCTTCCAGGCGGCATACCCGACCGCACAGCTTGCCTCGTTCGCTCGCACCCTCGGGCTGTCCTTGCTGGGAGCGGGGCTGGCCGTCGTTCTCGTAGGTGCCGTCATCTCACGTTGGGCTGCGCGGACCAGTCTTGCGCCGCTCACAGAGATGGCCCGAACGGCTGCGCGGGTCACCCACTCCTCTCTCGGAGAACGCATCCACTACGCAGGCCCGTCCGACGAGCTCGGCACGCTCGCCGCCTCGCTCAACGAGATGCTCCACCGCATCGAGGAGGCCTTCGCGGAGCAGCGCCGTTTCATCGCCGACGCGTCGCACGAGCTGCGGACGCCCGTCGCCGTGATGCGGGGCAACCTCGGCCTGATCGAGCACCCGGCAACGACCGAAGAGGAGAAGGAAGAAGCCCTCCGCATCATCGATGAGGAGGTCCGCCGGATGGCCCGGATCCTCGACGACCTGCTATCGCTTGCGCGCATGCGCGCGGGCGTGGGACGTGAGTTCCAGCCGCTGGACCTTGCAGTCCTTACAACCGAGGTGGCCGCTCGGGCCAAGACCCTCGGTGACCGGGTGATCGCGACAACGTGCAACAGCGGGACGTGGGTCAGCGGCGATCCCGATCTGCTCGAACAGGCGATGCTCAACATCGTGCGCAACGCGATCGCGCACACCGACGACGGGGGGCGGATCGAGATCACGTGTGGCGCGGCGGGACCCTCGGCGGTCATGACCATCGCCGACGACGGCCCGGGCATCCCCGAAGACGCCCTGGACCGGGTCTTTGATCGCTTCTACCGTGCGCAGGGCCCGCGTCCGGCCGAGTCGGGAGGAAGCGGCCTGGGACTGGCGATCGTGAAGGGTCTGGTGGAGCTGCACGGCGGCACGGTAGCGGTCGCCAACCGCGACATCGGGACCGGGGCGGTTTTCACCATCACCTTGCCGAGGATGCCGCGACCGAGCTCGACAGGCGGAGAAGGCACCGCCTAGCCGCTCGCACGCGCCCCCCGCTCGCGTCATTTCGCGCGCAGCACGCGCACGTCGCCCTCTCGTTTAGTGAGGCCGCCGGCGTCGAAGTACTCCAGCAGCGGGATCGCGTACTTGCGAGACACCCCGAGCGCATCGCGCAACCCCGCAGCGGTCGCACCCTCGGGACGGGAACGCAGGTGCTCTTCGATGCGGCGACGTGCCTCATCCAGTGCCTCCCGCGAGAAGTGCAGGTCGGAGGCCACGCGCACGATCTCGCCGTCGTCGGCCAGCTTGCGCAGCGCACGCCGGGCGACATCCATGTCAACGCCGCTCTCTCGTGCGAGGGCGTCGGTGGTCTCGGGGGCGAGCCCGTCCTCCCTGAGTGCTTGGCGCAGCGCATCCACCGCGGCGGACTCGGTGGATCGCGCTGTGACGGCCGCTTCGGGATGGCTCACGATGCCGCCCGCGACGGACGCCACGCCTGCCTCGGCAGCTCGTTCGAGCAGCGCGTCGAAGACCCTGGCGTCCAGCCGGCGGTTCACGCGGTCCCGCAGCGCGGCGGTGGCGATGCCGGGGGCGGTCGGCTCGGCTTGGTGGAACGCGCGCAGCTCGGTTTCGATGGACTGAAGCAGCGCCGCGGATGCGGCCCCGCTCACGTAGTACGTGTCGCCACCCACCTTCAGCCGCGACAGATCGGCAGCGTTCAGCGCGTCTGCCACCTCGGCACGCGGCACGCCGAGGTCGGCCGCGACGTGCGCGGATGTCATGGGGACCGCTCTGGCCTCGAGCAACCCCACAGCGGCGCCTGCGACGTCACCGGCGTCCAGGGACTCGAGCAGCTCGCGCTCGTGCGGCGCGAGCGGCGTGCGGCGTGGGGGCAACACGTCGAGGATGACTCCGCCGCCGATCGTGTAGGTGGGCGAGTACGAGCGCACGATGAACCGGTCCGAGTACCTGGGGGCGATCGGCTCTTCGAGCCGCACCTGCGCGAACCCCGTCTGGCCCGGCGCGAGCTGGTCGGCCTCCATGAGCAGTACCCTGCCCAGGACCTCGCGCGTTCCATGGTGCACGTGCACGCGCGTGCCGGTCTCGAACACCTTGTCGACGCCGGGAATGCCCAGGTAGGTGAAGCGTGCGTCGAAGCGCTCGGTGACCTCGAGAGACCCGGGGGCGGCAACGATGTCGCCACGCGAGATCTCATGCTTCTCGATGCCGGCGATGTTGATCGCCACGCGTTGCCCCGCACTGGCTGAGGCGACGTGCTCGCCGTGAACCTGCACGCCCCTGACTCGCGCCGACTTGCCCGCCGGGTAGAGCTGCACCGGGTCGTCCTTGCGCGCCGAGCCCGACCACATCGTGCCGGTCACCACCGTGCCGGCACCAGCAATGGTGAACACCCGGTCCACGGGAAGGCGCATGGGCAGGGAGGCCTGGCGTGACGGTGCCTCGGCGGCCACCTCGTCCAAGGCGGCCCGCAGCTCATCGAGCCCGGTACCGGTCACCGAGGAGACGGCGACGACCGGCGCGCCTTCGATGCTCGTGCCCGCGAGCAGCGCCGCGACCTCGTCACGCACGAGCTCGAGCCAGTCGGGTTCGACCAGATCGGCTTTGGTGAGCGCCACGACCCCGCGCTCGATGCCGAGCAGGTCGATGATCGCGAGGTGCTCGCGCGTCTGCGGCATGATGCCGTCATCGGCCGCCACCACAAGCAGCACCACGTCGATGCCGGTGGCTCCAGCCACCATGTGGCGCACGAAACGCTCGTGTCCCGGCACGTCCACGACGCCCATACTGCGCCCGCTGGGAAGCTGGAGCCGGGCGAAACCAAGCTCGATGGTGATCCCGCGCTCCTTCTCTTCGGCCAGTCGATCGGGATCGGTGCCGGTGAGCGCCTTGATGAGCGCGGACTTGCCGTGGTCGATGTGCCCCGCAGTGCCCAAGACGAGCGACGGCATGAGCGACTACTCCCCAGCCGCCGCTACAAGGGCGCCGGCGACGACACACTCGTCGGCCTCGCGTAGCGTTCGCGGGTCGATCAGCAGCCGGTCCTCGGCGATCCGTGCGATCACGGCGGGCTCGCCAGTGCGCAGCCGGTGCTCGAGCTCGACCACTGTGATGCTCACGGGCTCGATTTCCAGCACGAAAGTCGGGATGTCGGCCATGGGCAAAGCACCGCCGCCGGAGCGGGAGACGTCAGGGCGGACACGAAGCTTGTAGGCGTCCGTGCGCTCGGAGACTTCGGCCATCAAGGCGCGCGCCCTCGTCTCGATCTCCTCGGCAGGGGTGGTGAGCATGGCGAGCGTGGGGACCTCGCGTAGCGCGCGTTCGGGGTCGAGGTAGGCGCGGAGCGTGACCTCGAGAGCCGCGAGCGTCATCTTGTCCAGGCGCAACGCGCGCGCCATCGGGTGTTTCTTGAGGCGCGCGATCACGTCGGCCCGGCCGGCCAGGATGCCGGCCTGCGGTCCGCCCAGCAGCTTGTCCCCCGAGCACGACACGAGCGTGGCGCCCTTCTCGATCGCCTCGCCGACGGTGGGCTCGTAGGGAAGCCCATGCTCGCGCAGGTCGATCAGCACGCCGGAGCCCTGGTCCTCGAACACAGGGATGCCGTGCGCCGCGCCGAGCTCCACGAGCGCGTCGAGCGAGACCTCCTCGGCAAACCCGACCACCCGGTAGTTCGACGTGTGCACCTTGAGCAGCAGGCGGGTGTTCTGGGTGATGGCCTTCTCGTAGTCGCGCAAGTGGGTCTTGTTGGTGGTGCCGACCTCGACCATGGTCGCGCCTGACTCCGCCATCACGTCGGGGATGCGGAACGACCCGCCGATCTCGACGAGCTGACCCCGCGAGACGATCGCCTCGCCGCCGCGGGCGAGCGCCGCGATGCCGAGCATCACGGCGGCGGCGTTGTTGTTGACGGCCATGGCCGCCTCCGCGCCGGTAAGCGAGCATATCAGCCGCTCGCAGTGCACGTGACGTGAGCCGCGCTCACCGCTGCCGATGTCGTACTCGAGCGTCGAGTAGCCCGTGGCGACCTCGTGTACCGCCGCCGCGGCCGCCTGGGACAGGATCGAGCGGCCCAGGTTGGTGTGCACGATGATCCCCGTCGCGTTCACAACCGGCCGAAGAGACCGCCGCGCCTTGAGCGCCACCCGCGCCTTCGCCGCCGCTATGACGTCACCGGCGTCGAAGTCGAAATCGGGTTCGGCAAGCACGCGGGCGCGCGTTTCGTCGACGGCCTCGCGGAGCGCCTCGATCACCAGGCGGCGAGGGTGGGACGCGACTTCCTCGGCAAGAAGCGGGTGCTTGAGCGCCTCGTCGACCTGAGGGAGCCGCCGCAAACGGGCTTGAGTGTCCATGGCGGCTATTGTACCCGAGCTGTGGCGGTCCGCCGCGGTCGGCGAGAGACCTACGCCACCGTCACGATGTCGTCGGCGCCCATGAGCGCGGCTACCGTGTCCGGCATCGTGCCGACCTCGCCCACAGCCAGCGCATCCTTGAGGCCCAGGAAGTCCAGACACGTTCCGCACGCCTTGATCGCCACGCCATTGTCGGCGAGCAGGCGCAGGTCGTGGAGCGACTCGGAACCCTCGCAGCACAGACGCACGCCTGCGTTCATGAACATCACGGCCGCCGGTCTGTCTGCGTTGCGCGCGAGCGAGTAGATGAGGTTGTGCATCAGTCGCCGGCCGAGCTCGTCGTCGCCTGCGCCTATGCGGTCACTCGTGATGAATACGCGCTTTGACACGTTCGGGACTCCCTTCTCCTGTGCCGAGGAACCGTCGCCGGCCTGCGCGGTGGGCTTCGGCATAACTCACTCGATGTCGATGTGCCCGGGCGTGCCGCTGGTGATCCGCCCGAGCACGAACGCTTCTTCGGCCCGTTTCTCGAGCGCACCGAGCAGGTCGTCGAGGCGCTCGGCCGCAACCGCCATGAGCAGGCCGCCGCTGGTCTGCGGGTCGGCGAGCACGCCCTTCCAGGCGTCGTCTGCCGGTCCCCAATCCACGTGCGGGTCCATCGCTTCGATCACGTCGGCGGTCCGCCCGGGTCGGACTCCTTGGCCCGAGTAGTCCAGAGCGCCTTCGAAGACCGGGACGGCGTGCATGTCGATGCGGGCGCTCACGCCGCTGCCCAGCGCCATCTCGTGCAAGTGGCCGACCAGGCCGAATCCTGTGACGTCGGTGGCCGCGTGCACCCCGACCTCAACCATCGCCTCGCACGCCGCTCGGTTCAGCCGCGCCATCGATTCGATGACCTGGCGCAGCGAGTCTTCGGTCTCGAACCCGTTCTTGAGCGCGGTATTGAGCACGCCCACGCCGACACGCTTCGTGAGCACGAGCACGTCGCCATCCAGCGCGCCCACGTTGCGCACAACGGCGTCCGGATCGGCGACGCCCATGATCGACAGACCGTACTTGGGCTCCTTGTCGTCGATAGTATGCCCGCCCACGATCACCACGCCCGCGAGCGCGCACGTGTCTGCCCCACCTCGCAAGACCTCAGCGATCATCTCGGGGTCCATCGCGCACGGCCACGCCAGCAGGTTCATTGCCGTCAGCGGCTTGCCACCCATCGCGTAGACGTCGGACAGCGCATTGGCCGCGGTGATGCGGCCGAAGTCGTACGGGTCGTCGACCATGGGCGTGAAGAAGTCGACCGTGAGCAGAACCGCCTGGTCGCCCAGGCGATACACCGCGGCGTCATCGGCGGTCTCGAATCCGACCATCAACTGCTCGGATTCGCCCGGTACCAGCTTGTCGAGTACGGCCTTGAGGTCCGACGGACCCCACTTCGCAGCTCAACCGGCCTTCGACGATAGCTGCGTCAACCGGACGCGCTCCATGGACTACGCCTCCTTCGTTCTGTTCGGTGCCACGACCCGCGCAGTCCCGCATGCCAGGCCCCGACACGGTGATGGTATCTATAAGCGGTTCGCATGGGTAGGGGCCGCGCGCCGGCAATGACCCGTCCGGTGCCGGCCGGCACCGCTAGAGGTCTCTGAGCGCCTCGTAGGCCGAAACGTCCGGGAAGGGAGCGACCGGCTCGGTGAACAGGAACCCCTGCCCGTACCGGACACCGAGTTCGCGCAGCGTGTGCAGCTCGTCCACCGTCTCTATCCCCTCGGCCACGAGACTGACCCCGACTGTGTCGGCGAAGCTCACAAGACTGCTGATGAGCTGTGAGCGGATGCCATCGCCGTCGCACCCGCGCACCAGAGAGATGTCTATCTTGAGCCAGTCGGGCCGGACCTCGGCAAGGCATTGGAGCGAGCCGTACCCGGCACCCGCGTCGTCGATGGCGCAGTGGAAGCCCAGCGCGCGTAAGTACTCCAACGTCGAGCGGAACGCCTCGAAGTCGCAGATGGCGGTCCTCTCGGTGATCTCGAGCACGATCCGGTCTGGCGTGACCCCCGCGTCGGACAGGCGTCGCGAGGTCAGCACCTCGCGCAGGTCCGGGTCGCCGATCGATTCAGGCTCGATGTTCATGAACAGGAGGTGACCCTCGGTCAGGTCCATGGCGGCTTCGAGCGCCTTGCGGCGGCACAACCGCTCGAGCCGGACCACGAGATCTGCGTCGTACGCGACACGGAACAGCTTGTCGGGCCTCTCGAACTCGCTGTCAGCCGGACCGCGCGAGAGCGCCTCGTAACCGATGACGTCCATGGTCTCGAGGTCGAACAGCGGGTGCACGAGCGTGGTTACCGAACCGGAGTCGATGATCTCGCGGAGCTTGACTGTGCGCTCCTCGGCATCGCGCGCTTCGCGCGTACCCGAGTCCGCAAGCGCGCGCTCCAGACCCTCGTGTACGAGACGCTCGAGCCGGGTGTTCTCGTCGTAGGTCACCGTCGACGCACCCACGTAGCAGCCGAATTTCTTGAAGAGCGCGGGGTCCATCCGCTCCTCGAGCAGCGAACGGATGCTCGTCTCGACCTTATGGACGATCAGCTGCCGGGCCGCCGGTTCGATGCGCAGGCTGTTACGCGGAGGCGAGAGCACGACCACGAACGCGTTACCCGAGATCATGAGTTCGGCGATGATGTCGGAGTCACGCAGCACGCTTCCCGCGATCGTCTCGAGGGCGCCCGCTACCTCGCGCATGACGTCGTCGAAGACCCGCCAGCCGAATATCTCTTCGATCTTGGAGTACCTGACCACGTTGAGGGCGAGCAAAGAGACCTCGCCGCGCTCCTCGAGCAGCATGCGAACACGCGGGAAGAGCAGCGGCGTGGTGGGAAGGCCTGTCACCGAGTCGAACAGCAGACCCTTGATCTCGGGATGGTCCTCTATCGCCTCGGCGAACTCGAGCCACGACTCCAGAAGGAAGTCGCGTGTCGTCGCCTCAGAATCGCGCTGCATTCGTCCCTCCGCCCGGATAGACCCCCGGTCAGTCTAGCACCGTGCGTCGCTCGTTACTTGTACGTGAGCCGCAACGTCGCCACGCCGTTCGCCGCCAGCGGGACCCCGAAACCGCTTCCGCCCACATCGACGGCGGGGCCACCGCGCACGTCGGCGATGGAGGCTACAACCCGCTCGAACGTGAGTCCGGCTGTGCGCCTGCGCGAGTGGTTCAGCAGAAACACGATGTCGTCGCCCTCGCCGTTGAGTAGCGCGATCTCCACGTCGGGCGCGTCGCACTGGGCGGGGGCCCCACAACCGGCCGCACCGGCCACCGCACCCACGACGGTGCGCAGCATCGCGACGACAGCGGGGGGTGTGGCCCACTGGTCGCCCTGCGCTATCGAACGCTCGACGGGGAAAGCTACGAAGACCGCCTTGCCCTGTCCGAACTGGTTCATCGTGAGCAGCGGGCTGCCCTTGGCATCGGTGGCGACAACCGTGGCTCCACCGTGTCCCAGCAACGCGAAACTCGGCACGTATAGCGCCGCGTCGAACGAGGAGAGCGTGCCGAGCACATCGGGCTGCGCGATACGGCACGACAACCGGTCACGGCTACCGCCGTCGCCCAGGAACTCCACCCCGAACAACTCGCGCACCGCCGTGTGCGCGTCCCCGCCCCCATACGAGTACACGATCGCGCCCCCGTCGGAGACGAACGAGCGCAGGCGCTCCCACGTTTCGTCGGCAAGGGCGAACGTCGAGGGGATGAGCAGCACCGAGAACGGTTCGAACGGGTCGCTCTCGCGCGTCACTGTGACCGGGACGTGCGCTTGTTTGGCCGCGATGTATGAAGCCAGACACGCACGCGGGTCGTACAGGCTCGCCATGTTCGGGAGCGCCTCGTAGCGCTCCGACGGGATTAGGACCGCCGTGCGCTCGGGGACCGGGTCGTAGGTGCGAAGGTCGATGCGGGCCGCCACGCGGGCGAACGACTCGACCTCGGCCAGCGCCGGTTTGGGCTCACCGTCCACGTCGGTCAGGCCCACGAGGACCTCGAACGGGTCGCGAAAGTACGGCTCGCGACGCTCGGTGTCAACGTCGCGGTACCTGCGAAGCAGCGCGCCGGCCGCACGGTTCATGAACGCCGAGTACAACACGGTGCGGACGTAGGCGGCTTCCTCGGCAGACGAGTAGTCCAGCGAGAGCACGCCTACGTCGTCGAGCAGCACCGGCAGGTCGCGGGCGGCCGAGCGCAGCAGGAACGAGTCGAGGTAAGTGGACGGCCCGAACGCCAGCGGGCCTTCGGCCGCGTACGCTCGGTACGCCGCGGTCACGTGGCTCACGGCGAACTCGCACCGGTCGATAGCCCGCCGAGGATCCACCCCGGTGTGACGGAACATCGTCTCCGGGTCGGCGGAGACGATGATGGGCCGATCGGGGTCGACCTCACGGATGGCGTCGCGCAAAGTGGCCACCCACCCGTCGAATTCCTCGGCGGATGTGAAGCCGGCACAGAACGCCTCGTTGGCCAGGTCCCAAGCGAACACGGCGCTGTCGGCGCGGAAACGGTTCACGAGCTTTTGCACGAGCGCCACTTCGCGCTGGACCAGGTAGCTGTCGGTGCGGGGATCGCGCTTCTTGCCCCACGGCACGTCGAGCATCTCGGCCAAACGGTCGTCGGCGAAGAAGCACACAATCACCTGCATCTTGCGGCCGCGGGCCGCGTCGATCACCGCCTGCAGCCGCTCGACGGCGTCCTCGTCGTACTGGCCGACCTGCGGCTCGATCAGCTTCCAAGAGACGTACACGCGCACGAGTGACATGCGCGTGGCGGCCAGCACCTCGAAGTCCGTGTTCGCATCACGCGTGTACCACTCGTCCCACCGCTGCGTCTCAGCGTCGAGCGGGTAGTAGTTCACACCGACTGGGAACAGCGGGTTGCGCCGAGGGACCTTCCCGCTCGCGCGCGGCGGTGCGGCCTCCTTCTCGGCCGGAGGCTCCTTCGGCGCCTCCGGGGCGATCACGCGCTCTTTCTTGGGCGCAGGCGCGTCACCGGCGGCACGGCGAGCCCGACGGTCCCGAGATCCTTTGCGTGTCGGCATCCCTACGACCTCCTCTCGATGTAGGCGTCGTAGAGCTGCCAGAACAGGCCCTGCCGGCTCGTGTCGTAGTACGCCGCGCGCCTGATCTCCCACATCGCCTCGGCGTACCGCCCGTCGGTCAGCAGCACCGCCGCCAGGCCGAACCTGGCCCGCACGCACGATGGGTCCAGCTCGAGCGCCGTGCGGTACGCCTGTCCGGCCTGCGTGTATTTCTGCAGGCCAAGGAGCGACTCGGCGAACAGCACGTGCGGGATCGGGTGCTTGGGCACGGCCTTGGCGAGCGCCGCGAACACGCGTGCGGCGTGGCGGTTGAGGCCCGGACGCTTGGAGAACGCGACTCCGAGCACGTAGACAGCGGTCGGCGTACGCGTTGTGATCGACAGCGCGCGCAAAGCGCACGCCATCGCCTCGTTCGTGGCCTCCTGCTTCAGGTACAGGTAGCCCGCCAGACCGAGTGCCTCCGCATCCTCCGGGTCGTCGTCGAGCACGGCACGGATCAACTCGGCCGACGCGAAGTAGTCCTCCTCGAAGGCAAGCGCACCTGCCGCCTCGAGGCGGTGCTGCCGATCTTCGGGGACGTCTGCTGGATCGGGGGCCGGGTTGCCGTCGTCGTAGATGCCGGCAAGCGAGAAGAACAACTCGTCTTGGCTCGGGTCGAGCTCGCCTGCCTTGCGGAAGCCCGGTAGCGCCGTGGCCATCCCCTCCCGCTTGAGCGCGGCGACAGCCAAGTTGTACATCGCACGCGCCTCGGTGGGATCGAGTTCGAGGGCCCGGCGCCACGCGTCGATGGCTTCCTCGTCGAAGGCCGCGGCCGAGAACGCCTCGCCGAGCTGCACGTGCGCGGTCACGAGCTCAGGCTCGACCTCCGCCAGCTCGTGCCACACGAGGATGGACTGGTCCCACATACCGCCGCGGCGGTCGTAGGCCAGGCCGAGGGCGAGGTACGCCGGAGAGCACGACGGGTCGATCTCGATCGCGCGAGTCGCCGAGTCGATGGCCTCGTCGTAGAAGTCGCCGGTCAGCATGAGCTCGGCCAGCAGACCGTGCGTGGGCGCGCTGCGCTCGTCGATTCGAAGCGCCTGGTAGCAAGCATCGACCGCGGGCTGGATGTGGCCCTGGCGGGCAAGCCCCTCGGCAAGCGCGAGATGCTGTGAGCGCTCGGCCATGGTCTCAGTCGGCCCCGTTCGCAAGCCGCTCGGCCGCGACGCGCTCCACAAGGCGCAGCGCGCTTTCAGCGCCGCGCACCACACCGTTCGCGCCGACGTCCTTGGCCAGATCGACATCGGCGGCGAATGGTCCTCCGGACACGAGTAGCACCACGCCCTCGTGTCCTGCAGTGGTCAGCATCTCGCGCACCCGCACGACCGAGCTGGCGGTCCCGATGGTCTCGGCACACACGATCACGATGCGCGCGCCGGACTCCTCGACGCGCTCGAGGAACTCGGCCGGCCTCACGTCGACACCCAGGTCCACGACGCGGTGACCGGCCTCCTTGAGCGTGGCCCCGATCACGTTCTTGGCTATCGCGTGGTAGTCGCGATGCATGCCGCCGACGATCACCGTGACCCCCGTGTCCTGCGCCGAAGCGGGTGGTGTGACGAACGACGCGATCTGCTCCGCGACCACAGCCGCCTGCGTGAACGCGTACTCGTCGATGGCGCCCGAAGCCCATGCCCCGCCCAGCAGCGACATGGCTGGGGCGAAGAGCTGGTCGAACAGGTCCGCCTGTGCCGTCCCCGACGCTTTGGCTTTTTCGACGACGGCAATGGCGCCCGCCGGGTCCTCGCTCACGAAGGCCTGGTACATTTGGGCCGCCGCATCATCTGCCATGACGTCGCCACCTCCCCGTTCGTTCGAGTCCGGTCACACGCGGCACACGCTCACGACGCGGACATCGCCGGCACTCCCGCCAGCCGGCGTACGGCCCGCGCATTCTTCTGGTAGCGGTGGTGGGATTCGAACCCACATGGCCCGAAGGCCAGAGGCTTTTAAGGCCCCCTCCTGTGCCAATTCGGATACACCGCCGCTCGCCTTGACACCTTCGCCCGCGCCCATCACGTATCCGTTTCGTGGCGGGTACGGCGGTAGGTGTCGAGGAGTATCCCATACAGTATGTCGCGGTCGCTCACCAGGGTCGAATCCAACCCGGACAGCGCGAGTGTCACGCCCAGTACAAGCGCGCCCGCCACGATCACCGACGCGCGACCCGGGTGCAAGCCCACCACTCCGCAGCGCTCGGCCAGCGTCATCGACGCAAGACGTTCGGTCAGCTCTGCGATGTCGCTACCCGACAACTCGTAGCCTTGGACGCGCTCCGCGTCGTAGACGTCCATCTCGAGCTGGATTGCTGCAAGCGTGGTGGCGGTCCCCGCAACGGCGACCATGGTGTGTGCCCGCTCCTCGGCACCGCTGAAGAACGGGCGCAGCGCGTCTGTCGCGTGTGCCGTCGCGCGCTCTACCTGCTCGGCGGTCGACGGGTCGGAGGCCAAGAACATCTCGGTCAGCCGCCGAGAACCGACATCCACGGAGCGCGAGCGCTCGATGCGCACGTCGCCTCCAACCAGTGCCGCGTCGCCGAGAACCAGCTCCGTGGAGCCGCCCCCGATGTCGACGACAAGCACGCTTTGGTCACGGGAGCCGTACGTGGCACCCTCGAACGAGAGCCGTGCCTCTACGTCACCTACCACGATCTGCGGCCGGATGCCACGCTCGGCGAGCAGCTCCAAGAAGCGCTCGCCGTTGGCGGCGTCACGCGAGGCGGACGTGGCGATTGCACCGACCGTGTCCACGCGCAGCGCTTCGACCCGCTCCGAATACCTGCCGATCACCGTCGCGACGCGTTGCATCGCCGCCTCGGAAAGCACCCCCGTGTCGTTCACGTTCTCGCCGAGGTGCGTGATGTCGGTGCTCCGTTCGACCTCGTGGATGCGCCGAGCAGGGTCGATGTCGGCCACGAGCAGGCGCGTCGTCACCGTGCCGATGTCGATGGCCGCCACGCGCACCGTGTCCACGGGCTACTCCCCCTCCCGCTCTTCGCGAGCGGGTTCGGCGAACGCCGCACACCGGTCGTCTGGGCATTCAGCCTCGATCTGGCCGACGACCCCCTCGCCGATCGGGTCGCCGAGCCCGGCAAGAAACGACGCGACGTGCGCATGCAGGCACTTCGTGGCCAGCGGGTCGGCCTGCCCGCCAACGCCCACATGCCCGCACGGGTCCTGGCCTTCGACGCGCTCGGCCCGTGCGGCGCGGTAGCGTGCGTCCGCGCCGCGTACGCGTTCGGCCAGGCCCGGATCGATGCCGATCCGCTCCCGCCACCCCGCAACGCCGCCCGCCGACTCCAGCCGTCCCACCGACTCGACCAGCCACGGGCACGACAGCCACAGCAGCGTGGGGAACGGGTCGCCGTGAACGAGGACCGGACCGGTCATGAGCACGCTGGGGCGTCCGTACCCGCATCGGACCGCCACGCTCCACGGATCTCGCGGCGCTCGGCCCAACTGCGCTCTCACGACGCGCTCGTCGTTGGAGCGCCTGTCTGTCGACACAACGTGCAGCTCGTCACTCCCTGAGGCCGAACACGATGTCGAGCACCTCGTAGACGATGCCGTCGCCGTCCGCTTGGTTCGGCGTGGCTTCCTGTGTGACCGTGCCGCTCGACTCCTCGGCATCCATGACTACGTACACGTTCTCGCCCTCCCTGACCATGCCGAGGTCTTGTCGCGCGATCTCCTCGACACCTTCGGGGGTCTTGAGGCGCTCGACCTGAGCACGTAGCTCGGCGTTACGCTCCTTGAGTCCTTCCAACTCGCTCTCCAGCCGTGCTCGCTCGCGTTCCTCTTGGTATTGGAGACGCGCAACGGGATAGAAGGCCCATATCGCCACCGCAAGGAAGGCCACCGATACGAACAAGATGGCGGGTCCGCGAGAGGGGCTCTCGCGTTTGGAATCACGTGCCGGCGAACGGCGAGAACGGCGGGTGGCGGAAGCGGAAGGCGCAGCGGCACGCGCACGCGTACGCCTGCCGTTCCGTCCGCTCGCCGAGGCCCCTTGCCGCGTCTTCTTCCTCGATGCCATGTCTTCGCATCCGTGATGTGAGAAGGCCAGCGAAACCGGCGTGGGCGCTTCGCCCACCACCAGGGCACAGGATAGCACAGGTACGAGCAGCGTTTCACCTCGGCCTCGACTAAAGGTCGAGGGTCTGCTCCTACCGGATGGTTTGCACGACAATGAAATCGGTGTGCCCGGGGACGCGAGAGGATATCCCGGCGGTCACCGCTACCTTGTCGCCCGCCCTGCCAAAGCCGTTGTCGCGCACGGCTGCCATGACCACGTCGAGCATTTCGTCGGTGTCATCGGCAAGCGGGACCACGAGCGGATGAACACCCCACACGAGCATGAGCGCGCGGGCAACGGAGTCGCTGGGGGTCACCGCCACGATCGGGGTGCGGGGTCTGTGCCGAGCGACCGCACGCGCTGTCGCACCTGACTGCGTGGCGGTGGCGATCGCCACCAGGTCCAGGTCCTCGGCAAGTTCGCATGCAGCCGCGCTCACCGCCTCTGTGACGTCGCTACGGGAGCCACCGGAGCGATAGTCGCGCCCACCTGCGTTCCGGTGGGACGCTTCTGCCGTCGTGACGATGCGGCCCATCGTCTCGACGACGCGCACCGGGTCCTCTCCGATCGCCGTCTCCCCGGACAGCATCACGGCGTCGACATCGTCGAAGATCGCGTTGGCGACGTCGGAGGCCTCGGCGCGCGTGGGGTGCTTCGCATGGGTCATGCTCTCGAGCATCTGTGTAGCGACGATCACCGGGACGCCGGACTCTCGGCACACCTCGATGATGCGCCTTTGGAGAACCGGCACGGTCTCGGGGGCGGTCTCCACGCCCAGGTCACCGCGCGCAACCATGATGGCGTCGGCCGCGCGCACTATGGCATCCAGGCTCTCGGCCGCCTCGTGCTTCTCGATCTTGGCGACGATCGGGATGTCCGCGCCTTCCATAAGGTCTCTCAGCAGATGCACGTCGTCGGGGTGGCGCACGAACGATTGGGCGACCAGATCCACCTGCTTTGCCACCGCCCATTGAGCCATAGCGCGGTCGAATCGGGTCACGGGCTCAACGTTCAAGCGGACGCGGGGGACGTTGACCCCCTTGTTGCTGCTCAGGGGCCCACCCACGATGACTCGCGTACGCAAGGCCCCCCCAATCGTGCTCATGACCTCGAGTTCGATCCGCCCGTCGTCGATGAGGATGCGGTCGCCCTTGGACACGTCGTCGATAAGTCCCGCGTGAGTCACACTCGCACGTGACTGGTCGCCGACGATCTCCCCCACGACCAGTTCGAACTGCGTGCCGGTCTGCAGGACGGTCCCGGGCGCGACGGCACCGACACGCAGTTTGGGCCCTGCGAGATCGAGCATGACCGCAACGCGACGCCCCGCCTCGGCTGACACCTTCCGTACGAGTTCGAGCCGGGCAGCCAGTTCGGCCGGTCCGGCGTGCGACGCGTTGAGGCGGGCGACATCCATGCCCGCGTCGATGAGCCCGCGTATCGTCGCTTCATCTTCGGTAGACGGTCCGAGCGTGACGATGATCTTCGTGCGTCGCATAAGCGGCCTCCTTGGCGCGTCATGTGCGGGGAGACGGGGCCACCTTCCAGTTACCCGTTTTCGCGTCAGCTGCTGCTTTTCGGCTCCTCGTCGCCCGCCTTAGGCAAACGCACAAGCTGGATCGCGCCGTCATGCCGTCGCACCGTCATCTCGTCACGGCCGAGGCGGTGCACCGCCGTGCGGAGATTCCCGTACAGGCGCTCGGAGCCGCGGGGGTCGGTCCTCACGAGGACTGCTCGGTCGCCACCGGCCAGGAAGTAACGCACCAAGCGCGTGGCGGTCCCGCGCGGCGGGGGGAACGGCACCTCGATCTCACGCGCCTCGAGGTCCCACGTCTCGAGGGGCGCAAGCAGCGGCGTCCATGAGGACACCTCGGCCACAAAGACCACCGCATGCCGGCGCGACTCGACGTCGGGCTCAGCCGAGGAGACGAGGCGTACGCGCACGTCGAAGCCCTGAAGCGCGGCGCTTCTGCTCAAGTACGCCCAGTCGAGGGAGCCGTCCACATCGAGAAGCATCACGACCTTGTCACGCACGCGGCCGGCAAGTTCGGTCAGCAGACGCATCAGTCCCAGACCGCGCCTTGGCGTGAACGTGACCACCGCAAGGTCGTATGCCTCGTCGTGCAGGAGGTCTTCTACCATGCCTTGCTTGATGCTCAGGTACGGCGAATCAGACACCTCGCTGCTCAACAGTCGCCGCAGCATGCCGCTCGACGGCTCGAGCGCCGTGACGTGCCCTGCTCGCGTGAGCAGCGGGCGCGTGAGCAGTCCCGTGGCGGCCCCGACCTCCAGCACGTGCGCGCCTTCGGGTACTTCCTCGAATAGCGCGTCGAGCAAGGCGGGGAAGACACGCTCCTGACCGAATTCGATGTCGTACTTGTCCGCGAGTCGCTCGCGCTGGGCGAGCGCCGACTCAAGCGGCACGCCGTGCTCGTACGAGCTGCGCGGTCTTGGCCCGTTGGCGCGTTTGCTCATCTCGGACGTCCATCTTCTGCGTGCGCGCGTCGAGGCGCTACGCGTACAGACCCGACTTCGTGCGTCACACGTTGCCGCGAATGTTGTAGAAGGCCTCAAGCCCAGGATACACGGCCGAGTCGCACAGCTCGTCTTCGATGCGCAACAGCTGGTTGTACTTGGCAACGCGGTCCGAGCGCGCCGGAGCGCCGGTCTTGATCTGCCCTGCGTTCACCGCGACTGCGATGTCGGCGATGGTGGTGTCCTCGGTCTCACCCGACCGGTGGGAGATCACGCACGTGTAGCCGGCTTGCTTGGCCATCTCGATGCACTCGAGGGTCTCGGTGAGCGACCCGATCTGGTTGACCTTGATCAGGATGGAGTTGGCTACGCCCATGTCGATGCCCCGCGCGAGCCGCTCGGTGTTGGTGACGAACAGGTCGTCCCCCACGATCTGCACGCGGTCGCCCAGCCGCTCCGTGAGCAGCTTCCAGCCGTCCCAGTCCTCCTCGGCCATCCCGTCTTCAAGGCTCACGATCGGATAGCGGTCCGCCAGGTCCGCCCAGAAGTCCACCATCTGCGCCGGAGAAAGCTCGCGTCCCTCACCAGTAAGCACGTACACGCCGCGCTCCGCGTCGAAGAACTCGGTCGCGGCCGGGTCGAGCGCGAAACGGATCTGGTCCCCGAGGGAGTAGCCCGCCTTCTCAACCGCTTCGGCAATCACTTTGAGCGCGTCCTCGTTGCTCTCGAGGTTGGGGGCGAACCCGCCCTCGTCGCCCACGCTGGTCGACAGCCCGCGCTCGTGCAGGACTCCCTTGAGCGTGTGGTATATCTCGGCGCACATGCGCAGGCCCTCGGCGAAGGTCGAAGCGCCCACCGGCATGACCATGAACTCCTGTAGGTCCACGTTGTTGTCGGCGTGTGCCCCGCCGTTGAGGATGTTCATCATCGGCACGGGCAGCACGTGGGCGTTCGCCCCGCCGATGTATGAGTACAGCGTGAGCTCCGTGGACTCCGCGGCCGCCTTGGCCACCGCTAACGACACGCCGAGGATCGCGTTGGCGCCCAGTTCGCCCTTGTTGGGCGTTCCGTCCAAAGCGAGCAGCACGGCGTCGATCTGCCGCTGGTCAGTGGCGTCAAGCCCGACTATCTCGGGGGCGATCTCGTCGTTCACGTTGGCGACGGCGGCAAGCACACCCTTGCCGAGATAGCGACCCGAGTCGCCGTCCCGCAGCTCGACCGCTTCGAACGCGCCGGTCGACGCGCCGGAAGGCACGATAGCCCTACCGAACGACCCGTCGTCGAGCACGACCTCCACTTCGACCGTCGGGTTGCCGCGAGAATCCAGCACTTCGCGCGCGTACACATCGATGACGTAGCTCATCGCCCTTCCTCCCCGATCTCTTCGCGTGCGGCCGACGCGTCACCCACCGGCCGCTCGGCCCGCTTCGCCTCTTGCCACAGACTCTCGAGTTCCTCGATGCCCAGATCCGCGATGGACTGTCCGTCCTCGGCGGCCTGCTGCTCCATGCTCCTCCAGCGACGCGCGAACTTCTCGCACGTTCCGCGCAATGCTTCTTCGGCGTCTATCCCCTGCTTGCGGGCGATGTTGACCATTGTGAACAGAACGTCACCGATCTCGTCGGCGGCTTGAGGCGAACCGGGTTCCACCGCCTTGAGCTCGTCTATCTCTTCGTGCAGCTTCTCCCACACGTCATCGAGCGACTCCCACTCGAAGCCTACCCCAACAACACGCCGCGAGATCTTCTGCGCGCGCATCAGCGCGGGCAAGGAGGAAGGGACGCCGTCGAGCAGCCCCTCGGCGGTCTTCTCGCCACGCTTGATCTCGTCCCAATGCTTGTGCACCTCGGCGGGGGTCTCGGCGACGGCGTCGGCGAACACGTGCGGATGGCGGCGCCGGATCTTGGTCACGATGCGCGCGATGACGTCGTCGATGGTGAACCGCGCCTCGTCGGTCGCGATCTGTGCGTGTAGCACCACCTGGAGGAGCACGTCGCCGAGTTCGTCGGCCAACTCCGCGTCGCCACCCGCTTCGATGGCCGCGACCGCTTCGTAGGCTTCTTCGAGCATGTGGCGGCGCAGGGACATGTGGTCCTGCACGCGGTCCCACGGACACCCGTCCGGACCGCGCAGCACCGCGATAAGGCGCACGAGCTCGGCGAAACCCTCGGGGGCCGGCAGCCTTGACGGTGCCACGTAGAGTGCCGCGTTCTCGCCGAGTTCGGCACCGCCCAGGCCCTGGACCGTGTGCAACGAGAGCGCGAAGCCGGCCTCGGCAGCCGATCCTGCCGCTATCACATAATGGTCGGCCGGATACAGCTCCCCGAGACGCTCGGCGACCTTGCGCGCGAGCACCGGGTTGCGGACACCGGTCACGATCAGGTGCGAGTCGCGTTGCTTCGGTGCAGGCGCGAAGCTCCCCGCGTCCACAATGTCGAGGTCCGCCGTCAGGTCGATGTCGAACGCCATCAAGATCACCTGGAGGGGCGACGGCGACGAGTACACGTCCAGCGACTCCCCGGAGCGGCTGAGCAACCCAGCGAGCAGTCCCTCCTTCAAGAAGGGGTACCCCGCGGTGGCGTACGCGACATCACCTTCACGGGAGAGCTCAACGAGTCCCTCGATGAGGCGATCGACCGGCATGTCCAGGGCCAACCCCAGCTCAGACAGCGGCGTCGCCGGGATGCCGGCGGAGTCGAGCGCTGAGGCCACACGACCCTCCTGCGACGGGATCACGACCCGGTCGGCTCGGCGCAGACGCTCGATAGCGTCGGCGGCAAAGGCGTACGAGTCCTGCCCGAGTCCGACGATCGCGATCGAGCCCACGGTCCCCCCTATTGCGCTGCAGACCCGCTACTCGGTCGTCTCCGTCGTCTCGCCGCTCGGGCCGTCCTGGACGGGCACCGCAAGCTCGGGGATGAGGATCTCGATCTCGGCTTCGGCCTTGAGTTCCTCCAGGAACTGCTGGTACACGTCGGCGTTCTGCTGCTGCAGCAAGATCTGCTCGACCTGTTCGCGGACCTCATCAAGGTCCTTCTGCCGGTCTTCACGCTTCTCCAAGGCCTTGATGATGTGCCAGCCGAACGTCGTCTGGACAAGGTCGGAGACCTCTCCAACCTCCAGAGCGGCAGCCGCCTCCTGGAACTCGGGCACGAAGGGGGTCGTCGGCCAGCCGAGGTCACCGCCGTTCTCGGCGGACGCCGGGTCCTGCGAGTACTCCTTCGCCAGTGCGGCGAAATCGCCACCGGCACGGATCTCGGCGAGGACCTCCTCGGCAGTCTCCTTGTCTTCAGAGTTGAAGAGGATGTGCGCGGCGTGCACCGCGGCCTCCTCGACGAACTGGCTCTGGTTCTGCTCGTAGTACTGCTCGACATCGGCGTCGGCTATCTCGACATCACTCGTGAGCTGCTCGAGGAGCCGCTCGGTGATGAGCTGGTCGTGCACCTGCTGCTCTAGGGAGTCCACGTCCATGCCGGCCTGCTCGAGCGCCTGAGTGAACTGCTCCTCTGACTGGAAGCCGCTCTTGAGCTCGTCGATCTGCGTAGCCACTTCGTCGTCACTGACCGTGATGCCGCGGTCCTCGGCCGCTTGCCGGATGAGCACGTTGTTGATCATGTTGTCCAGGAGGCGCTGCTGGAAGTCCAGGAGTCGGCCCTCGGCGTCGGCACCCTCGAACATCTGCGGGTACTGCTCCTTGAGCTCCTCGACCTGGGCGTCGAGCTCCGACTTCTTGATGACCTCACCGTTCACGCGCGCAGCGATGTCTTCCTCGCCGCATGCGGTCAGGCTGAGTACGAGCGCGGCCGAGATTACCGCGGCCACGAGCATGCGAAACTTACTCATCGATCCTCCTGGGGAATCGGGTCTACGTTGGAGCGCCTTTGGCTCCGGACAGTATAGCATCGAGTATGCCGAGGACAGCGCTCGTCACAGACTCTCCATAGGCCAGTGGAACCACGAGTTCCCGGCCCTTCTCCCTGAAGGTCGCGCCTCGTGCGGCAAGAGCGCCGTGCGTCTTGGCATCGAAGCTGACCGGCGAGAGCGTCACGCGGCCACGCGACGCCTTCACCTGCTCGATCCGGGCATCGGCCGCCTTCGCCCGTATCATGGCTACGTCGACGAGCGCCCGCGCGGGTGTGGGCATGGCGCCGTAACGCTCCTCGAGCTGTTCGGCCACGCTGCGCACGAACTCGGCCGCGGGCGCACCGGCCAAGCGGCGATAGGCTCGGACGCGCTCGTCCACGGCAGGCACGTACTCCTCGGGGAGGAATGCGGCCACAGGCACCTCCACGCGGATGTCCGGGTGTGCCAGCGCCGGCTCGCCACGCGCCTCGGCCACTGCTTCCCGCAGCATCTCGGCGTATAGGTCGAAACCGACGGCGCTCATGTTGCCGTGTTGTTCGGCGCCGAGTAGACTGCCGGCTCCGCGGATCTCGAGGTCGCGCATCGCTACCTTTATGCCACTCCCGAGCTCAGCGTTCTCCCCAATGGCGGTGAGCCGGTCGACCGCCTGCTCGGTCAGAGACTGCCCGCGCGGGAACATGAAGTACGCGTACGCACGCACGTGGCTGCGGCCCACCCGGCCCTTGAGCTGGTAGAGCTGCGCGAGCCCGAGCCGCTGGCTGTCCTCGATGACGAGCGTGTTGGTGTGCGGGTTGTCGATGCCTGACTCTACGATGGTGGTGGAGACGAGCACGTCGTACTCACCAGCCGAGAACGCCTCCATGATCCGCTCGAGCTGCCTCTCCGACATCTGCCCGTGCCCCACACCGATGCGTGCCTCGGGCACGGCCTCGGTCACGCGCGCCACAGCGTCTTCTATGGTACGAACGCGGTTGGACACGTAGTACACCTGTCCGCCACGTTCGATCTCACGCCGGATCGCTCCCGAGACGACGTCGGGGTCGTACTCGCCTACGTGCACGTGGACTGGGTAGCGATTAGGTGGCGGCGTGTCGATCACGCTCATGTCTCGCACGCCGGACAGCGACATCTGCAGCGTGCGCGGAATCGGCGTTGCGGTGAGGGTGAGCACGTCGACTTGCTCCCGCAGGTTCTTGAGGTGCTCCTTGTGCCCCACCCCGAACCGTTGCTCTTCGTCGATCACGACCAGGCCCAGGTCGTGTGGGCTCACGTCTGCCGACAAGAGCCGGTGCGTGCCGACGAGCATGTCCACCTCACCGTTACGGAACCCCTCGACGGCCTTCTGCTGCTGGGCCGAGGAGCGGAAGCGCGAGAGCACTTCGACGCGCGCGTCGAAGGGCGCGAAACGCTCGGAGAACGTGGTGTAGTGCTGCTGGGCGAGAATGGTGGTCGGGCACAAGATCATGACCTGAGCGCCGTCCATGATCGCCTTGAACGCGGCACGGATGGCGACCTCGGTTTTGCCGTAGCCCACGTCACCGCAGATCAGCCGGTCCATGGGCTTGGGCGACTCCATGTCGTTCTTGACGTCGGCGATAGCCGCGAGCTGGTCCGGCGTCTCCTCGAAGGGGAAGGCCGCCTCCATCTCGGCCTGCCACGGCGTGTCCGGCCCGAACTCGCGACCCTCGACCGCCGCGCGACGCGCGTACAGGTCCACGAGGTCGAAGGCGAGCTGCTTGGCGGCCGCGCGGGCCTTGCGGGTCGCGCGGGACCAGTCCGCGGTGTTCAGCCGCGTCACGCGCGGCGCACCGCCGTCCGGGCCGACGTACTTGGTCACCCGGTCTATCTGCTCCACTGGCACGTAGAGCTTGTCCCCGCGCGCGTACTGCAGCACGAGATAGTCGCGCTCGGCGCCCAGCACCTCCTTGCGCACGATCTCGGTGAACAGCGCGATGCCGTGCGACGCGTGCACAACGTAGTCACCAGGAGCGAAACCGAATGTGACGCGTGTCGGGTCCACGCTGCGCGCGGTCCTGCGCGCGGCCGCCGAGCGCGGGTTCACGTCGTCGATGCTCACAACCGCCAAACGTGCGGACGGGATCACGTACCCGGACGGAATCTCGGCGTCGACGGTGAGCACCGCCTCGGAAGGCGTTTCGACCAGCGGCTCGGACGCGTGTTCCTCGGCATGCCGAAGGAATGTGACGGGGATCTCGGCATCGGTGAGCACGCCGGTGACCCGATCCCGTGTACGGCGGTCCGGAACCGCGAGCAGGACGCGGTCACCCGTCTTGAGCAGGCCGCGAATGCCTGCCACGAACTTGGACTCGCCGCCGGCGACCTCCGGGCGGCGGGCGGCGATCTCCGCGTCGACGGCCCCGCCGGCGCGCATCAGCGACAGGATTGTGAGCCGCTGGCGACCGCCCAGGTCGATACGCGCGGGTGGAAGGACCACGCCCTCGATCGAGGCACCGGCCGCTTCGGCGGTTGCAGCGATCTCGTCGTGGCGACGTGCAGCGTCGTCGAACAGCGCGCGCGGCTCGGCGACCACGACCAAGACGTCGGCAGCCAGATAATCTGTGAGGCCGCCGAGCTGCTTGTAGAACATGGGCAGGTAGCGCTCGATCCCGTTGAAGTAGACGCCGCTCTCGATCTGGTCGAGGTGATAGGCAACGAAGGGGTCACGCAGCGCCTCGTCGGCGAGCGCTCGCCGAGCCGCCGCGGCCGCCCGTGTGCCCAAGCGCAGCTCACGTACGGGATAAATCTCGGTAGGGGGCGCGTCGGCGATAGCTTGTCCCGTACTCGGCACGAAACGGCGCAGTGTCTCGATCTCGTCACCGAACAGTTCCGCGCGCACGGGCGACACCGCATCGCCGCCGAAGACGTCGAGAATGCCGCCGCGTACCGCGAACTGCCCGGGCTCCTCGGCATGGCCGAGTCGCTCGTAGCCCATGGCCGACAAGCGCGCGGTGGCCTCCTCGAGGTCGAGTGTCGCGCCCGCCGCGAGTTCCAGCGGCTCGAACACATGAGAACCGTGAGGCGGCAGTGCCCGCAACAGCGCGCGAGCCGAGGCAACCACGACGACCGGCCTGCCCGTGCTCAGTGCGTGCAAAGACCGGGTGCGGCGGGCAACCGTGGCGGGGTCCACGACAGCATCGGTCCAAGGCATGTCGGCACGCTCGGGGAAGTGCAGCACGTCTGCGTGCGGCAGATACGCCATGAGCTGCCTGGCGAAACGTGCGGCAGCCTCCTCCCCCGGCACCGCCACGAGCACGGGACGCGGCCGCTCGCGGAATACCGCAGCGATCAGCAGCGGCCTGACAAGACCGGGGGCGCCAATAGTCGCGTCGCGCCTGCTACCGAGTATCCCGAGTACCTCCCGGTAGGCCGAGGAGGTCTGCAGTGAGTCTATGAGGTGGTCGATCAGGTGCATCCAGGTCCGCATTCTCGAGAAAGGCCCGCTGCGCGTGCGGCAAAGCAGCACGAAAGCCCCGCACCGGCAACCCGGGCGGGGTGCAGCCGAGCGTACGCGCACGGCGCCGGGGCGTCAAACCTGCGACTCGCGCGTACCGGCAGTGGCGCCGCATCGTGTCGTCGTCGTAGAATCACGGCGGGCTTCGAGGGGCCATCGGGCGCACGATCGTCCACGGGGCGAAGCCGCACAGTCCCTTGCGAAGAAGGTGCGCATGGCCCGGACCGAAGGCTTCTGCAGCAAGTGCGGCACACCCATGCGGGCGGGCGCGGCGTTCTGTCACGGATGCGGCGCGCCTCGCAAGACCCAGCCGGCACAGACCGCGCGACCGACCTTGGCGACTGTCGCGCGCACAGTGAGCGCCACCGCCGGTGTGGCCGGCATGGGCGCGGCGCTCCCCTGGCAGACCATCGTAGGCGGGCAGCAGCCCGACATCCGCGCGTTCCTCTCGGCAGCAGCGCTGCCCGCGGCGCACCAGGCGGTGCGCGCCTCGCTCAAGAGGCCCGGCATCGCGATGGCGATCACCACGACGCTCGACCTCGTCGTTGCCGGGATCACCGGCGGCACCGGCGCGCTCGTAGCAGCGATCCCCCGCGTGCTGTTGGGCGGCGCGACCGCGCTGTTCTCGCTCGTCACGGGCTCGAAGGGCGGGCCGCTTCGCAAGCTCACGGGCGCGGTGGCGGGCGTGACCGCATTCGTCCAACTGGGCTTCACCGGCTGGACGCTCGTGGGTGGCCTCCTGGGCGGAACACCGGTGCTCACGCTGCTGCCGATGGTGATCGCCATGACGTCATCGCTGGTGATGGCGGTCAAGACCGTGTTGCTGGCCTTCAGGGGGAACCGGTGAGCCGCCGGGCACGTAGGCTGCGCGTGCTTGCGGCCGGCCCGGTGGCGCGAGCGTTTCTCGCCGGCAGCCTGCTTGCCGCGATGCTGCTGGCGCCGCTCGGCGCATTCGCGCAGACCGGCATGGACGAAACGCTTCAGGAATTCGACCCGGAAGCCACCGGCGAGGGTCTCTTCCCGCGTGTCGTCTTCAACGGGCAGCTTCCGGCAGGGTGGACGATGCTCGACAACACGAGCGACCGGCCGGAATACGCAGGCTTCGAGGCCGAGACACCGGACGTGAGGGTCACGTTCGAGGGCGGCTACGTCATCATCATGCACAACTGGTGGCAAGACGCGGGATCGACCCAAGAGTGGGTGGAGCAGGTGGCGCCCGAGCGCCTGCAGATCCAGCTCGACGACGCCGAAGGCGAGGCAACGGGCAACGTCGAGTACCGGCAGCTGGCCGGCAAACAATGGGGCTACCTGTATTTCGAGGACATCGTCGGCAACGACACGGTCTGGTTCCGCCGAAACTACCGGCGCGCCGAGTACTACTACGCGTTCGATGACGGCAGCTCCATCGAGATCGCCATGACGGGGTCCGCCGTCGATCCCGCGGAGTTCGAACAGTACTGGGCGGACGCGGAGTCGGTCCTGAGCGCAACCACCTTGAACATGGAACCGTGGCCTGAGACCGAGAGCTCCGACGACGGGCTGTCGTACGACCCGCAGGGCACGCCCGACGGGCCTGCCGAGAACCCCTTCTGGCGCACGGTGCTCGGCGGGGCCCTCGCAGTCGCGGCCGCAGCGGCCGCACTCGCGGGCGCGGCATCCGGGTCGGCAACGCGCAGCGGCGAGAAGCTCGATCCGAACAAACCGGTCGGCTACGTGCTGCAGCTCTCGGCCGGACAGCTCGCCCTCAAGCCGCAAGAGTCCGCGCCGCTCACGGTGCAGGTCCATGCCGTGATGCCCGACGGCTCGACCCGGCCCGCACGCGAGGCGCAGATCGCGCTCTCGCCGCCCGAGGGCGTCTCGGTCCAGCCCGACACCGGCTCCGGCACGCTGAGCACGCTCGTGTGGCCCACGGGTGCCGTCCCGCGCGGCGGTACGCTCGCCGTCCACGCGACGGCCTCGCTCGGCGCCACGAACGCGCAGGTGCAGCTCAGTTCTGCCGAGGAGACCCGCATCGCGACCCGCCTCGAGCCCGAGGACACCGCGGGACTGCGCTGCGACGGCGCCGACAGCCTCACGGTCGTCGCAAGCGTGGCGCTGTCGACCGCGGACACCAGCGGCGGCGCCGATGCGGCGGCAGTGAACGCGTCGATCGAATTCTCCTCGGCAAGTGAATGGCTCGACATCTCGGAGGCGGTGGACTACGCCGAGGGGCGCGCGATCCGCGTGCAAGCGTCGCAGCCGGACCCCGGGCGTATGGTGCAGCCGCCGGAGACCGCACCGGTGCGCGTGAGCGCGCAGGTCGGCCAGGTGCCGCTGAGCGCGACCGTGGCGATCCCGCTTGCCCGCCTTCCCGAGATCGACGCGAAGCCGGACACCGCCGAGTTCGCGGTGGACTCGGGAGCGACAGTCGATATCGAGGTTTGGATCGAGAACGGCGGCGGGGTCGAGTGGGAGTTCGACCACGCCTGGGCCGAGAACGCACCGGTGCTGGCCTCGGTCGCGTTCGAGCGACACACGCCGACGACCGCCACCGCGACGCTCACGGAGGCGGCAGCCGGCAAGACCGACCCGTCGCGGCCCGAGACCAGCTCGACGCTCAAGCTGCTCGCCTCGGCGGAGGGATTCGAGACGCTCGAACGCCATATCACCGTGACCGTGGCGCAAGAGGGCTTGTTTGTGGACCGCACGGGCGCCGACCCGGCCACCGGCGCGTTCGTCGTCAAGGCGGATGGCTCGGGATCCGCAACGGAGATCGACGTGCGCGTGTACGTCCGCGACGGCGGAAGCGGTGCGATCGCCGCGGACATCTCGCTCGCTCAGACCGTCGAGTACGAGATCGGCGGCGAGGAGGGCACTCCGGGCCACGCAGGGCTCAAGGCCGGCGGACTCGTGGTCGAGCCGGCCGGCGTGCGCCAGCTCAACGACCCGAGCGCGACGTTCCGCCTGGGGCTCGAGCGTCAGCTGCCCACCGGCGGCGACGCGCTGCCCGCGACCGTGATGGCGCGGGTGCCGGGCATGGACGAGCCGTCGTTCGCCTCCGCGGTCACGCTACGGCTCCTCGGCGTGAATACCGAGCCGTACTCGGCAGCCTGGGAAGTCGAGCTCGAGCGATGCCGCTACATCATCGACGAGTTCGTGCCGGCCGAGTACCGCCTCAAACTCGACACGCTCCTGTCCGAGCGGGCCAAGACGATGGGCGCCGAGGGCCTCTACGAGATGCGGCACCGGCTGTGGAGCTTCGCGCACGACCAGCTGGTCAAGGAAGCGCACGAGCACCTCGACGCCGCCTGGTGGAACGAGCAGATCGAGGGTGTGCTGGACTGGATCTCGTGGTGCGGCGACATCGCGATGGGAGTGGCGAGCGGGGCGTTTGTGGGCACCGTGGGAGCGGTGGCCATCGGCATGCTCAAGCCGATACTGGTCTCCGCGGTCGAGGCGTGGGTGTACGGCCGCTCGCTCGAGCAGTGGGCGTACGGGCAGCTGGGCATCTTCGCCGGCGTCGTCGAGGGTGCTGCGACCGATCCCGACCTGCTCGCGAAGCTCACCGGCGACAAGAAGGCGCTCGCGTGGGCGATCTTCATCGCCTACTACTTCGCCAAGGAGCTCTACAACGATCCGGACATGTCGGTCACGAACGCTATGAAGAACGTGGGCCGGCAGCTGCGTGACGAGGGCCTCATCATCTTCCTGCGCCGCTTCGCGGGCGCCAAGGGCGGCGCGGTGGGTGACGACGCCCGCGCGAAGGGCGCCAAGCCCGGGGCGGACGCCCCCGACGCCCGCGCGAAGGGCGCCAAGCCCGGGGCGGACGCCCCCGACGCCCCGCGCGCAAAGCCGACGCCCGACGCCCCCGACGCC
>Ga0209164_1001333_pt1 | contig 33044 bp, 23 predicted proteins | sample MTBNYHSulfiMetaG_FD_187458 | JGI IMG/M metagenome (GOLD analysis project Ga0209164, IMG submission 187458) | Enrichment culture microbial communities from rom New York Harbor, USA that are MTBE-degrading - MTBE-NYH (New York Harbor Sulfidogenic)... | ecosystem: Environmental > Aquatic > Marine >... | reverse complement strand
GCGCCCCCGGCGGCGCCGGCTCGGCCCCTCCGCCTGGGGCCGGCTCGGCCCCTCCGCCTGGGGCCGGCTCGGCCCCTCTGTCCAACGCCGACTCCGTCCCGTCCGGCGCCGGCTCGGCCCCTCCGCCCAACGCCGACTCCGTCCCGTCCGGCGCCGGTTCCGTTCGGCCCGGCAACGCCGCCACCCCGTACGGCGTCGCGGCGGGCGGCGACACACTCGATCCGGCGCGCGTGGCCGCCCACCTCGTCGAGTGGCTGCGCGTCGAAGTCGCCGCGGGCGGCGGAGTGGGCGTCGTCTTCGGGCTGAGCGGGGGGATCGACTCCGCCGTCGTCGCCGCGCTCGCCCTGCGCGCCTTCCCGGAGACCTCGCTCGGCGTCGTCATGCCCTGCCACAGCGACCCACAGGACGCCGCCGACGCGCGCCTGGTCGCCGATGCCTTCGGGCTGCCGACCGAGACCGTCGACCTGAGCCCGGTCCACGACCTCCTCCTCGAGACGCTCACCGCCGCGCGCCCCGACCTCCGCGAAGACCGTCTCGCCTGGGCGAATCTCAAACCGCGCCTGCGGATGATCACGCTCTACGCCTTCGCCAATCGCCTTCAGTACCGGGTGCTCGGCACCGGCAACCGCAGTGAGCTGACGATCGGGTACTTCACCAAGTACGGCGACGGCGGTGTCGATCTGCTGCCGCTGGGTGAGCTCACCAAGACCGAGGTGCGCGACCTGGCCCGCCATCTGGGCGTGCCTCTGCCGGTCATCGAGAAGCCGCCCTCGGCGGGCCTCTGGGCCGGTCAGACCGACGAGCGCGAGATGGGGCTCACCTACGCCGAGCTCGACGCCTACCTGCTCGGGCGCGGCGCCGACGAAGCCACTGCGGCGCGCATCGAGCTGATGAACGAGACGAGCGCGCACAAGCGCGCCCTGCCGAAGATCGCGCCGAAGCCGGTCCCCGAGTAACGCGCGGGCCGGCCCGCGAGCGGCGTGCGCGCCGGCCCGCGCGCGGCGTGCGCGGGCCGCGGGGTGGCGCACCCGCCGGCCGCCGAGCAGCGTGCGCACAGGGACCGCCGAGCAGGGTGCGCACAGGCCGCCGAGCAGCGTGCGCACAGGCCGCCGAGCAGCGCCCCCCGGAACCCGGCCGGATGAGCCGGGCAGGCGATGATCGGTTGCGGCCGGATGAGCCGTTCCAGTCACGCCAGGCGCCGACTGGGCGGGCGCGGCCGGGGCAGCAGGGGCCAGACCGCCGGCTGATTCGACGAACGCCGCATGCATCGGCGAGACCATGGAGGGGCCCCAAGGGTCTGCGCGATCCTGTCCAATTGAACAGGATCCTGGACAATTGGACAGGATCGCACGCACCGCCCCGGTGCCTGGGGTCGCGGGTCGCCACGGTTACGGTAGGCGTCCGCTAGCCGTCAACGGCGAAGACGGCGGCGGGGCACCCTTGGAGGCACACGCGCACCCCTTGGGGCGGCGAGGCGAGGCCGCGGTCACGGAGCGCTGCCGCGGCCGCCCAGCGTTTGGGACGCCGCGCGCCGACACGATAGACTGTTGCGCCGGTCGGGAGGCCGGTGTCCTCGAGCCGTGGAGACCGGCGAGCGGTGCGCAGCGCGGGAGCGAAGTGCGGCGCGGGAGTGGTGCGCAGCGCGGGTACGAAGCACGGCGCGGGAGCGAAGTGCGGCGCGGGAGTGGTGCGCAGCGCGGGCACGAAGCGCGGCGCGGGAGCGAAGCGCGGCGCGGGAGCGAAGCGCGGCGCGGCGCCGAAGCGGCGCGGGTACGGAGCAGGCGCCTACGAGGGGTGACAGTGTCGATCGTCGTCCAGAAATACGGAGGAACCTCGGTCGCCGACGCCGTGCGCATCATGAACGTGGCGCGGCGCATCGTCGCCACGGCCGAGCAGGGCCACCAGGTCTGCGCCGTCGTCTCGGCGCGCGGCGACACGACGGACGAACTCCTCGAGCTGGCGCGCGAGATCTCCCCCAGCCCGCCCGAGCGCGAGATGGACATGCTGCTCTCGACCGGCGAGCGCATCAGCTGCGCCCTGCTCGCCATGGCCATCCACCGCCTCGGCGCCGAGGCCGTCAGCTTCACCGGCTCGCAGGCGGGCATCATCACCGACACCGTGCACACCAAGGCGCGCATCCTCGACATCCGCGCCGTGCGCGTGCACGAGGCGCTCGACGCCGGTCAGATCGTGCTCGTCGCCGGCTTCCAGGGCGTCTCCACCGACAAGGCCGTGACCACGCTCGGCCGCGGCGGCTCCGACACGACGGCGGTCGCCCTGGCGCACGCCCTCGGGGCCGAGGTCTGCGAGATCTACACCGACGTCGACGGCGTCTACACCGCAAACCCGAGCGTCGTCGCCCGCGCCTGCAAGATCGACCGCATCTCGTACGACGAGATGCTCGAGATGGCCGCCGCGGGCGCCCAGGTCCTCGCCCTGCGCTCGGTCGAGTACGCCCGCAAGTACAACATCCCCATCCACGTGCGCTCGAGCTTCAGCGACTCGGAGGGTACGTGGGTGAGAGAGGACGACGAGACCATGGAGCTCGAGCAGCCGATCATCAGGGCCGTCACCTACAGCACCGACGACGCCAAGGTCACCGTGCGCGGCGTGCCCGACAAGCCCGGCGTCGCGGCGCAGGTGTTCGCCGCGCTGGCCGAGGCCCACGTGAACGTCGACATGATCATCCAGAACGTGAGCGAGCAGGGGCGCAGCGACATCTCCTGCGTGATCGCCGCCGAGGACGGGCCCGCCGCCGACCGCGCCCTGCGCACGGTCGTCGGGGAGCTCGGCGCCGGCGGCTTCGACGCCGACGAGCGCGTCGCCAAGATCAGCGTCGTCGGCGCCGGCATGCGTGCCAACCCGTGGGTCGCGGCGAAGATGTTCTCGACCCTCGCCGACCTCGGCATCAACATCGAGATGATCTCGACCTCGCCGATCAAGATCTCCTGCATCATCGACGGGGCGCGGGTCGAGGAGGCGGTGCGCACGCTGCACACGGCCTTCGAGCTGGACGACCAGTGCGTCTACTCCGAGTCCGACGTGAAGGGCGCCGCGGGCGAGAAGGGCGCCGCGGACGAGAAGGGCGGGGCCTGATGGGCGCCGCGAGGCGAGTGGGCGCGGCGATTCGAGTGGGCACGGTGAGCTGCAAGTGCGCCGCGGACGAGAGGGGCGGGGCCTGATGGGCGCCGGCGCCTACACGGTCGCGGTCGCCGGCGCCACCGGCGTGGTCGGCGGTACCGTCCGCGCGATCCTCGAGGAGCGCGACTTCCCCGTCGGCGAGCTGCGCCTGCTGGCGAGCGAACGCTCGGCGGGGCGCCGCCTGCGGTTCAAGGGCGAGGAGGTCGAGGTGCGCCGCCTCGACGAGGCGGCCTTCGAGGGCGTCGACCTCGCCTTCTTCGCCGCCGGCGGCGCCGTCAGCAAGGAGTACGCGCCGAAGGCCGTCGCCGCCGGGGCGACCGTGATCGACAAGTCGAGCGGCTTCAGGATGGACCCCGACGTGCCGCTCGTCGTCCCCGAGGTCAACCCCGAGCACCTCGACGGCCACAAGGGACTCATCGCCACGCCGAACTGCTCGACCATCCAGATGGTCGTCGCCCTCAAGCCCATTTACGACGCCGCCGGCATCCGCCGCGTCGTCGTCTCGACCTACCAGTCGGTCTCGGGCAGCGGTCAGGGCGGCATCGCCGCCCTCGACGCGCAGGCACACCAGTGGGCGGCCGGCGAGCCGGTCGAGCGGCGGTTCTACCCCCACCAGATCGCCTTCAACTTGCTGCCGCACATCGACAGCTTCCTGCCCTCCGGCGCCACCAAGGAGGAGCAGAAGATGGTCGACGAGACGGCGAAGATCTTCGCCGACCCGGAGCTGAAGGTGACGGCCACGTGCGTGCGCGTGCCGGTCTTCGGCGCGCACAGCGAGGCCGTCAACGTCGAGACCCGGCGCAAGCTGACCGCCGCCGAGGCGCGCGAGGCCCTGGCCGCGGCGCCCGGCGTCGAGGTCGTCGACGACCCCGCCGCCCTGCGGTACCCGATGCCGCTCGACGCCGAGGGCGCCGACCCCGTCTACGTCGGCCGGCTCCGCGAGGACACGACCGTCGAGTGCGGCCTCGACTTCTGGGTCGTCGCCGACAACCTGCGCAAGGGCGCCGCGCTCAACGCGGTGCAGATCGCCGAGACCCTCGTCGCCCGTGAGCTGCTGTGAGCGGAGACGAGAGCGCGGCCATGCCGCCCGCGCCGACAGCGCCGGCCCCGGTGACGCGGCGGCCTGCTGTAGCCGCGCGGGCCGCAGGGTAGACTGTCGCTAGCATGAGCCTCGACATCCGCATCAACCTCCCCAAGGGCCCATCCACGGAGGCGTACGACGTCGTCATCGTCGGCGCCGGGCCCGCCGGCATGACGGCGGCGCTCTACTGCGCCCGCGGCCGCCGCAGCACCCTGGTGCTCGAGCGCAACATGTCCGGCGGCCAGATCGCCCTGACCGAGCTGGTCGAGAACTACCCCGGCTTCCCCGAGGGCATCTCCGGCTTCGACCTCGCCGACCGCATGAAGCGCCAGGCGGCGCAGTTCGGCGCCGAGCTGCGCGAGATCACCACGGTCGCCTCGCTCACCCCCGAGGGCGACGGGTCGTTCACCGTCACCACCGACCAGGAGAAGATCAGGGCCCGCACCGTGATCCTGACCCCCGGCGTGGAGGCCAAGCGCATCGGCATCCCCGGGGAGGCCGAGTTCGTCGGCCGTGGGGTCTCCTGGTGCGCCACCTGCGACGGCGCCCTCTACAAGGGCAGGAACGTGGCGGTCATCGGCGGCGGCGACTCCGCCGTCGAGGAGGGCATGTTCCTCACCAAGTTCGCCGACAGGGTCTTCCTCGTCCACCGCCGCGACGAGCTGCGCGCGGCGGCGATCGCCCAGGAGCGTGCCTTCGCCAACCCGAAGATGGAGTTCGTGTGGGATTCGGTGCCGCGGCGCATCGAGGGCGAGCAGCTGGTGACCGGGCTCGAGGTCCAGAACGTGAAGACGAAGGAGCTCCGCGACCTGCCGGTCAACGGCGTCTTCATCTACGTCGGGCAGGTGCCGCTCACTGGCTTTTTGCAGGGCGTCGTCGAGCTCGACGACTCGGGCTTCATCCTCACCGACGAGCTCATGCGCACCTCGCTCTGCGGCGTGTACGCGGCCGGCGACGCCCGCGCCAACCCGCTGAAGCAGATCGCCATGGCGGTCGGCGAGGGTGCCCTCGCGGCCGTGCAGGCGCAGCGCTACCTCGACGAGCTCGAGTGCCCGTCGGCGGGGCCGGGCGTGGCGGCGGGTGCGGGCGCGGCCGAGGGCGGCGCCGCCCCAGGCGCCGCCGATCCGTCGACGACCGAGGTCGCAGGCGCAGCCGCAAGCGACGCGAGCGCGGCCGAGGCCACCGCCGGCGGATCCGGCGCCGAGGAGTCGTCCGGCGCCGCAGCCGATCCGGCCGCATCGACCAAGGACTGACAGGAGGACCGTTGGACGCCGTCTCGCAGCAGGATTTCGACACCGTCGTCACAAAGGCAGCGGGTAAGGTCCTCGTCGATTTCTGGGCCGAGTGGTGCGGCCCGTGCCGCATGGTCGGCCCCGTCCTCGAGGAGATGGAGGGCGACTACCCCGACGTCGCCTTCGTGAAGCTCGACGTCGACCAGGCGCCCGAGATCGCGCAGCGCTTCGGCGTGATGAACATCCCGACGATCCTCGCCTTCGAGGGCGGCGAGGTGAAGCAGCGCATCGTCGGCGCGATGCCGCGCCAGCGCCTCGTCGACGAGCTCGGCGGGTTCCTCAAGTAGTCGCGGCCCGGTCCGGCGCGTGCGGCGCGTCCGCGCGCCGAGGCGACGACGGGATCGCCGGCCGACGGCCCGGCGCGGCCGGCTCAGGCGCGCTCGAGGCGCAGGGCCGCCGGCTCAGGCGCGCTCGAGGCGCAGGGCCAGAAGGTCGGTGCTGAACGAGACCGTCCTGTCCGAGAAGGCCACGTCGAGGCGCTCCATCACCGGTACCGGCAGCGCCTGCACGCGCGATCTGAGCAGCTCGCCCTTCTCCGTCGGCACCGACGCCGCCTGCAGCCAGTAGTCGAGGTCGACCGTGCGCCGCAGCGCACGGCGCTCGACGACCCGCAGACCCGCGTCGCGCGCCAGCTCCTCGAGCTCCTCGGCGCGGAAGTGGCGGCGGTGGGCCGGCTCGCGCAGGCGGGCGAGGTCGTTGAAGGCGTCGTCGGTCACCGCGTCGACGACGACGTCCTCGACGACGATGCGCGCCCCTTCGCCGGCGACCCGCCGCAGCTCGTGTAGCGCCCGCGTCGCCTCGGGGAGACGGTGCAGCGCCCCGCGCGAGACGACGAGGCTGAACTCGGCGTCGGCGAACGGCAGCTGATACAGGTCGACGACGCCGAAGGCGACGTTGTCGAGGCCGAGCTCGGCGACCAGGCGGCGGCCCTCGTCGAGCGTGGGGGCCACCTCGTCGACGGCGAGGACGGAGGCCACGGCCGGGGCGATCGCCAGGGCGGTGATGCCGATGCCGCAGGCGTAGTCGAGCACGGCGTCGTGCTCCTCGGGGCGGGCCAGCTCGAGCAGCGCCTGCACCGACGGGTCGCGGAACGTCTCTGTCACCTCGTACGCCTCCTGACGGCGGTCACCAGTCGTTGTCGGCCGTGCGCGGCGCGACTTGAGCGGTCTGGCGCGGTCCGCGACCGTGAGGTCGGACGGATACCGCCCGTACCGGCGCTCAGCAGAAGAAGATGGTCCCGCTCAGGAGCTGAAGATGCTGCCAATGACGCTGAGGCCGATGCCGACCTCGTGGCCCTCGACGCGGACCGTCTCGACGTGCTCGCCGTCGGCGCCGTCGAGCGACAGCTCGCGGGCGAGGGTCTCGGCGCCGATCGTCGCGGCGAAGCGCTCGGCGATCGGGCGCAGCTCGGCCGGCAGCGCGAGGGCGAGGCGGATCGTGTCCTCGATGCGCAGGTCGGCGTTCTTGCGCGCGAGCTGCACGGCGTGCACGAGCTCGCGCGCCACGCCCTCCTCGCGCAGCTCGTCGTCGACGGCCGTGCGCAGGGCGACCGTGCGGCCGCCCTCCTCGACCATCTCGTAGCCCTCGGGGGCGCCGGTCTCGACGAGCAGCTCGTCGGGCGCGAGCGAGACGACGGCGCCGTCGGGCAGCGCGAACTGCAGGGCGCCGTCGGCCTCGAGAGCGGCGACCACGGCTGCACCGTCCGCCTCGCGCAGCGCGGCCTGCACCGCGCCGACCTGCTTGCCCAGCTTGGGGCCGAGCACCGGCAGGTTGGGCTTGACCGTGTAGGCGACGAGCTTCTCGTCGCCGCCGAGCACACGCAGCGTCTTGACGTTGAGCTCGTCGAGGACGACGTCGCGCAGCGCCTCGACGGCCTCCTGCTCGGCCGGCGGCAGGGCGACGACCACCTCGGCGAGCGGCTGCCGCGTCTTGACGGCGGCGGCGTTGCGGGCGGCGCGGCCCATCTCGACGACGCGCCGCGCCGCCGCCATGCGGAAGCTCACGGCCTCGTCGACGAGCGCGGCGTCGGCCTCGGGCCATGCGCAGAGGTGGACGCTCTCGGGCGCGCCCTCGTCGACCGCGCACACGAGGTTCTGGTAGAGCTCCTCGGCGACGAACGGCGTGTACGGAGCGAGCAGCTTGGTCAGCGTGACCAGCGTCTCGTACAGCGTCTGGTAGGCGGCCAGCTTGTCGCTGTCGTTCTCGCTCTTCCAGAAGCGTCGCCGGCTGCGGCGCACGTACCAGTTGGAGAGGTCGTCGACGAACTCCTGGATCGCGCGGCCCGTGGTGGTCGCGTCGTACTCCTCGAGGCCGTCGGTCACGGTCCGGACGAGGCGGTTGAGCTCGCCGACGAGCCAGCGGTCGAGCAGCGGCCGTTCGGCGAGCGGCACCGCCGCCTCCGCCGGGTCGAAGCGGTCGATGTTCGCGTAGACGGTGAAGAAGCTGTACGTGTTCCACAGCGTGAGCAGGAACTTGCGCACGACCTCGTCGACCATCTCGGCCGAGAAGCGCCGCGGGAACCACGGCGAGGAGACGGTGAACATGTACCAGCGGAAGGCGTCGGCGCCCTGGCGGTCGAGGATGTCGGCCGGCCGCACCACGTTGCCGCGGCTCTTGCTCATCTTCTGGCCCTCGGCGTCGAGGATGTGGCCCAGGCAGAGCACCCGCCTGTAGGAGCTCTGCCCCTCGATGAGGGTCGCGACGGCGAGCAGGCTGTAGAACCAGCCGCGGGTCTGGTCGATGGCCTCGGCGATGAAGTCGGCGGGGAAGCGCTCGGCGAACGTCTCCTCGTTCTCGAACGGGTAGTGCCACTGCGCGAAGGGCATCGCCCCCGAGTCGAACCAGGCGTCGATGACCTCCTCGACGCGGCGCATGTCGGCCCCGCACTCCGGGCAGCGCAAAACGACGTCGTCGACGTAGGGCCGGTGCAGCTCGAGATCTTCGGGCACCGGCCCCGCCGCCATCTCGCGCAACTCGGCGACGGAGCCGACGCAGTGCGCGTGCCCATGCGCGCAGCGCCACACGGGCAGCGGCGTGCCCCAGTAGCGGTCGCGCGAGAGCGCCCAGTCGACGTTGTTGGCGAGCCACTCGCCGAAGCGCCCCGTCTTGATGTGCTCGGGGTGCCAGACGACGGCGTCGTTGGCGGCGACGAGCTCGTCCTTGATCGCGGTCGTGCGGATGTACCAGGTCGGCTTCGAGTAGTAGAGGAGCGGCGTGTCGCAGCGCCAGCAGAAGGGGTAGCTGTGCGCGTAGGGCTCGACCCCGAGCAGCAGGCCGCGCTCCCTGAGCTCGGCCGTGATCTCGGGGTCGGCGTCCTTGACGAAGCGCCCCGCCCAAGGCTCGACCTCGGGGATGAAGCGTCCCTCGGTGTCGACGGCGTTGACGACCGGGAGGTCGTTCTCGAGACCGACCTGCATGTCGTCCTCACCGAAGGCGGGGGCGATGTGGACGATGCCGGTGCCGTCGGTCGTGGTCACGAAGTCGCCGCCGATCACGTAGTGGGCGCGCTTCTCGGCCGGCATGAAGCCGTAGGGCGCGACGTAGTCGAGCCCGAGCAACTCGCGGCCGGGGAACTCGCGCTCGACGACGGCCTTCTTGCCGAGGACCCGCTCGACGAGCTCGCGGGCGAGGACGAAGCGCTCGCCGCGGCTCTCGACGAGGGCGTAGGTCACGTCGGGGTGCACGGCCGCGGCGACGTTCGAGATGAGCGTCCAGGGCGTCGTCGTCCAGACGGCGAGCGAGACGGCTGCGCCGCGCTCGCCCGTCAGCTTCTCCGCCGACTCGGGCGTCAGCGGGAAGCGCACGTAGATCGAGTCCTCCTCCACGTCCTTGTAGCCCTGGGCGACCTCGTGGCTCGAGATCGCCGTGCCGCAGCGCGGGCAGTAGGGCACGACCTTGAAGCCCTGGTAGAGCAGGTTCCTGTCCCATATCCGGCGGAGGAGCCACCAGACCGTCTCGATGTAGTCGTTGGTGAACGTGTAGTAGGCGTCGCCGAGGTCGACCCAGAAGCCGATGCGCTCGGTGAACTCCTCCCACTCCTCGAGGTAGGCGACGACGCTCTCGCGACAGAGGCGGTTGAACTCGGCGACGCCGAACTCCTCGATCTGCTTCTTGCCGTCGATGCCGAGCGCGCGCTCGACCTCGAGCTCGACCGGCAGGCCGTGCGTGTCCCAGCCCGCCTTGCGGGGGACGCGGTAGCCGCGCATCGTCTTGTAGCGCGGGAAGAGATCCTTGAAGATGCGCGAGATGACGTGGTGCGAGCCCGGCCGCCCGTTGGCCGTCGGGGGGCCCTCGTAGAAGACGAAGAGCGGAGCCTCGGGCCCGGCCGCCGAGAGGCTCTTCTCGAAGATCCCGCGCTCCTTCCAGAGCTCGAGGATGCGCCGGTCGAGCGCCGGGAAGTCGGCGCGCGCGGAGACCTCGCGGAACCGGGGCTGCCTGTCGTTCACGTGACCCGCTTTCGGATAGGGCGAGCCGGGGCCCGCCTGTCGCTCACCCGGCTCGCCTTCGGACGGGGCAAGACCGGGGCGCCGGCCGCGCTCGCCCGCGCTGCCTGCCGTGCCCTGCGAAGTGGGGCACGGCGCAGCCTCGCGGGCCGTCGCCGCCGGCGGGAAGCAGATTCTAGCAGAGTTACGGTACACTCCGCGCCATGGTCCCCTCGGCGTCCCGCCCTTCCTCCACGCCCCCCTCAGGCTCGCGCACGAGCGCGGCCGACGACATCCGACCGGGCTCGCTCGCGAGCGCCGGAGACATCCGGCCGGGCTCGCTCGCGCACGTGCTGATCGTGCTCGACTACGACGGCACCGTGACCACGCACGAGTGCAACGAGATCGCCCTCACGGCCGCCGTCGGCGACGCCTGGCGGCCGTTCGAGGAGATGGTGCACCGCGGCGAGATCGGCCACGCCGAGTGCTTCGACCGCCAGGTGCGGCTGGTCGACGTGCCACGCGCGGCCTTCCTCCGCGGGATCGTGGACGCGGCCGAGCCGGCCGCGGGCCTGCGCGAGTTGCTCACCTTGGCCGCGGCCGGCGGGGCGCGCGTCGTCATCGTCAGTGCCGGCTTCCGCGAGGCCATCGAAGCCGTCTGGCGCCGCCACGACCTGCCGCCGGTCGAGATCGTCGCCAGCGAGCTCGTCGGCGCCGACGGCGACGGCGGCGGGCCGCCGTACCATATGCGCTTCAACCCTCAGCTCGGCGACTGCGAGCGCTGCGGGCCGCGGAGCTGCAAGGCCGAGGTCGTGCGCGAGCGGCGCCGGGCCGGAGACGTCGTCTGGGTCTTCGGCGACGGCGAGAGCGACCTCTGCCCCGCGCGCGAGGCCGACCTCGTCTTCGCGCACGGCCGGCTGGCCGAGCTGGCCGAAGAGGCCGGCCTCGAGTGGCGGCGGCTCGACTTCGTCGCCGCCGCCCGCGAGCTGGCCGGCCTCGCCGCAGCGCGCGGGCCGGCCGGCCTGACCGGCGCCCGCGACACGGACGCCGCCGCCGAATCCGAGCGGAGCCGGACGTGAACGCCGGCGACACCATGCCGACCGACCGCGGCGCCGCGGCGCCGGCCCCGCGCCAAGAAGCGGCGCCGGGCGGCGCGGCGCACCGCCCCGCCGACGCGGGTCCAGTCACGCGTTGGCTGCGCGACCACGTCCCCCCGGACCTCCGGCAGTTCGTGAAGTTCTCCCTCGTCGGCGGCAGCGGCGTCGTCGTGAACCTCGCCGTCTTCAACGCCACGCTGCTGACCTGGCAGCTGGTCACGGGCCACATGGGGCTCACCGCGAGCTACGTCGCCAACGGGCTCGGCTTCGTCGTGTCGGTCATGAGCAACTACTACCTGAACCGGCGCTGGACCTTCCGCTCCACCGGCAGCGTGCCCGCGGAGCTGTCGAAGTTCGTGGTCGTCAGCCTCGTGGCCTACGGCGTGAACCTCGGCATCTTCACGGTCGCCCACACGGTCTTCGAGCTGCGCGGCAACTTCAGCCAGCTCATCGCCATCGCCTGCGTCATGCCGGTGAACTTCCTCGCCAACAAGCTGTGGAGCTTCAGGCAGCGGTGAACGGCGGCGGAGGCCCAGGGCGGCCGGACGACGACGCGCCCTCGCGCACGAGACGAGAGACCGCCGGCACCGCGTCGCACTCGCGGCAGGCCGGCGGCGAGGGCTCGCCGTGGGCCCGCGCCGTCCTCGCGCTGGCCCTCGCCGTCGCCCTGCAGGTCGTCGTCCTCACCCTGCTCTTCCCCAACCTCTGGTACGGGCTGCACGACATCAGCGACATCCCGATCTACCAGGAGTACTCGTCGCTCATGGCGCAGGGGTACCGGCCGTACCTCGACTTCGGGGTCGAGTACCCGCCGCTCGCGCTGCCGATCTTCAGGCTGGGCGGCGACGGTCTCGACCCGGATGCCTACGCGACGCAGTTCACCGTGGCGATGGGGGCACTCACCGTCGCCGGCGCGATCGTGGTGACGCTGGCGGCGCTGGCGTTGTGGCCGCGGGGGCGGCGGCCCTACTGGGCCGCCGCCGCCTACGCGGCCGCCGTCGCCCTCACCGGCACGATCATCGTCAATCGTTACGACGCGGCCGTCGCGCTCCTCATCGCCGGCCTGCTCCTCTGCCTCGCGCGGCGCTGGCTGACGGCCGCCGCCTTCGTCCTCGGCCTGGGCTTCGCCCTCAAGCTGACGCCGCTCGCCCTGCTGCCGCTCGTGCTCCTGCTCGCGGGGCGGCCGCGGCGCTGGGCCTGGCCGCTCGTCGCCTTCGCCGCAGCCGCCGTGACGCCGTTCATCCCCTACCTCGTCGCGTCACCGGTGGGGGTGTGGCACGTCTTCTCGTACCACCTCGAGCGCCCGCTGCAGATCGAGAGCGTGCTGGGCACGCCGATGATGATCGCCGGCAGCCTCGGCTGGACACCGTTCGAGATCGGCTTCAGCCACGGCTCGCACCAGCTCATCGCGACCGGGGCCGGCCTCGCCGCCGACCTCTCCGGGCCGCTCACCGCGGCGGCCGTGCTCGGCGTGTACTGGCTGCTCTGGCGGCGCCGGGGCGTGCTGCGCGCGACGCCGGAGGAGCAGCCCCTCGCCGTCCTCGCCCTGCTCCTCGCGCTGATGGCCTTCGGCAAGGTGCTCTCGCCGCAGTACGTCATCTGGATTCTGCCCCCGCTCGCCCTCGTCGCCGTGCGCGACCGTACGGTCGCCGTGCTGGGGGCCGTGGTCCTGCTGCTCACGCAGATCGAGTTCCCCGGCCTCTACGGCGACCTCCTGCGCCAGGAGACCGAGGCACTCACGATCGTCATCGTGCGCAACATCGCGCTGCTCGTGCTGTTCGGGGTGGTGGCGCTCAGGGTGTGGTGGCTGGGTGAGCCGACGGCGAGGGCTCCCGCGACCGCTGGTACGCTCTCGGCGGCCGGGCCGTCTCGCTTGGCTGCCGGGGAGAGGCGGCTATAATCCGAGCCGGAACGCGACCGGAGCACCCGGGAGGCGGGTTGGCCGACACCACGCAGAGCACCGTGAGCCTGCGCCACTACGTCGACGTCCTGTGGCGCCGCAAGTGGATCGTCGTCCAGGCCGTGGTGATCGTCCCGCTGATCGTCGTCGGCCTGAGCTTCCTCCAGCCGGTCCGTTACGCGTCCACGGCGCGCGTCATGGCCGTGCAACAGTCCGCGGCGGTCGACGTCGCCACGTCGCTCGACACGGGGTCGCTCACCCTCGACGAGCGCGGACTCATGACTCTGGCGAGCTTCGTCGTCACGCCCGACATCGCCGCCCGGGCGGCGGAGCAGCTGGGGCGCCCAGACGATGCCGACGCTCTCCTCGAGGACGTGAGCGCCGAGACCGACCCCGCCGCCGACGTCATATTGGTCCAGGCCGAGGCCGACACACCCGAGACGGCGGCCGCGGTCGCCAACGCCTTCGCCGAGCAGTTCGTCGCCTGGCGCCGCGACACGCAGCAGACGGCGCTCGACGACGCCATCGCGACGATCGACGACGAGATCGAGAACACCGAACCCAACACCCTCCGCCGGCAGCTCCTGCTCGACCAGCGCAGCCAGCTCGAGGTGCTGAAGGCCTTGCTGAACGGCGACGTGCAGATCGGCGAAGCGGCGCGCCCCTCCAACGTGCCCGCCAGCCCGAAGCCCGTGCGTAACGGCGCGCTGGCCGTGGCTGCGGGGCTCATCCTCGGCATCGGCCTCGCCTTCGTGCGCGAGGCGCTCGACGTCAAGCTGCGCTCGGTCGATGCGCTCGCGGCGGCGACCAGCCTCCCGGTCATCGGGGCGATCCCCCAGCTCCCCAAGGAGCACCGCGCGGGCGACTCCGTCGTGGCACTCGAAGATCCCAAGGGCCCAGTCGCCGAAGCCTTCCGCTTCCTGCGCACCAATCTCGAGTTCGTCAACTTCGACAAGGACGTGAAGAGCATCCTGCTGACCAGCCCCGAGCCCTCACAGGGGAAGTCGACGACCATCGTCAACCTGGCTGTCGCCCTGCTGCGGTCGGGCAAGCGCGTCGCCGTCATCGGCGCCGACCTGCGTCGCCCGGCCCTGCATCGGTTCTTCAAGATCTCCAACTCGCGTGGCGTCAGCACCGTCGTCACCGGCGGCACTTCGTTGGACGACGCCCTTCAGGTGCTCTCGTTCGGCGACCATGCACGCACGGTGACGGCCAGCGTCGATCCCTCCCTTGCGCCGGTCCGCCGCGTTGCGACCGAGCCGGTGACGTCGGCAGCGACCGCCTCGGCCGTCCCCGGCGCCTCCGCCCAGGCGCAGGAGCTCAAGCTCACTGTGCTGCCTGCCGGCCCGCAGCCGCCGAACCCCGGTGAGATCGTCACCTCACGGCAGCTGTCCGACGTGCTCGCCCACCTCGCGGCGACGCACGACTACGTGCTCGTCGACGCGCCCCCGATGTTCGCCGTCGGCGACGCCGCCGCGATGGCGGACAAGGTGGATGGCGTGATCGCCGTGCTGCGCCTCGACCAGACCACGCACGACACGCTGCGCGGCGTCGAGGGCTTCCTCGAGCGGGTGCCGGCGCGCGCCCTCGGTCTCGTCGTCACCGGCGTGCCGCGCTCGAGCAGGAGCACGTACTACCGCTACGACTCGAACTACGAGTGATCGGGGCTCGCAGGGGTACCTACGGCCGTCCCCTGCCGCCGGCCAGCTCCTCGTAGTGCTCGGCCAGCTGACCTGCGCAGACGCGCACGTCGAAACGCTCCTCGATCCGCTGCCGCGCCGCCGCACCCATGGATGCCCAGCGCCGCGGATCGGAGGCGAGCTCGCCGAGGCGGGCGGCGATGCCGTCCACGTCGCCCTCGTCGGCGAGCAGGCCGGTGACCCCGTCCTCGACCACCTCCGGGATATCGCAGTGCCTCGTGCTGACGATGGGCATGCCCGTGGCGGCGAGCTCCATGAGCACGACGGGCGCGCCGCCTTCGCTGTCGAAGTCGGCGGCGTGGCGGCTCGGGCTCAGGCAGATGTGGTGCCTCGCCGCCTCGGCCAGCAGCCGCTCGTAGGGCTGGAAGCCGAGCAGCTCGACGACGTCCCCGAGCCCGTGACGAGCGATGGTCGCGAGGATGCGCCGGCGCTCGGCCTGCTCGTCGTCGGACGCGCCGGCGTCGCCGATCACGGTCACGGTCACGTCGAGGCCGGCGGCGCGCACGCGGGCGACGGCCTCCAGGGCGTCGGGGATGCCCTTCTTCTCGCGGAAGGCGCCGACGATGAGGACCCTGACCCTCCCGTCGGCCGGAGCGAGACGCGGCGTGAAGCGCAGGCGGTCGACCTCCACGCCGAGGCGCTGCACGCGCACGCGATCCGCCGGAGCGCCTTCGCCCACCAGCGTGGCGGCCATGTGAGGGCCCTCGCAGAGGAAGCGGTCGGCGGCGGCGAAGAGGCGGTCGTAGCGCCGCCGCCACGCCGGCCACGTACGGGGGAACTTCTGAACGTCGTGCCCGTAGAAGGTCACGACGTGGCCCGCGTCCAGCCTGGCCGCCAGCGGAAGGTCCTGCCACCCGCGGTAGCCGAAGTGCGAGTGGACGATGCTCGGCGCAGCGCGGCGGAGGGCCGGGAGCAGCGAGCGTGGCGGCTGGGGACGCCCGAGGCGATGACCTGCGGCCGCGACGAGCCGGTCGGACCGCGAGGGGACGAGCATGGGCTCCCAGGGGAACACCTCGGGATGTTGAAGCTCGTCGGCGAGGACGGTGGCCGCGACGCCCGGGGCGTAGCGCACCTGGTTGTAGGCCCAGGTCATCGTGAGCGGCAGCCAGACCTGGAAGCTGTGGAGCACTCCGGGCATCAGGCTGGACCGGGCCTCCTCGTGCTGACCTTGCGCAACGCCGCCACGACATCGTCGACGTCGGCGTCGGTCAGCCTGGCCGAGAGAGGCAGACTGATCGTGCGGCGCCCGATGGCGGTGGCCCGCGGCCACTCCTCCGGGCGCCACCCGTAGGTCTCCTGGTAGAACGGGTGCTCGGGGATCGCCAGGTAGTGGACGCCGACGCCGATGTTCTCCCTCGTCATCGCCCCGAGCACATCGTCGCGGGTGAGCCCGGCCCTCCCTTCATCGACGAGCACCGTGTACAGGTGGTAGGCGTGCCGCGTGCCGGGCTCGGGGTCGGCGGGCAGGTCGAACGGCAGGTCGGCGAGCTCCTCCTGATAGCGTCGCCAGACCTCCTCCCGCCGCCGCCAGGTCTCCTCGACCCGCGCGAGCTGATGGAGGCCGAGCGCCGCCTGCAGGTCCATCATGTTGTACTTGAAGCCCGCCTCGCTCACGAGGTAGTGCCGGTAGCCTTCGTCGGAGAAGCGCTTCCAGGCGTCGGCCGTCATCCCGTGGAGCGCGAGCCGCTTGATCCGCGCGACGTGGGCCTCGTCGCGCGCGGCGACCATCCCGCCCTCCCCGGTCACGACGTTCTTGGTGACGTAGAAGCTGAAGCAGCCGAAGTCGCCGAACGTGCCGGCGTGACGCCCGTGGTAGGTCGTCTCGATCGCGTGCGCGCAGTCCTCGACGAGGGCCAGGCCGTGGCGGCGGCAGAGCTCGTCGAGGGCGTCCATGTCGCAGGGCCGCCCGGCGAAGTGCACGGGCAGGATCGCCCTGGTGCGCGGCGTCACCGCCGCCGCCACCGACTCGGGGTCGAGGTTCATCGTCACGGGGTCCACGTCGGCAAGGACCGGAGTCGCCCCGGCGTGGATGATGGCGTTGACTGTGGCGCAGAAGGTGAGCGCCGCGGTGATCACCTCGGCGCCGGGTTCGAGCCGCAGGGCGAGCAGGGAGAGATGGAGCGCGGCGGTGCACGAGCCCACGGCGGCGACGAACGGGGCGCCGACGTACGCGGAGAAGTCACTCTCGAAGCGCGCCACCTTGGGACCGGTCCCGAGCCAGCCGCTGCGCAGCGAGGCGACGACCTCGTCGATCTCGGCCTCGCCGATCAGCGGCGCCCCGAAGACGAGGAAGCGGTCCGGCGGGCGTACGGGGGTGTCGCTCATGCCCTTGGCTCCTCTCCGCGATACCGTCCGTTGAAGACCTGCTGCAACCACAGCTCGAAGGTGAGCCGCAACCCGACGTCGCGGGCCTTGTCGTCCCCCGCGAGATGGGCCCGCCAGAGACGCACGACCTCGTCGCGCGCAGTGTACTCCGGGTAGAGCGCGTCCGGCGCTTCGAGCACGGCGGTCACGAACCCGTGCCCCGGCTCCTGCCGCAACCACGAGGGGTAGTCCGTGTAGTCGCGGACGTCCAGCCCCCACAGCCCCACGGTGCCGACGCGGCCGAAGAGGCGCGCCTCCAGCGAGCGCAGCTCGCGCCAGGCGCGCCGGACCCCGAACGGCCACGAGATCGGGTAGCCGGTGCCGGCCCAGGCGATGCGTCTGTAGTACCGCGGGAAGGTGTCCAGAAGCAGGGCGCGATAGAACCGCCCCCGGATCCTGAGCTCGTCGGGCAGCGAGTAGACGAACTCGATCAGGTCGTTGGCGAGGAACGGCTTGCGGTCCTCCATGTAGGTCTGCAGGTAGCGCGTGCCCACGTTGTTCAGCCGCCGGCCGCGCTGCTCGACGAGGAAGTGGTCGGTCGTGGGCAGATCCTCGTACGCCGCCGTGTCGCCGAGCAGCTCCTCCCCTCCCCGCAGCTTGCGTGCGGCGTGCGCCCGGTCGAAGCTCCCCAGGCGGGTCGCACCGTTGAGGTACATGCCTCCCAGGATCAGGTCGCCGCCGAAGCCGTCGAGGCAGATGTCGAACGACCGGCGGTACTCGCGCTGCGCCTCGATGCCGTGCAGGCTCATGAAGCTGAACTGCCCGTCGGTCCACCAGACCGCCTCGGCCCTGCCGGCGAGCCAGTTGCGCGCCGTGATCGGCACGACGACGTGGTCGCTCGGGCGAAGCGCGGCGACCCGCCCCGCGATGCGCACGTCGACGCAGCCCGGTTGCCCGAACGTGAGCGCCGGCAGCCGCCGCTCACCGGGCACGGCGGCGAAGAGCGCCCGCGAGTCGAGCCCGCCGCTCAGCGAGACGCCGACGCGGGCATCCGGCCGCGAGCGGGCGACGACCGACTTCTTCAGGAGGCGGCCCGCCTCGCGGGCCGCCTCCTGCGCGTCCACCCGCCCCTGCTGCGGCCGGATGCGGTCCCACCACCAGTACCGCCGCCGCTCGAGCTCCCGCGAGGCCAGGTCGAAGGTCACGACCGTGCCCATCGAGAGCAGGTGCACGCCGCGGAACCAGGTGCGCTCGCCGATGAGGTGGCCGGCGGTGAAGAACTCGGGCACCGCGTCGCGGTCGATCTCGGGCGTGAAGCCGGGCATCGCGAGGAAGCCGCCGAGCTGCGACGACCAGCAGAGGCGGCCGTCGACGACGCCCCAGAAGAGGATGCGCATGCCGAGCCGGTCGCCGACCAGGTGGACCTTGCCGGCCGCCTCGTCGACGAGGACGGCGGCGAAGACGCCGTCGAGGCCGGCGAGGAAGTCCCACGAGTCGCCGGCCTCGACCCAGCGCGCCAGCACCTCCTCGGCGTCGGTGCGCTCCGGCCGGCGGTCGAAGACTTCGCCGTCCAGCCACACCGATCGCGCCCCGCTCCGCGCCGGGTACCGCCCCGCCAGGATCGCGTTGTGCGCCTGCAGCGCGGCGACGCCGCCCTGGACCGTCGGGCCCTCGAGGCGGTTCAGGCCCGGTCGCGTGACGAGCGCCGCGAGCCGCTGCGCCGCGCGGCGCACGCCCTCCCGGTCGAGGCCGCGCGTCGCGAAGCCGGCAAGGCCGGGCATCTCAGCCCGCTCCCCGCCGCCGGCGCCGGACCGCCGCCGTCACGGCTCGGGCTCCGGCCTGGGCGCGTTCGGCCCGCGGCCCACGAGGAGACGCCAGAGGTCGCGCAGATACGCGCGGGCGATCAGCCACCAGACCGCGACGTACACCACACCGCCGAGGACGACCAGAGGGATCAGTTGCACGATGGGCCGCAGGTCCGTCCGCGCCACGAGCAGGTACGCGACCGCCACGGCCACGGCCATCGCGGCCGTCGTCGCCGCGGGACGGACCAGTCGAGCGAGGTAGCTCTTCCAACCCATCGCCAGGATCCGGTAGACGATCCACAGCTCGACGAGGAAGAGCAGCAGAGCGATCACCGTGTGCCCCCAGGCGACGGCCGCCGTCCCCCAGCGCACGGCCACCCACAGCACGGGCACCACCACCGCGGTGTTGGCGACGTTGAGCCAGAACCCGATGTCGGCGCGGCCCTTGGCCAGAAGGGCCGAACCCAGCGGGTTGCTCAGGCACATGAACAGGCCCATGACGACGAGGATCTGCACCAGCACGACCGACGGCTCCCAGTTGGGCCCGAAGATCGCCGGTACGGCCACCGGGGCGACGACCCCGAGCCCGACCAGCAGGGGGAAGGTGACCAGGGCCACCAGCTCGATGAGCTCTCCGAAGCCGCGCCGCAGGGCCGCCGGGTCGTCCTGCCGCCGAGCGAAGACCGGGAAGGCGACCTTGGTGAGGACCGGATTGACCCGCGTGACGGGGATCACCACGAGCTGATAGGCGATCGTGTAGATGCCGAGCTGCTCGGCCCCGAGGTAGCGCCCGATGAGCAGGTAGTCGATGTTGGCGGCGAAGTAGTAGATCGTGCGCTCGCCGATCTGGTAGAGCCCGAACCCCAGATACCCCTCGAGATCGGCGCGCGCGAAGTGCAGGTGCGGCCGCCAGCGGCGCCACCCGACCGCGACGAGCTGCACGACGCGCGCCGCCGACTGCGCGAGGATGCCGATCACCAGGGCCCAGACGCCCAGCCCCGCCGCCGCGGCGGCGACGGCGACCGCGAACCCCGTCGCCGCGCTCGACACATCGATGCGCGCGAGCCGGTCGAACTCCAGCTCCTTCTGGAGCAGGATCTGGAACTGCTGCCCGAGCGGCATGATGAGGAAGATGAGGCCGCCACCGACGATCAGTTCCTGAAGCCCCGGCTCGCGATAGAAGCGCGTGACCAGCGGGGACACGGCGACCACGGCGAGGAAGAGCACCGCGCCGGTGAGGATGTTCGTCCAGTAGAGGGTCGAGAGCTGGTCCCGCGTCGGCGACTTGCGCTGGATGATCGCGTTGCTCAGACCCATGTCGGCGTAGATGTGGGCGAACCCCGTGACCGTCGTCACCATCGCCATGAGTCCGAAGTCGGCGCGCGAGAGCAGCCGCGTGAGCACGGCCATCTGGGCGATGCCGATCACCACGACGAGAGCGGTCGAGAGCGAGGTCCACTTGACCCCCCGTGCGGCCTGCTCGCGAAGTGAGCTCACGTACGTGCGACGCCCGAGGTCAGGGACCGCCGCGTGACATCGTGACCGGTCACCCTGCGCGCCAGACGCCAGACGCGTACGCCCAGCCCGCGCTCGCAGCGCAGCACGGGGCACGGGTACGGGCGAGCCCCGAACCGGCGCTTGAACTCCTCGACCCCGACCAGGCCGCGACTCGGGTTGAAGTCGAACCAGTCGGCGCCCCGGGCGCAGGCGTCCTCGAGCGCCGTGAGGAACACGAGCGGCATCGGATGCCGCAGGAGGGCCCGCTCGAAGACCGCCGAGTGCCAGCAGGCCACGTGCCGCGGGGCGTAGAGGCAGAGGAGCCCTCCCAGCACCTCCCCGCCCGCCTCGGCGACCCAGAGGCGGCACCAGTCGCCGGCGCGACGCTCGAACTCGTCGAACAACGCGCCGGCGTGCCCCTCGCCCTCCCCCCATCGCCGGCGCGAGTCGTCGTAGGCAGCCCTGTAGGCGAGCCAGTCGTCGTGCGCCGTCGCCGCGCGCACCACGACACCTTCGTGCCGCGCCTTGCGCGCGGCCCGGCGGTGACCGTGGGCACATGCGTCGTACAGCTCGTCGTAGCGGCGGCCGAGCGCGAGCGCGAGGGTCTCGTCGGGCTCGCGCTCCCAGCCCTCCGAGACGTCGGGCGGCGGCGCCGCGAACGGGTTCATGCGCCACGTCACGCACCCCAGGCGGCGCCGCACCCAAGCGCAGATCGTCTGGAGGTGCTCGGCATCGAGCGCCTCGGCACTCAAGCACCCGCCGTAGGTCGTCCGCGGCGAGCACCACCAGCGGTCGACGAGCCCGCCGAGGACCGGCTGTCGCGACAGCGGGAGCACGGCCTCGCGCCCGTCCGCGAAACGGACGAGTCGCGCGTCGGGGATCAGCTCGCCGGGCTGGTAGGCGGCCCAGATCTCGGCCCAGGCCCGTGACTGGAAGTACGTGGCCGTGGGGCAGGCGAGCCAGTGTTCGTCCCATTCCTCGGCGGTCGCCGCCCGCACCTCATCGATCGTCGCCGTCATCGCCCCCGTCGCTGGTCGTGGTGCGCGCATAGTCTACCGCGCCGGTCCGTCTCGCCGGGGAGGCCTCGCGGCCGCCCGGCCGACGGAAGCCGGCGACGACCGCTCAGGGCGTCGTCGCGGCTGACAACACGTGGGGTCCGGCGCACCCTCATGCCCTCCCGAAGGGTGCCGATGCCAACCAGGACCCAGGAGCGGGGAAGGCCGGAGGACCGCGTGTGGCGTGAGGCAGCGAACGCCGGGAGCGACGGAGGGGGACGGAGTCTCCCGACCTCCGCGTACCCCTTCCCCCCGATCGCAGGGAGGCAACCGATGGCCACACGACGCGATCCCCGCCTCGCCGCCGCCACCCTCGCCGTCCTCGTCGCCCTGCTCGCGGTCTGGCTCCTCGCCCTGCCGCCGATCGCGGCCGCGGACGAGTACACCGAGGTCGAGATGGTCCAGTTGTCACAGGACTGCGCGACCAGCGCCTCGTCCTCCCTGCGCGACCACCAGCCCTGCGAGGCCGTCGACGGCGCGAACCTGACCCGCTGGGCGGCCATCTCGCTCCGTTTCCCGCAGCGCTGGCAGCTCGACCTGGGCGAACCGCACCACGTCGTCAAGTCGACCACCTCGTGGTTGCGCTTCGCCGTCAGCCGCAAGTACTTCTACAAGATCTACGGCTCTCTCGACGGCGAGACGTGGACGCTGCTCGCCGACCGCAGCAAGCGGTCGGCCTACAACGTGACCAACGACTACTTCGACGCCGTGGTGCGCTACGTCAAGGTCCGCGTCATCCGCTCCACGGTGGGCCGCGCCGGCATCAAGGAGTTCCGCATCATCGGCGATCCGGCGCCGGCGGTCGCGACCGAGGCGGCGCCCGAGCCGGCCGACCTGCCGGAGCCGACGGCGACCGGCGCGGCCAACCGCCTGGTGTTGACGCCGGGCGACATCGCCGCGGTCCGCGCGCGGATCGCCACCCCGGGGAGCGTCGAGAGCGCCGCGTGGGCGTACTTCCGCGACGGCAAGGTGGCGGCGGCCATGTCGGCCACGCCGGACGTCGACGCCGGCCCGACCGTCGCCTTCACGTACAGCGAGCTCGACACCGACTCACGGCACGCGCGGAACCTCGCGGTCGCGTACGCGATGACGGGCGACGCGCGCTACGCCGACAAGGCGGCCGGGTTCGTCGTCGCGTGGGCCAAGGGCAACACCCCGGCACCGTACTCGTACACGGGCGACTACCAGGGCGGCTACCACCAGTCCTACGGTGCCTTCAGCTTCGCCTTCGCCTATGACCTCACGCGCGACTCGGGAGCCTACGACGACGCCCAGCACACGGCGGTGAAGGCGTGGTTCCGCACCTGGGCCGGCGTGATGAAGGGTTACCAGGACAACTGGGCGAAGGACTGGGTCTTCACCCAGGAGGACGGCGGGGACTGGCGCCCGTACGAGTGGAGCGAGAACCCGCTCGGCCTCGAGTACAGCCGCTACGACCAGTACATGGGCGCCGACACCACGCTGGCCCCGATGGCGGCCTGGCTCGCCGCCGCCATCGTCAGCGACGACGCCACCTCGTTGACGACTCTCTACTCCAGCACGTACACGCTCAACGTGCCCGAGTGCCTGCACCGCTCGTGCGCGCCGCGCAACGACGGCGACGGCCGCGACACGGCGCGCGTGCCGCAGTGCCTCATCAAGTCGAAGGGCTACTACGACAACGCCGAGCGCGGCGGCAACCTCGACTACATGAGCTACAACGCGCGCCTCGCCACGATCCTCTACCAGATGACGACCAACCTCGGCCGCGCGACCGCGACCATGGGCAGCGAGCTGCGCACGAGCTGGCTCTACCTGTCGCAGTTCGCCGGGCCGGGCTACGAGCCGCCGGTCGCCCCCAACGACCTCATGCACTGGGACCTCTACCTGTCCCGCCTGCAGATGGCCGTGCACGTCTTCGGCGACACCGAGTTCCTCGCCGACGTGTCCGCTGGCCAGTATCCGCAGGCGCAGTTCTACGAGTCTCAGTTCCTGGGGCCGACCACGCTGACGCACCCGGCGCTCTGACGCCCTGACGAGACGGTCGGACCGGCCGCGAGCGCTAGTCTCACAGGTGCGAGATGCCGCGAGGGCGGCCGCCCGGTGATAGGGCGGCCGCCCTCGCGGCAACACTGCCCTCATGGACTCACGCGACCGGTACTCCACTGTCGTCGTCGCCGCACTGCTCGCCGTGGCCGCTTTGGCGGCCGGCACTCTCGCGGCCTGCGGCGGCGGCTCGGCGAGCGCGCCGGCGGGGGCCGAGGACGCGGCCCCGGCGCCGGCGGTCGACGGGGCCGACGACGCGAGCCCTTCGCTCGCGCCCAGCGGCCGTCAGTCGGCGCGTCCGACGCCCGCCTCTCCGGCCCACAAGTGGGAGCCTCGCCTCGTGCTGACCCCAGCCGAGATCACAGCCGTCCGGCGGCGCCTCGCCGACGGCGACCAGCCGTGGGCGTCGGCCTGGCGTCACTTCCGCGACGCCTACGTCGCGCGCGCCCTCGAGGAGCCGGTCCCACTCGAGGCCGGACCGTACAGGGGAGGCGGCGACATCCACGACGCGTTCCTCGCCCTGGACGCCGCCAGCCGCCGGGCCCGCGACCTCGCCATCGCCTTCGCCCTGACCGGCGACGAGACCTACGGCCGGCGCGCGCGCGACATCCTCGTGCGCTGGGCGGCCGAGGCCGAGCCGACCAGACCGCGCGACTATCGCAGCGCCGACACCGGCCAGCTCCAGAGCTGGGGGGCGTTCTCGTTCGCCTACGCCTACGACCTGACACGCGGCTCGGGGCTCTACTCCGCCGCCGACGAGCGCCTCGTCGAGGCCTACTTCGGGCGCTTCACGGTCGCCCTGCGCGAGGCCCTTGACGAGCTCGCGCGCGACCCCTCGGTCGGGACCGACCGCCGGCGGCGCTACGAATGGAGCGACTCTCTGACCTATCGCTTCGAGGACCGGGTGATAGGCGGCACGTTCAGCCTCGCGATCCAGAACGCGCTCGTCGCCCTCGCCGTGCAGACCGGCGACCAGGCGACTCTCGACGAGGTCCTCTACGACCCCGAGAACCCGCTGCGCGCCGATCGCGCCCTGCGCAGCGCGCTGCGCCCCGACAACGACGGCGACGGCAACCTCCCGGGGCCGACGCCCCAGGTCGCCATCCTCAAGGCACACACCGCCGCGCGGGGCGGCACCGTCGACTACATGACCTACAACGCACGCCTGGCGACGATCCTCGCCGAGGTCACAGAGAGCGTCGACCCGCCCATCGCGCGAGACGCCCGCGGGATGCTGCGCCGCTCGTGGCTCTACCTCGCGCGCTTCTTCGGCGACGACGCGCGACCGTCGCCGAATCCGCAGGACGAGATCGACCTGCGCGCCTGCCTGCCGCGCTTCGTGCCCGCCTACGAGGCGGTCCGTGACGAGCGGCTCCTCGACGTCGTGCTGTGGGGCGACGAGGTGCGCTACTACGAGCCGCAGTTCCTCGGGCCGGTCACGCTGACCCATCTGCCGGCGGAGTAGGTGGGCGGGCACGCCGTCACATCTGCCGGCGGAGCAGGCCGCCCGTCACCCTTCCTCTTCCTCCCCTTCGCCCTTGAGCAGCAAGGCTCGCGCCACCTCGGCGAGCCCCATCACGGTGGCGAACGTCGCGATGCTCTGCTTGCCGTTGAGGCGCGGCGACGTGATGGAGACGACGAGCAGGGCGACCAGCATCGTGCGCGAGCCGAAGACCAGGCCCACGAGCCAGGGGTCGCCTCGCCTCAGGCGCCCGCGGTCGCGCATCCACGGGAGAAGGAAGGCGAGCACCGTCCACACGAACAGGCCGAGACCGACGAAGCCCAACCGGTGCACGAACCAGTAGTAGTTGTTGTGGACGTAGCTCTTGCGGTACGGCGCGACACCGTACCGGGACCAGTCGAAGAGGTAGTCCTTGCCGAGGCCGTTGCCCACTACGGGGTGCTCGGCGATCTGCGCCCCCACGGCCTGGTTCTCGATGAAGCGGTACTGCACGTTGCGGTCCTGGACCGCGGTGACGGCCAGCGTGCGCGTGATCACCGAGGTGAAGACGGCGGGCTGGACCACCCAGAGACCTGCAGCCAGCACGACGGCGACCACGAGACCGCCGACGACGAGGCGCATGCGCTCGCGGGAGCCGAGCACGACGAGCAGGTAGAGGAGGCTCGCCGCGAGCGCCACGTAGTTGCCGCGGACGAACGACAGCACCAGACCCAGGAGCGCCACGAGAAGAAGCCCCCACAACCACACCGGGCGGCGCCGGGCCGCGGGCCAGACGACGACGATCGTCGCGAGCAGCGCCGACGCGATGAGGAAGACCTCGTCCGGCGCGGGGAAGCGGCTCACGCCCGGCTCGACGAACTCGAGCGCCATGCCCTCTCCGCGAGCGGCGTAGAACGCGCCGACCGCGAACACCGCGAGCAGGCAGCCGGCCAGGACCTTCATGAGCGCGTGCACCTGGCCGCGCGTGCGCACGAACATGACGACGAAGAAGAAGAGCGAGTAGTACGCGAGGCCGCGTGCGTCCTGAAGGATGAGCTTCAACTCGTTGCCGCGCATGAAGCCGATCACCCCGGCAGTCACGACCCAGAGCAGGAAGAGGAAGAGCGGCAGGTTCACCGGCGAGCGCGTCAGCGGCAGGCTGCCGCCGGCGACAAGGGCGGCCAGCATGCTGGCGAGGAGGAGGGCGAGCAGCAGGTCGACGGCGAAGATGCCGCCGCCGGCGACCGGCACGCGCCAGGCGAGAGCCTGGTCGCCCGGCAGCACCAGCGTCACGACCAGCAGCAGCGCGCCGATGGCCAGCGTGCCGCGGTCGGTGCCGATCACGAGCGTCATCAGGGCGAGCACGCCGACGGCCGCCGCCAGCACGGCGCCGAGGAGCGGCGAGCGCAGGGCGACGAGCAGTACCAGCCCTTCGGCCGCGACGACCGCGGCGAAGAACCACGCCGCCGACGCCCGCGGCCTCGTGAGCTCGCCGCTCACGAGGCCTCGCCTCCCCGCCGGAGGGAGACGGGGCCGCGGCGCCCGGCGAGCCCGTCGCGCAGGCCGCGGCAGCAGGCCGAGACGCGCCGGCGCGCCTCGGCCGGCGAGCGGCTCTTGGCCGCCTGCCGCAGGGCCCAAAGGGCGCCCGCGGCGGCGGGGCACGCACGCCGACCGCGCCGGCGCGCCACGAGGAGACGGTTGCGCACCATGTAGTAGACCGTCGCATCTGAGAAGACGCGACGCCCGCGCTCGCGGTGCACGTCGTGGATCACCTCGGCGCCGGGCACGACCAGCAGCCGCCAGCCGGCGTCGACGGCGCGCAGGCTCCAGTCGACGTCCTCGTAGTACATGAAGAGCCCGTCATCGAGCGGCGACAGCTCGCGGACCAGGGTCGCCCGCAGGAGCGGCGCGCAGCCCGTGACGAACGCTGTCGGGTAGGGATGACGCCCTTGCGCCTCGTGCAGATGGCGCACGTCAAAGGTGCGCGGCGAGACGCTGCCCCCCGCGTACCAGACGTCACCGCCGGTGCGGTAGCGGATGAGGGCGCTCAGGATCCCGGCGCGAGGGTCGGCGGCGCCGGCCTCGAGCAGACGCTCGAGGCAGTCCGCCGCCGGCCGCGCGTCGTTGTTCAGCACCCACAGCCAATCCGCGCCCCCGGCGAGGGCCGCTTCGGCGGCACGCTCGACGGCCATGCCGTACCCGGTGTTGAAACCCGGCCGCAGCACGGTCACGCGCTCGTCGCCCTCGAGGTCGAGACCGCCGGCGTTGTCGACCACGACGATGCGGTCCGGCTCGACAGTCGCCCCGCTCAGCGTCTCGAGGAGGCCGAGTGTCGCCGCGGGCGGCCCGTAGTGAGGGATGACGGCCCAGACGCTCACCGGCCCGCCCCGCCCTTGGCGCCGAGAGCCTCGTCGAGCACCGCGAGGACGCGGTCGACGCGCGCCGCCCAGGTCTCGCCGGCGACCGCGCGACGGCGCGCCGCCCGGCGCGCCGGCGTGTCGCCGGCGATCTCCTCGCGCAGCGCGGCGGCGAACTCGGCGGCGCCGCCCTCGACGCGGACGTGCCCGCCCAGCGCCGGGTTCGGCGAGGCCACGGTCGAGACGACCGGCAGCCCGGCCGCGAGGTACTCGTAGAGCTTGAGCGGGTCCATGCTGGCGGTCAGGGCGTCGTGCAGATGCGGCACGATGCCGGCGCCGCCGGCGGCGACCACCGGCGGCAGCGCGTCGTGCCTCACCGGCGCGAGCAGCCTGACGTTGCGCGGCAGGGCCGCGAGGGCGCCCTCGAGCGCGCGGCCGACGCGTCCGACGAGGGCGAAGGTCGCGTCGTTCATCTGCCGGGCGACATCGGCGAGCATGGCGACGTCGAGCCGGCCCTGGATCGTGCCCGCGTAGACGGCCAGCGGCCGCGGCAGCGAGGCCAGCTCGGCCGCCGGCTCGACCTCCGCCCAGCGCTCGGGGTCGACGGCGTTGGGCAGGAACTCGGCCCGGCCCCGCGGGGCGATCCACTTGAGCAGCGAAGGGTGCACGGCGAAGACGACGTCGGCGTGACGGGCGGCGAGCCGGTAGCCCTCCTCCACCGTCGCCCGGCCCGCCCACGCGTGCGCCCGCCAGTCGTCGATGGCATCGAAGACGAGTAGGTCACGCGGCAGGGCGAGGCCGGCGGCGACGAGCCGGGGATCGGCCACCCAGACGACCGTCGGCCCACCCCAGCCGGAGAGGGCCTCATCGACACCGCGCCGGAGGGCGGGCCGCGCGAGGCGTTCGTTCAGGCGCCGGCCGGCGCGGGCCTTCGCGGGGAGCGGCAGCGGCGCCGAGTACCGCACGGCGCGGATCATCCCGGCGACCGTCGTCACGGCCTCGCCGCGGCGGGCCCGCGGGCGGTGCGTGCGGCGGCCGAACCGAGGGTCGTCGACGACGGCCACGCCGTCGACCTCGGGCCGGCGGCCGAGCTCGCGCACCAGCGCGGCGTTCCGCATCGAGAAGCCCTGCCGCTCCCAGACCCACCAGTCGTTGTGTCCCAGCACGACGAGCCGCATGTCAGGCATCCTTCGACGCCGGGCGCTCGCCGTCCTCGAAGTACCGCTGCCACAGCTCGACGGTGAGGAGCATCCCGATGGCGTTGGCGTGCGCGGCGCCGGCCATGTGCTCGTCGACGAGCGCGCGGACCGCGCGCGGCTGGAGCACGCCGTGCCCGGCGACGCGCGGTGAGAGCAGCACCTCCTCGACGAACGCCCGCGACGGCCCGCGCAGCCAGGCGTCGCGGTCGTCGACGTGACTGTAGGCGAGGTGCTGTGCCCGCGCGCGTGCGGCGCCGGCGAAGGAGGCGAGACGGGCGGCCGCGCCCGACGCGGCGGCGGACGGGGTGCGACCCGTGTCGGCGCCGCCGTCTGGCACGTGCAGCGGCCGGCGGGCGAGGCGCCCGACGACGCGCAGGGCGCTCACCACGTGGATGCTGGCGGGCAGCGAGAGATGGGTGAGCGACCACGGCACCCCGGCCACGGCGGCATCCAGACGCGTCACCAGGCGCAGGCGCGCGCGGTCGTCGATACGCTCCTCCGGCGCCCCGTCGAGCATCGCCTCGACCCAGCGCCGGGTCAGGAGCGGGGCCCGCGCGCGCACCCAGCGGTCGGCCAGCGCCAGCCCGGTCTGCCCCATGCGCTCGCGCTCCTGCACGTACATCAGATCCTGACGGTCGACGGCCGGCAGGCCGCGGGTGCGCCGCAGCACGGCGAGGCGGCGTTCGTCGCCGGTCGCGTACAGCTCGCGGCCGCCGACGAAGAGCTCCGCCGTGCGCTCGCGGGGCAGGCCGCTGCGCCACTGCCGCACCGGCCAGACGCGCTCGAACTCGTCGTCGCTCGCGTGGTTCCACCCCCAGTTCGGCACCAGCATGTCGGAGCGGAAGAAGTGACGCCCGGCCGCGGCCCCGGCGCCACTGACGAAGAAGGGCGCCGGCAGGAGGCGGGGCATGAGACCCCCGGTGATGTTCGCGACAGGGCTCAGGCGACCCTCGAGCGACCAGACGGTGTCGGCGCCGAAGCGCGCCACGTAGTCGGGCTCGAGCGGCGAGGTGCGGTGGGGGAGCCCGCGCGCCATGGCGATGCGCACGGCGAGCCGGACGTCGTCGTCGTCAGGCGTGCCGAACGTGACCGCGGTCACGTCACGGTCGGCGGGCGCGAGCGCCGCGAGCAGGCGGGAGTCGAGGCCTCCCGTCAGCGGCAGGACGACACCGTCGTCGTCGTAGGCGAGGCCGGCCAACTCGACGACCGAGTCGGCGAGGCGGTCCACGTAGGCCTCGCCCCGCAGACTTCCGCGCGGTAGGCCGGCAGCGTCCCAATGCCGTACGACGCGAAGGCCACCGTCGTCGACCTCGAAGTGAGCGCCGTGCGGGAGGCCGAGGACCCCCTCGAAGAGGGGCCGGCCGGAGAGGGTGTGACCCAGCACGACGACCTCAGCGAGCGCCTCGCGGTCGAGCCGGGCCGCGAATCGGGGATGGCGCACGAAGGCCTTGGCCTCGCTGGCGAAGAGCACGTCCTCCCCGAGGCTCACCGCGTGCAAGGGCTGTACGCAGCAGTGGTCGGACGCGGCCACGGTGCGGCGCGCCTTCGCGTCGCGCAGCACGAAGGCGAAGGCGCCCTCGAGCCGCAGCAGGCCGGCCGAGCCCCAGGCTGCATGCGCGGCGGCGACGATCTGCGCCGCGCTCGCCGACGGGGAGAGCCCGAGCTCGCGCCGGAGGACCGGGGCGTTGAGCAAATCGCCGCCGAAGGCGACCACGACGCGCGGCGACCCGTGGTCGCCTTCGACGTCGCGGTCACCCTCGCCGTCGACGTCGCGGTCACCCTCGCCTTCGACGTGCAGGCTCACGGCGTCCGGCCAGCCGACCACGCCGTACCGCGCCTCCGCGGTCTCGAGGCTGCGTGTCACGTAGCCGTCGACGAAGGCCAGGTCGCTCAGGCCGGCCTGACCGAGGGCGCGGACGGCCGGGTCGGGCGAGAAGACGACGACGAGGCCGCTCACGACGCGCGCCCCAGTCGAGCGCGCAACTCTGCGGCGGCCACGTCCCACTCGGCGCGCCGCCGCTCCCGCAGCGACGCCATCCGCGCCCCGTGGTCGGCGGCACCCTCAAGCGCCGCGCCGATCGCAGCCGCGAGCGACGCGGCGTCGGCGCGCGAGTAGAGCGCTGCGTCCCCGAAGTACTCACGCAGGACGGAGTGGTCCGACGTGACCAGCGGCCTGCCCAGCGCGAGCGCCTCATAGCCGCCCGAGAGCAGCGTCTCGGGGCGCGTCGTCAGCACGGCGATAGCCGCCGAGCGAGCCAGCTGGCGCCAGTAGTCGACGTCGGTCAGGAAGCCGGTCGGCCGCAGGTTGGAGGGCCAGGCGCCGAGGTCGCCGCGCGGCCGTCCCGTCACCTCGATGCGTACCCCGGGCAGCGCACGCCCGACGGCCGGCAGGACGTCAAGGGGCTCGTCCAGGGAGAAGGTCGCCACGATCGTGACGAGGTCGGGCTCGGTCTCGGTCTCCTCGACGCCGGCGGGCACCTCCGGCAGCGGGTCGGGCAGCACGAAGGCGCGCCCACCCCACGCCGTCACCCGCGCCGCCAGCGACTCATTCGTGACGACGACCGCGGCCGCGCGTCGCAGGAGCGGGAGCTCCAGCGGCCGCAGCAGCCGCCACTCGCGCGCGTAGAAGGCGATGGTGTGCATGTCCACGACGAGCGGCACGCGTCGCCGGCAGGCGGCGGCCGCGGCGAGGGCGACCGCCGGGAGCGGCGGGTCCATGACCCAGACCTCGCCCCGGCCGGCGGTCGCGAGCGCGGCGGCCGTCACTCCCGCCTGCCACGGGTACTTGAGAGGGACCGTCCACGGGCGTTTGGGCCACGGCGTCTTCACGAACCGCGCCTCGAGGTCGAAGGCCGCGGCCAGGGTCTCGGTGCGCCGCGAGAACGGCGCCCACGAGATGAAGAGGCCGCGGTTCACTGCCCTCGAGTCGCGCGACGGCCCCGACGGTCAGGCGAGGTGCGACTCGCGGCTTTCTGACGAAGCCGTCCGTAGGCAGCGAGCAGCGCGTCGGTCTGGTGCTCCCACGCGAGCACGTCCTCGAAGCGCTCGCGGGCGTGGGCGCCGAGCCGCCGGCGTTCCCCTTCGTCGTCGAGCAGGCGGCCGATGGCCCGCGCCAGGCCCTCCCACGTCAGGTCCTCGGCGTACGCCACCGCGTCGCCGCCGGTCACCACGTTCTCGGGCAGCGGAAAGGCGACCGACGCGCGCCCCATCGCCATGTACTCGACGATCTTGTTCATCGTGGAGATGTCGTTGAACGGGCTCGACGGGTCGGGCGCGACACACACGTCCGCGCCCTGCAGCGCCGGGCGAAACTCCTCGGCCGTCTGGTACCCGGGCATGAGCAGGCGGTCGCCGAGCCCGAGCTCGGCGCCCAGCGCCCGCACCTCGTCGTAGCTCTCGCCGTCGCCCGCCAGGTAGAGCAGGATGTCGCGGCCCTCGCGCACCAGGAGCGCGACGGCGCGCACGAGCAGGTCGACGCCGTCCTGCGCGCCCATGACGCCCAGGTACGCGACGAGGTGGCGGTGGCCGCGCCGGTTGTAGGCGCCCTGCGCGGCGGCCGGGAACTCGTCGCGTCGCGGCGCGCTACGCACGACGAACGCGTCCTCCTCGCTCTTGTGACCGCGCGTCAGCGCGAGCCGCCGGTACGAGTCGTTCGGGGCGATGACCACGTCGGCCAGCCGGTAGGTGCTGCGCTCGGCCCAGCGCACCACGCGCTCCGGGAACGCGTCCCGCGCCTCCCCACCCCGCTTGGCCACCATGATCTCCGGGCCGGCGTCGTGCTGGTCGAAGACGAAGGACACCCCGCGGCGTCGGTACAGCCGGCCGATGAGGAAGAAGAGGTCCGGCGGGTTGCAGGCGTGGATGACGTCGAACGCCCGCTCCCGCCAGACGCGGCGCGCCAGGGCGGCCGTCCGCCACAGCATCGTCCCGTACTCACGCGGGTAGCCCCAGATGCCGTCGGCGCGATAGGCGAGCGGGTAGCGGAAGATGCGCACGCCGTCGCGCTCCTCGAAGGCTTCCCGGTCGTGCCGGCGGCCCTGCGGGCAGATCACCGACACCTCATACCCCGCGGCGATGAGGGTCGTGCACTCGTGCCACACGCGGCGGTCGAAGGGGACCGACAGATTCTCGACGAGCACCAGGATGTGCCGCGGGTCCCTCACGCCTCCCTTTCGTGCTCCCGTGAAGCGGCGCCGCCGGTGAGCCGGCGGCGCCGCGAGTATACCTGAGCGGGTGTCCGACTCACCGCTGAGCCGGCCGACCGCTGACGCGGCCGCGGCGCACCTCCAGCGCCAACGCGAAGGCGCCCCTTCGTTTCTATCGGCGGCGGAGTGACGTAGACTGACACTTTCACTTGGAACAGGCCCGTGACGACCGTCGTCGAGCGGGGCCATCGCAGGGCGGGAGGAAGGCCATGTCGGTGACGAGAGAGACGCGGAGGCGTGGGATCGGGTGGATCGTCGCCGCCTTGGCAGTGACACTGGTCACGGTAGGTGTGGCGGCGACGCTCGTCCTTGCTGCGCCGGCCCGAGCTGCGGTCAACACCGCTCCCCCGTCTTCCCCCGTCAAGCTCGTCTTCATCCACCACTCCACGGGCGAGAGCTGGCTCGCGGACGACGGCGGCGGCCTCGGCCTCGCCCTGCGCGACAGTGACTACTTCGTGAGCGACACGAACTACGGCTGGGGCCCCGACGACATCGGCTCTACCACCGACCTCGGCCACTGGTGG